>ERZ1034678.529-NODE-529-length-20913-cov-10.475693_pt1 | contig 20913 bp, 34 predicted proteins | sample MGYA00520640_ERZ1034678 | MGnify/ENA primary metagenome ERZ1034678 (study PRJEB33766, sample SAMN09781767) | gut metagenome | biome: gut microbiome | host: Homo sapiens | place: Madagascar | study: EMG produced TPA metagenomics assembly of the PRJNA485056 data...
AATCAATTTTATTTCACTATTTATCGATAAGAATATTAAGTTTGTTAGTCTTATGTTAGCTTATCAAACTTAAAAATTCAGCTTTTCAAGTTTTGGTTGCATGTAAAAATAACACATTTTGTGTTGTTTTACAATGCGGTTATCTTCCGCATGACCAACTCATACTCTTTCGGATAGACCATTTTTATAGCGTTCATGTGCTCATCGAGTACGTCCATAAGTCCAGAAAATGGCACTGAGCTTGCAGCTTCTACAAACTCGCTTTTGGACGGCTCCGCCGCTGTCGAGTATGCAGTAGAAGCCGGAGCGCTCCGCGTTGTGGAATCGTTCGTCTGGGCCTTATCTTCTTCTTTGAGCTCGTCCCGCACGGTGCAGAGGGCGGCAAGCTTGTTGACACTCTGCCAGCTGGTTTCCTCGCACTTGAGCTTGCGGATATGCTCGTTGATCTCGTCAATGTCCATGCCTGCCGCCCTCCTCCCTTATGCGTTGCGCAAGATGTCAGCGGCCCGCTTGTAGGCGTCTCGCTCCGCCCCGGTGGCCTCCTGCATCATGTCCTCGATGTCAGAGATCATACGCTCGCGGCCATCGGAGCGGGAGTAATGCCCGCGCACATAGTGACGGCCACGGTTGGCGTAGCTGTTGCCCCGATTGTAACCGTTTCCGGCATCACGGCCGAAGGTTCCGCGCATATCGGCTTCCCACTCGCCTGTACGGCTGTACTCGCCGCCCTCGCAGTAATCCTCAATGCGGTAAATGTCCAGAATGATGTCCACGATCTCGCCGATCATCTCAACATCGCCCGGGGAGCGGTTCTTTTTGTCGGTCAGCTCCAGGAGCTCGTCGCACATTTCGTCCTTCAGATGATTCAGTTTATCCAGCATGACTTTATCTCCTTTCTTATGCTACCCGCTCAACGATCAGATTGCTGTTTGCAATGCTGACTGCCTGCGTACTGGTGTTTTTAACCGCTACGGTCACACAGCAGCCGCGCGGGACTTCGATGAATGCGGCCACGAAAACGTTGAAGTAATTTTCGACTGCCGCCGGGGTGACAATGGCGGTTGCGCTGGTCAGCGGCTCACCACTGACAGCCAGAGCCACGGAAACGGGCCCCACAGTGCCGCCGGCGGGAATGGCGATATTGCCGCCAAAGCTCACCTTAAAGCGGGCCCGGCACTGCCCGCTTGTCAGGCCGCGCAGCGTCACGAGGCCGCTGCCAGCACGGTGCACAATGCACGCAGTCGCTTTCGCCGCAGTCTCAGTGAGGGGAAGGTTCTGCCCTGCTGCCACAGTCTGGGTTGCGACAGATGTAAATTCAGCCATTTTATCGGCTCCTTTCATAATAAAAACGCCGGGACTTTTGCCCCGGCGCTCTGGTTTGCAAAATCAGCTCAGGGGCTGAACAGACTACAATTTGCAGTCAGTTGCCGTGATTCGGTTATGCGCAGCTGCCGCAGCCGGTCCCACAGCCATAGTAAATGGCGTTGGGGTTGGGCACCTGATAGGCAGGCACGGGAGCTTTCTGCTGCAGAGTCCCGATGATCTGGTTGGTCTGCGCGTTCATCGCGGTGGTCAGGAACGCGCTCTGGCGATCCTGAGAAGCAGCCCGGCGCAGCTCGTTGTTCTCGCTCTGCAGGGTGGCGATCTTATCATTGGTCAGGAAGTCGAGCACCGCGCGGGTGTTGCTGTTCTGGTTCTCGATGATGTCCCGGGTATTGTTGTTCATGGTGTTCTGCGTTGCGCAGAAGCCCTGCTGCATCTGGTTCCGGGTATCGCACTCCTGAGTGGCCAGATTGTAGTTGACGCCCTGAATGGCGGTCTGGGTCTTGCAGCAGCAGTCTGCCAGCTGTGTAGCCAGAGCATTCTGCCCCTGCATCAGTGCGACGTTGGTGCTGTTGAAGCCCTGCTGCATGGCGTTGGTGACGCCGTTCAGGCCCTGCTGCACGCCGTTGAAGCCCTGAAGCATCCCGGTGTTCATGGCATAGAAGCCGTCGCACAGGCCGCTTTCCAGCCCGTTCAACTTGTTCATGACGCTCTGGTTGTCGAAGCCGCGCTGCAGGTCCGCCTGTGTTACGGCGCTGGTCATATAAGGTGAGGCGCCGCCCATGCCGCCGCCCCAGCCAAAGCCGCCCATGCCGCCCCAGCCAAACATGCCGAAAATCAGAAAGAGGACGATCCAGCCCATCCAGTCGCCGCCCCAGCCGTTGAAGCCGTTGCTGTAACCGTTTGCGGGCTGTACCGGCATGGTCAGAACCGTGCTATCAGAAGAAAGAGACATAGTTTTACTCCTTTACGTTAGATTTTTGAATTTATTCTAAATGCGGCCGCATTTCAGAATCCAAACATATTTTTCATGCCGTTGAGCATCGGCGCGATCTGCTGCGCCCGCTGCTGAATGGCGTTGAGCTGCTGTTGTGAGAGCTGGCCGGAGGTGAGCATCTGGTTTATCATCTCCTGCGGGTTTTTCCCCTGCATCTGGCCCATAAATTGCTGAAACTGCCCACCAATGGGGTTCTGGGTCTGTCGGCCCATCGAGTTATACAAGCTGCTGCTCATCGTTTAGCTCTCCTTTTCCGGCTCTGGTGTTTCCTGCTTCTCCAACGCCGCCAGCTTTGCCGCCAGCGCGTCGAACTCCTTGCGGGTGACATACTCCCCGCCTGCGGCTTGCGTGGCTGCAATCGACGCTTTGGGGCCGCTGGTGCGCTCCTTGTAGTCGTAGATGCGAAGCGGGAACGGCCTGCCGTCCTGCCCAACTTCTTTGATGTAGAAGGTGTCGGAATCAGCATCCAGCAAAAGCACTCGGCTGCCATTGGCTACCAGATAGCCCCGGGCTGCCGCTTCGCCCTGCACCCAGATAAAGCCGCTGTCCGTCGGCGCGGCCTGCCCTTGCATTGTCGGCATCATGACAGGCTGAGGTTGAAATTGTGCCGCCCTGAGCTGCTCAAGCTGCCCCTGCGGCTGTTGCGGGTAGTACACTTGCGGGTATCCGTTATAGATCGGCATCGTTTACTCCTCCTTGTACCAGTAGTAGATCGGGCATTCTGCGCCGCTGTCCCAGCTGTCCCACCACTCGCCGTCGATGACGGTCAGAACGTGGCCGGAGCAGCCCAGCACATACACACCGCGTGGGTACTCCCGGGCAAAATCTGCCACGGTGTAACAGGTGGCGCAATCCGCTTCCACCATGCGGCGCTTGAACCCTCGCTTTTGGAGGTATGCGCCCCATGTACGGTTGGCGCTTGGCATATCGCCGAGGATAAAGCCGGTAAGCGCAAGGCTGATATATGCCTGCTCCCAGCTCTGGCCGGTGGCCGCCGCTACTGCCCGCACGGTGCAGTCTCCAACGCTGCTCCCGTGGGGATTTGGGTTGAACCTGTGCCACATGGCGCTCTCCTCCCTTTGCGCCAAGTGTACTTTTTTAAACCGCCGGGAGAGACAACGAACGCACAACGAAGGACAAAAAAAAGAAAAGCGCCCACACGGCATAATACCGCGTGAGCGCTTATTTTTTACGAACTATAAATATTTTGAAAAAGCTCTTGACATTTTGTAGCAACAAATATATACTACTTGTAGCGACAGAAAAAGCGAGGTGATTTAGATGTCGCCTAAGACTGGTAGACCAAAGGCAGAAAACCCAAAAGACACCATGCTCCGCGTCAGACTGGACGAAGAATATTGCAGGAAGTTGGACAAGTGCGCCGAATCCCTGAATGTGAGCAAGAGCGAAGTTGTGCGTAAGGGAATCGACCTTGTTGAGCAGTCCATCAAATAAAAAATCCCTGCGCTGCTACTTCTTGGCGGTCGTACAGCACAGAGATTCACTTCCAAACACAGAGGTCTGGTAAATTTATTATACCACGACCTCTAGTGTTTTACAAACATTTTTGAGGTATTTACAATGCAAATCGTAAAAGACACTGCGGCCATGAATGAGCTCACTCTTGTTTCGGGTGAGTTGCAGGTTATCAAGGACTTGCTGAACATATTCTATTGCTGGTATGATGATACCCACAAGGGCAGCAGCATTGACCGCTCCTATACCAAATCTGACATTTCTAATATGTGGGGCGATGCACCAATGTATATGTCTGTTCTGCACTCTGCCTTTGCTTCTGTGGGGCAGTTGCAGAAGGAAGTTGACGAAGTGCTTGACGCTGACACCGGAAAGGCGGTGGGCGCATGAGCGACATTATCCTTTCTACCCAGAACGGTGAACCGGTAGCATCCAGCCGCCAGATTGCAAAAAACTTTGGCAAGCGTCACACTCACGTTTTGGATGGTATTCAGTCCATTATTCACTCAGCCGAAAAATCGGCTCAGTGGTTTTACGAATCTGAGTACAAAGATGCAAGCGGAAAATCGAACAAAATGTACTATATGAATCGGCAGGGATTTTCGCTTGTTGTCATGGGATTCACCGGCGATAAGGCTTTGGAGTGGAAAATCAAGTATATTGAAGCGTTTGAAGCAATGGCTAAGAAGCTGACCGCGCCTGAGCCGGAACCGCCGGAACTGGCGCTCTCCAAAGCGTTGGTGATGGCGCAGGGCATCATTGCCCGCGAACAGGAGCGCTCCAAACAGCTTGAGAAGGAAAACGCCAAACTCAAGCCCGCCGCCGAGTACGCCCACAATATGCTGCTGAGTGATGAGACGCTTACTGTGACGCAGATCGCGCTCAACTTTGGCATGACCGCCAACAAGCTCAATAAGCTGCTGGAAGAATGGGGCGTCCAGAAGAAGGTCAACAAGCAATGGATCCCCAAGCGCAAGTACATCGACAAGGGTTATACCGTGAGTATTCCTGTTGAGGTGGGCAACGGCGAGACCAAAGAGAACACCCGCTGGAACCGCACCGGGCAGGCGTTTATCTACAAGCAGATGCACGACCACGGCTATTTGACCGTAAAGGAACAGGCAGAGCAGAAAGCGCAGGAGCGCAAGGTGCTCCCCGCCCCTGTTGAACAATCCGCATAAACAAAACCCCCGATGCTCCAAACGGAACACCGGGGTTTTGCTTATCCAAGCATTTTTTCAATGCTTTTCAGCCGGTAGCCTATCGCCGTCCGGCTGTAATGTGTCTGTGCTGCAATGTCCGGCAGCGGGAGCCGCTCAACGTACCGCAGTAAGGCAATCTTACGGTCAACCCTCCCAAGCGGTGCGCTCTTGATGGCGGCGGTCATCTGCTGTCGGTCAAGTCCTTGCAGCGCAGCGGGCAGCACTACACGAGCCGCTGCCACAGGCAGCACCGAGCCAAAAAGGCTGCGGCAGCTGTCCGGCGTTGCGTACCATTACGGGGACGTTGCCGAGATGGTATGTTTTCGTGAAGCCACGAAGACATGCGCAGACCATTTTCGTGATGTCACGAAATTGCTCTTGTGCGGCGTACATTTTGTTGACGTCAACAAAATGCTCGTATGTAGTGCTTGCCATGATATCCTCCTTACTCCTTTTCCAGCGCCGCTTTCATGCGGTCGAAGAAAAACTGGATGATCGTGCCGATGGTTTCATCGGTGATGGCCCAAGAGATGAGCCTGCCCCACTTGCTGGCGTTGAGGGCCATACGGAGCATCTGCGCCACCCACGCCTTGCGCTCTGCGCCTCTCTTCGTGCCCTGAATTTCGTGCTCTGCCTGCTCGATCAGGTCAAGTACAGTGCCCTTGACAGCCGCGCCATAGCCCAGCCGGATGCAGCCCAGGGCGTAAAAGACAAAGCCTCCCAGCATGAGCATGAGGGCCACAGGGGTGGGAAGTGCGGTCAACAAATTACTGATTGCTTCCATGATTGGTGACTCCTTTCAAAAGATAGTTGTCGATTTCGGTGCGGCTCTTCTGCATCCCCTCGCGGTTGTTGCCGGACAGCTGCGCGTCCAAAAGGTTGCGCACCCCGTCGAGGGTGAGGCGGCTCACCTCGTCGATTCCATCAAATCGGCTCAGGTCGCGCTTGAGCGCCGCTGCGTGCTGAGTTGTGACGGTTTCCACAGCGCCCAGCCGTTTCTCGATAGCGTCCAGCCGCTTGTCCTGCGCGGCGTCCGGCTCTTTGGCTTTTTTGATGTATTTGTGGATAATGTCCAGCACCTTGTCCAGCGCGGACACAAAGCCAAAGGCGGCCACCAAAGCAGCGGCAACGACTTTTAGTGCTTCGTAAAGCTCGATCATGCGCCCTCCCGGAGACGGGTCAGACCCTTCTTGCGGATGATGCGGGGGTAGTTGAGGGTGGTCACGTTGAGGTCTACGCTGCCGGAAATGCCCGGCACAGAGCCCTCGCTGGTGTGCTGGTGTGCGCCGTAATGGAAGTCTACCTTAGGCGTCTTGCCCGTGTAGTCTGCAAGCCACACATCCCACCGCCCAGCCAGACGCTCCATCTCAAGGTAGCAGTTGGCGTAGCTCGTGTAGGTGTAAAACTGGGCGAAGAACCCCATCTTCTCGATCTGCTCAAGGTGGTATGCCGCGAGGTTGGTCAGGTCTTTCGGCTTGTGAAAAGTAAGCATGACGTCTTCCATGTCCACCGCCACCGGCATGGTCAGCTCTTTGCCCCGCAGCGCATGCCGCAGTACCGCAAGCTCCTTGTCGGCCTCTGCCTCGCTCACGGCCTTCGTGAAATAGTAGACGCCAATATCCAGCCCGGCCGCCTTAGCGTTGGCGTAGTTCTTCTCGAAAGTCGGGTCAATGTATGCCTTGCTGGGGCTGTAGCTGGCACTGTTCCCGCAGGCCCGCAGCATGACGCCCTTGTAGCCTGCGTCCTTGATGGCCGCCCATCCCTCCATTTTGATTTTTCCCTGCCACCGGCTCACGTCGAGGTAGCGGTAGGGCGGCTCGCCCGTCCAGCCGGGCACGGTGTCCACAGTGGACACTTTTTCAGGGGCGGGGGAGTCCGGCTCCGCTGCCTTGTCGCTGGCAGCGTGGGAGAGGGCTGCCAGCAGCTTGGAGATAAAATCAAAGAATGTTTTCATCCTGCGCCGCCTTACTGCCCGAGGGCTTCTTTGATGGCTTCCAGGTCGTCGGTAGTGAGGGCCGGATAATCTGCCGCGATATCCTCAAAGGTCTCGCCCGCAGCCAGGCGGATGCGGAATGCCCGCACCATGATGCGGAGTTTCAGGTTGCTGTTCAAAGTCTTCATTTGTTGTTTCCTCCAATCAAATCGGCCATCATGAGCACGATATCGTCGTTTGCCGCTTCCAGCGCGTCCATGCGCTCCGGCACGGCTTCCAGCTCTGCCTTTTTCTTTGCCTCGGCGGCAGCGGCTTCTTCGGCCTTTTTCTTGGCTTCAGCATGCGCGTCCAGCTCTTCGGCAGTGTACAGGTGGTACACCTGCACCTGCTCTTCTTCGTCCCATGCGTCTTTTGCTTCCACGCCGGGCACGTCCACAATCTTCTGCACGTCCTTGCCGCCGTTTGGGTACTCGGCAATGGTCTCGTAGTGGCTCACCTCTTCCACGCCCTCCACAGAATCGTGGTGGATGGTCTGTGTCCTGTCTTCCAGCCAGCCAAAAGACAGGTCGGGGCTCTCGATGGGATTGCCGTTGGTGTCAATAATTTTCACGGTTAAACGCTCCTTTCGTTAGGCGATGCGCTTCCAAGCGTACATGGTGACGTAGGGGGGCATATTGTTGTGGGGTTGGGAGCCACCCACGTAGTTTGTTGCAGTCGATTTGTCCATTCCTTCCCAACATATCACATTATCAGCATCTTCATAAGGTATATATCTGGCGGTGCGATTCCCGGTTCGATTACCTATAATTACATAGTGAAAATGGTTCGGCATCTCGTCCACCGTCAGCGTATGTGTCGCCTCACCACCCGTACTCCCCGCCGCGTAAGTATCGCCAGCGGCCAGAATAAAGCGGTCTTTGATTTGCTCCCACGTGCCGCCCATAATAGACGCGGGGCTTGTGGGGTCATCACTGGCCCACAGCTTGCCTACGGGATTGGCTGCCAGCAGCGCCGCCCTTTTTGCGGCCTCTTTGCAGTCCTCCAGCAGTTTGTCCACCTCAGCTTTGCTGTAGAAGACGGGTTGCGGGGTATCCTTGGTGCGGTCGAGGACGATGTCGCCCACGGCCTTTGCGTCGGCGGGGGCTTTTTCGGTTTTGAGGGTTTTGTCCGTGTTCGCCCGGGTGCCAGCCAGAGCGGCAGCGGCCTCGGCCCGGTCGGCGTCGGTTCCGGCGCTCTGGGCGCTGGTTGCGGCGTTTCTCTCGGAGGTAGCCGCCGCGCTGGCGCTGCCGGAGGCGTCGGTGGCGGAGCTTTCAGCGGCCCCGGCAGAGGTGGCAGCAGCCTCTTTGCTGGCCTGTGCCGCCTGTTCGGATGCAGCCGCGTTGCTGGCGGCGGTCTGGGCGGCTTTGGTGGAGTAGGCCACCTGCTGCAAAGCCGCGTCGCGCTCATCGTCTACGGCCTTGACAGCGCCCGTCTGGGCGGTTCCTACGGCCTGTACGGCCTTGGTCTGCTTGGTCGTCACGGCGGTCGTGGCGGTGCTCTGGGCCTGCTGTACGGCGTTGGTTGCCGTGGTCTGGGCATTCTGCACCGCCTGCACCGCGTCGGTTTTGGTCTGCTCGATGCCTGCCACGGCGTCCGTGGCTTTCTTCTCGCTGGCCTTGGCGTTGGCGGCGTAGCCCTTGGCCTCATCGCGGGCCGCGTTGGCCTTTTGGCCTGCCTCCTCGGTAAACTGTTTGCAGTATTCGCCCATCTGGGCCAAGTTCTCGCGCACCTCCACGCCCTTTTTGGCGTTTCGGATGGCGTTGATCACGTCGGTAAACGGAAAAGTAATCACAAGCTTATCACTCCTGTCGGTGTGTCGTAGATGGTATCGGTCTCAAAATCGAAGGTGTCCCACAGCCAGTCTGCACCCGCGTCGGCGGTGATGTTGCGCTTGTAGGGGTTGCAGGTGCCCTCGATGCTGAAAGTGATCTCCGTGCGCCCGCGCTCCACCACGTCCACCCGCCACAGGCCCAGCCAGTACCATGTGCTGTCCTCATCAAAGACGCAGCGCAGCCACTGGCCCTGCAAGGCGTTTTCGAGGGCGCTCTGGATGGTGCTCCACTGGCTCTTTTTGGCCTTGCACAGCAGCTCCATTTTGATGGTGCGCTGCTTGTAGTGCACCTCGCCGTCCAGCGCCCGGGACAGATCCAGCATAAAATCAGAGCCCGGGACGTTGACAAGCATCGTCTCAGGCTCTGCGCCGGAAATGGTGGGGCTGCCCACTTTCATGTACAGCCCGAGGTCCTTCAGGGTGTGGATATTGCCGATCTGTGCGCCTTGCAGCATCAAGCATCACCCCCGGACCCGTATTTGGCGGCGTACTCTGCAAGGCTTTCTTGCCGTCGGCGTTCCCGCTCCTCATCGGACACAGGATCATAAATCAGATGTTCGCCGTCCCACTTGTAATCGCTGCCGCCGTCTTTGGCTGTCTCGTCGGTGGGAAAGGTGTCGAAGATGACAGTGCCGGGCGGGAAGAAATCGGCGTCGTGGTCGGTTACGAGCCATACGCCGTTGTAAACCCGCCCGTCCGATGCCACTTTTGCAACGAACTTGCAGTTTTGCCCATCAATAAGCATAAATCTCACTCCTTACATGAAGCCGAAAACTTTGGTCGGGATGCAAACAGAGTCGTCAACCTCCCAAGAATCCGAAATGTTTGTGGTCTGAGAAGACAAACTGTCCATTTGCAGTTTGAATGTGATCGTGATGCCATTGGAGTTTGCCGGGAAATAGTCGTTCAGGGTATACTGCAAATAGCGGCGATAGCCCTGATAAATGCGAATCTCGTTGTCAAAAACGGCAACGTCGCGGCGCTGTAGGGTGTTCCACGGGAACGAAAGCGTTACGGGCTGGCCCGTTACCGGGATGACGGCATAGGCCGTGCCGACGCGCTGTGTATAGGACTCTGTGGGCTTCCAGAAATGCTCTTTGTAGTAAGTGCCGCTGCTCTCAAACATCAACCAAACGTAATTGCAGTTTTTGGAATCGAACGGAATCGCGAGATATCCCGGATTACTCGGAATATTGATGTAGGAACCAAATTTAAGGCCGGATGGAGTGATATCCATGTTTCGGATTCCGTAAAACGTGATTTTGCCGGAATCAATGGTGCAGCTGCCGTTGCCGTCGGTGATGGAGATGGAGCCGGATTTGACGTTGACCCGGCTGTTGCCGTCGGTGACGACGATGCCGTCGTTGGAGATTTGGACGTACTTGCCCGCGAGGGACTCATGGCCCACCTTGAGGCCCGTGGTTTTATCAAACGTGAGGTAGTTGGTGGCCGTTTTGGCAGCTTCCTCAATGCCCGCCTTGTTCTCCTTCTGGTACTTGTCCACCAACTTGTAGATGTTGCCGGAATACTTTTCGGACGTGGAGGTTTGCTCTTCCAAGAGGTTGGTCCTGCCGAGGTTTGCCACCTGTCGGTCGGTGAGGGTCTGGCGCGTCATGCCGAAGGTAAATTCTTTCTTGCTGGGGTCGTCCAAGGGCTCCACCAGCTTTGTGCAGAGCATCACCACGTCGATGCTGTGGGGCTTGCTGATGATGTGGGCGTAGCTGGCAAAGGTCAAGCGGTCCTTGTCAAAGCCCACGTTGCCCGCGTCCACAAGGTCCACCGCCTTCACGGTGTAGCTCATGGTCATGAGGGAGTTTTTCTGCAAGTCCTGCACCGCCGCGCCGAAAAGGGTGTCCGGGTCGTCCGCGTCGTAGTCGGCCACTTTGGAGATGACGCCGAATTTTGCCACCGCCGCGTCGTTCTGGATCCAGTTGCAGTCCCCGTCATCTTTATACAGGCGGTATGAATATCCCTCCGGCTTGTACTTTTCGATGGCTTCGGCAGTGGTGTCTTTGATGCTGTAGCGTTCCTCATGGTCGGCCACTTCCTGCTTTTTGCCCCACCAAAGGATTTTCCACACCCATTCGGTGCGGGTCACGGTGTGCTTGTTGCCCGTGGGGTAGACCCGGGTAAACATCGAATTGGTGTCAGTCTTCTCGGTGAAATCCAGCAGGTTCACGCCGTACTCAATGGTCTGGTTGACCAAACGGTCGGCCTCAAAGGCCTGGTCGCAGTAGTTGAGCACGTTGCAGCCCGTGGCGGGATTGTAGGTGCAGTAGGCATAGCCGCCGTATACCTTGAGCACCATCTTGTCGATGATGTCCCAGGTGCTGCCGTAGTCCTCGCCCACGCCGTAGGCGTCCATATCGCCGTAGTGCACCACCAGATTGCCCAGCGCGGCGGTGACGGTGCCCAGCTCAAAGCGCTTCATGCGCATTTCGCCGCACTGCTGATTGTGGGCGCTGATGAGGTGCTGCAAAAACTGGGCCAACTTGCCCTCGTAGTTGAAGGGTGTGATGGCCGAATCGTTGAAGTAGCTCAAAGCGCCCTCACAGTACACCGCCCTGCGGTTGTACCAGTCGGCCTCATGGCTCAGAACACGCCCGCGCCAAATTTCTTTTGGGGTGCTTTCGTTGCCGTTTGCGTCAAAGTCGCTTTGCTCCACCGTGATGCAGGTGGACATTTTTTGCAGATTGCTGTACTGCGGGTGGGTGCGGGCCATGGTAAAAGTAAGGCTGCCGCCCTTGCTCACCTCACGGGTGAGTTTGGGCGACAGCACAAACGTTGCCAGGCTTTCCGCATCCCCGCGCCCTTTGGGCCGAGGATGCAGCAGCCGCTTGTCCTCGGGGTTGCCAAAGGGATACGCATAGATACGATACACGGTTTAGTTGCCCCTTTCGCTCAGTTCGCCGAGATATCCCAATCGTTCGTTCATGGCCGGGGCCATACCCCACACCAGCGAGTCGCCGTCTACCTTGACGACCGGGTTTGCCGTCTGGGGGAGATACTGCTGCACGACGTTGTACAGCGCGTCCACGGACTGCTGCATTTTCTGCTGGTAGGCGGACAGCCGCCCGTTTGCCGGGCTTTCGCCGAAGGCATAGCCGTCGGTGCGGAAATCGTACCCGGCAAAGCTGCGCTGGTTGCCGTACCAATAGGCGTCCTGAATGTCCTTGTAGGACAGGGCCGAGGATGTGCCGGAGGTGTCGGCGTCCTGCTTCGTGCTCTTCTTCTTTTTGAGCCACGACGCAATGCCGATGCCGCCTGCAACGCCCGCGATGCCCAGCACCAGCGCGAGGATGGGGTTTGCTGCAACGAAGGACACGATGCCGCCCAGGCTGCCGATTACGCTGGTAGCCATGCTGGAGACGTTGGTTGCCACGCTGGCAATTTTTGCCCCCGCGCCGCCGGAGCTGCCCAGACCTTCCAGAATCTTGCTGAAGCTTTCGATTTTGGTCCCGGCCTCCGTCACGCCCTCGGCGATGCCGTTGGTAAAGAGGGCCTTGGTGCTCTCATACGCCGCCTTGGCCCCGCCTCCGCTGTAGCTCTCGTTGATGGCTGTCAGCGCATCCACCGCCCACTTGGAGATGATCTCGCGCTGCTCCTGTGAGACCTCGCCCCAGATGAGCTTTGCCACGTCTGTGGCCAGCCCGGCCCAGTTGCGGTTTTTCAGGTCGGTGAACGCGTTCTGCAGACGGCCAAAGATGCCGTTTGACCACTGCTTCTGCGCATTGCTGAGATTCTGGTCAATGCGGCTTTGCAGCTCCGTCACAGACAAAACCACATCGTCACAGGTCTTTTGCGTGGTCGTGGTCACGTTTCCGGCCGCATCGGTCACTTTCTTTGTGACCGATTTGATGGTCTTCTCCGTGCCGTCCACCACTTCCTTCCAAGAGTCCGTGATAGTCTCCACGGTCTCCTTTGTGGTGCCCTTGAGCTTTTTGGTGGTGCCGTCGTAGACGTTGTAGGTATTGTCGGCAGTCTCCACCACCCGCTGGATGCTGCCCACGATGTTGCCCGTTCCGGCGAGGATCTGCTTCGACGTTTCGGTGACGGTATCTGCCAGCTTTTTGGTGTCAGCAGCCGCTTTGGCGGTAGATTTTTTGCTTGTTCCGCCGCCTGTGCCGCCGCCTCCCGATGCAGTGATACTACTTCCGCCGCTTCCGGCGGCAGCGGCTGCTTTTGCCTTCCGTTCCGTCCAGCTTTCGTTGTAGATACCCTTTCCGTTTTTAGCGTCCTGCCGTCGGCGTTCGTAGTTGCTCTGGCTGTTTTTGTCAGAGCGGTACTGCTTGTATCCTTCGTCATTGTTCTCGTACCCCGCGTAAGCATTCTTCCCGAGGGCTTTGTTGAGCTTGAAGCTCAATTTATCGAGAACGCCGATTCCGGCAGAGCCAAGCTCGCCAAATTTCTTAATGACGGAGTTGATGGGGTTGTTCAGTTCCAGAATAGCCTCGCCGAGCCCCTTCCAGCCGTCCGTCTTGTAAGCATCGATGGCCGCCACGGTAATATCGTTGAGGTTGGAGATTACCACACCGATGCCGCTGCTGAGGTCGCCCGTCATGAGCCCGGCCAGCTGGCTCACGTTGTCCTTCAGGGTGGAAACGCGGCCATTCATGGTCTGGCTCTGGGTGTCCATGGAGTTGTAGTAGCGCCCGCCCTCCTCGCTGGCAGCGATAAGGGCCTCAGACAGCAGGTCATAGCTGATGGTCATGTTCTGGACTTCCTGCACCGTTTTCCCGGTGTAGTCGGCCAGAACCTGATAAACGTTGATGCCGGCATAGGCAAACTGCTTGATGTCGATGGCGGACGCCTTGCCCACATTGGCGATCTGCTGCAGATTAGCTGCCATGCGGGAAAGCTCCGCGTTGCCTCCGCCTGTGGCGGAAACAGCATCGCCCAGCGCCATGATGACCTTGCGGGAGTAGCCCGCGTTTTCACCGGCGCTGATGAGCAGCTGGTTGGCCTGTGTCAGCGAATCCACGCTGAACGGGGTGCGGGCCGCGTCCTCCTGAATGGCCGCCATGGCTTCATTGGCCGCCTGTGCATCGCCCAGCATATTGGTCAGGCCAACGCGGTAGCTCTCGATTTGGGCGTTGTACTCGATGCCGCTCTGGATGAGACTTTTTGTAGCGGCAAGCGCAGCGGAGTAGAGCTTCGAGAAAACGCCCGCCATGATCGTGCCCTGCGCAATGGCACCGGCCAGAGACTTGCTGGACGCTTTATCCGTGGAGCTGGCAAAGTCATCCATGCCGTTGTTTGCGGCTTTCAGAGCGGAGGCGGTCGTTTTGAGCTGCGCCTCGGCTGCTGCAAGCTGATTTTTCAGCTCTTTGGTCTCAGCCGAGGTCTTGCCTGTCTTGGCGGCAGATTCGTTATACTGCTTTGTCAGTTCCAGCACGCTTTTTGCGGCCTTGCTGTACTCGCTGGAAAGCGCCGTCACGGTCTTTTTGGTCTCGCTCTGGACGTTGTTGATGCCCCGCTCATACGCGGACGTGTCCAGCCCAAGAGTGGCCATCAATTCAAAAAGTTTCAGGGCGTTTCACCTCCTCCGCATAGCTCTGCAAGAGCCTTGGCGTTGTCCGCCGTAATCTGGTCTTCTGTTCTTTCTTCCCGGTTGTGCAGATAGAGAGGGAAAAGGTAGTCAGCTTCTGCTGAGTACAACTTTTGGCTGCCTGCTAAAGCCCCCAGCGTGTCCGCGATGGAATCCCGGTAAAATTGAATCTCTTGGTGTTTTCGGATTTCGCCCCTGATGTGGTCGGCAATGTACGATTTGCCCAAGAGCGCAAGCAAATCGAGACGGATAGAAGCCACAAGCCGCTTGTATCCGTCTGCGCCGATCACATCAAGGACACCAAAAAATCCATGAAATCGCTGTCCTGCAGCGCGTGGGCCATGGCCGCCGCAAGCTTGCGCGTAGGGGGTGTTTTCTCGCCCTTGTCCAGCACAACGAACAGCGGCAGGATTTTTTCGGTCTTTGCTGCCTTTTCCTCGTACAGCAGCTTGACCATATCTGCCGCGTTCTTTGCGCCCTGTTCCGCGGTCTTTTTCGCCAGTTCTTCTTTGGTTTCTTTTCCCGTCAGCTCGGCAGGGCGAAAAATGACATCAGAAGCGCCTGTTTCTTTGAGGTAGTCCTTGTAGGCCTGCGCAAATTTGTAGGTCTGAGCCAGATATTCTGCACCCTCCAGTTCGATGATCTCCCGCATTTTATACCTCCTTACACTTCAGAAGCCGCCTTCGTAATGGAGTAGAACTCCATCGGGGCCTGTTCGGGGTTTTCCAGATCCGCAAAAGCGGTCAGGGTGATCTGCATGGAGCCGCCGCCGCGGTGCGCCGACTGAAGGTCCAAACCGCCAGTGGACAGCGCATTGTAGATTTTGACGGCGAGGAAGCCGTTGCCGATCATGGGGCCAACCCACCAAATGGGCTTGAAATCCGAAAGGGCGGTTTTCAGGCGTGCCACAACGTGGGTGGGGTCTTCCGGGTCGATGTCCGCCGTACCGACAGCCATCTGGATAGTTTTTGGGTCAGCGTTGGGTGTGGTATAACTGATCGTGGCAGTGGTGCCAGTCACTTCCGCGCCCTGTTTGGTGTTGGTGGGCGCGTTGTCGATTTCAGCAAGCGAGTCTTCGATAGTGTTCTGGTATGTGATCTTCACGCCGCCCTGTGTGGCGTGGATGACGTTCGTTTCATCGATTTTCGGGGTCTCAAGCGAGAAATCGGACAAAATGTTGCCCGAGCCCTTGGGGATGCTCTTGAAAGCGTCCGCTGTCAAAACGTTGACGTTAAACTTCTTTGCTAAAGTTTCAGCCATATTGCTCCTTTACTCACGGTATAAGCCGTGTAAGTTCAAAAATAAGGTATTCGCACAGATACCCTTCAGGCGTGTTGTTGAGTGGCTGCGCCCAATCTTTATTGTCTTTGTCCAAAAGAATAGCGCCGCCCTTGCACTCGATTTTTAAGCCGCCTCTTGGGAAAGCTGCGCTGATCGTATCTTCTGTTTGCAGAATGGGGGCTCTGCCGTCCTTGCTGGGGTACCACAGCCGGGCGTGGAAGGATGCCGTTTCGTTCCACCCGCCGGGGATGGTAGGCTTGTAGGTCAGATAGGGCAGTGAAGCGGCAGGAGGGATGTTATCTTCCAGATAACCCGGGATGCCAAAGCCGTTAAAAAACGTGTTCAGCGCCCGGTTGATGCTCTCAGACGGTCCCATTACGGAAGCACCGCCTTTTTGCACTTGACGGCCCGCAGCCCCATGCCGGATTCCGGCGGGGCTTTGCCCTCATCTGCCGCGCTGGTGATCTGGAAGGTCTGGCCGTCGCTCACCCGCTTGATGTAGTCCGGTAAAGCCAGCGGCACGCCCGTGTTGACCAGCAGGGTGTAGGTGGAGGCGGTGTCAGCCTGCTCTGCCACCTGTGCTTCCACGGTGGTGTCGTGGCGCTCCACGGCTTCAAACTCGGGGCCGTCCTGCCAGCCGGACACAAAGCCGCCCACGCCGTCGGCCTCGTAGCTGCGGGTCTGGAAACAAAATTTTTTGGTAAAACTCTGCATCACGGTGGATGCAGCGAACGCGTTGACCATGTCACATCTTCCTCCACTGATTGATCTCGGATTTATAGCGGGTCTTGCCGTCGGCGGGTAGGCCGTCGGCCCCTGTAGCCATTGTGCCGGACCACCCGCCAAAAGACTGGGACACATACACGCCGCCGGACGGCAGCGCCTTATCGTATGCGTCGATTTTTTCAGCCAGCGCCACGAAGTCAGGCGGCACGCGCATGGGCTGCACTGTCCCGGTGAAGGTCTCGGCGGTCAGGCCGCCGTCCCCGGCCTTGTGCACGCCATCGTTGAAGATGGACCCGCACACAAGGAAATACTGCCCCGGCACTACCCCGGCGGGCACGGTGTCCGGCTCAAAGGCAAACTCCCCGGCAACGGGGTCGTCCGCCCGGTCAAAGAAATTGTGCGTGTATCTGCACAGCTCAGGGACGGTCATTAGATGCCTCCTACTCAAAAAGGGCGATTACTCGCCCGGAGTGATAGTCTGGACAGAGATGCCGTCCAGATACTCAGCAAACAGGGTCACGCCGGTGATAGCGAAGCTCTCAGAGACGGCTGTGGTGTAGTTGCCCTGGGTGTGGAAGCCGATCAGGTTGCTGGCCTCGCCTGCGGTGGTGTACACCAGCCCGGCCTTTGCGTAGTCGCTGTCGGAGGGGTCAACGTAGTACATCACGATGTTGTCCACGGGGGTGGCGATGACCTTGCCCTTTGCGATCTCGCCGTCAGACAGCAGGAAGATGGTGTTGTAGCCCATGAAATCTTTGATGTACTGGAAGCCGTACTGGTTCTGGATGGTGATCGGGGCGGTGCCCAGGTACTCCGCCACGTCCAGGACGTTGGCGAAGCCCACAACGCCGGTGACGGTGCGGTGCATATTCTTGAACTTGTTCTCCACGCTGCCCTTTGCCATGGCCAGAGCCATCTGGAAGGTCTTGGGGGTGCCCTTCAGGCTGCCGGTGTTCAGGTACTTGTAGAACTTGTCCGTGACCTTTGCGGTCAGGTCGAACAGGAACTCGTCATCGGTCTTCTGCACGGCCACATCATAGCCGTAGTTCTGGATTGCCTCCAGGGAGACGGCCTTGGCATACTTTTCGATGGTGATTTTGCCGTAGTCCTTCTCCTTGACGGTGTACTGGCTGTAGGGGATCTCCTCGCCCTCTGCCACGGTGCCGCTCTGCAGGGTGCCCTGGGCGTACTTGCTCTTCAGCACGGTGCCGGGCTGCATCCGAATGGGGCGCATGATGCCCATGATCTCCCGCAGGTGCTCCCAGTTGCGCTGGAAGCGTGTCACAAAGTCGATTTCCCGGGGGTTGACGGTGATCTCGGTAGTGGTGGTCAGATTGGTCTTTGCTGCCATGTGTTAGTCCTTTCCGCCGCCTGTAAACAGGTCGGCATTTGCTGCAATGGCCGCCTGTCGTTCGCTGGCGTCCTTGATTGCAAAAATTTGGTCTTTGGTCATTTTGGAGCCGGTGTTTGTGGGCGGGGTGTCCACCTTTGCGCCGGTGGTGGTCGTAGTGCCTACGAAGTCGCTCCAATCAGCTTTCAGGCTGTCGGCGTGCTTCTTGGCGTCCTTGACTTCGCCCTTTTCGTCCAGCTCCAGCTTGTCGATGTCCTCGCCAGACAGCCGCACAACGCGGTCTGCGTACTTGTCCAGCACCCCGGCGGCCTTCAGCAGCTCCCGGAACTTGGCTTCCTTGGCTGCGTGGGTGTCCTTCTGGGTCTGCTGGGCCTTGTAGTCGGTCAGCGCCTTTTCTGCGGCCTGCTTGCCGCCGTTGGCTGCGTCCCGGTCTTTTTCGGCCTGTGTGCGGGCTGTTTTTTCTGCATCCAGCTGGTCTTTGAGTTCGTCCGTCTCCTTGTGCAGGGCGTCCAGAATGGCCTTTGCCTTGTCATCGTTGGAGGTTTCGGGGTTCTCCAGAATCGTGCGGATGTCAGCTCTTTTGAGTGCCATGTGATAGTCCTTTCTGCCCTTGCTCGGGCTGCCATGCTTGGCAATAAGGTTTATTTGCCGGACGTGCTGCCGGTGTGGTGCCGCCTGCAGGAATCGAACCCGCGTCCGCTGGTTACAAATCAGCAGCTCTACCATTGAGCGAAAACGGCATAAAAAAGCGGCTGACGCTGTGCGCCAACCGCTGAGTATTAAATTTTAAGGCCTTGTTTCCACGCTGGGCAGGATGTCTGTATGGAAGTAGAGCTTGTAGTGGTAGGGGTCGGTATGGGTGCCGGTGATGTCCTCTACCACATACATGGTGTAGTCGTTCAGGTAGATGTAGTTCTTTCGGTAGGTGCCTGGGCCAATTTTCACAGTGCACACCAGCTCGTTGTCCGAGTTGTTGGAGATGGACATATAGCCCTCGGCTTCCATGATCACCTTGTCGGTGCGGGCGTTGTAGACGGTGATCTTGCGCTCGCTCTCAAAGTAATCGGCCTGCTTGGAGATGTTGGCATTGGCCTTGGAAGCCTCAGAACAGCCGCACAGCAACAGCGCTGCAAGCAGCATGATAGATGCTAAAATTTTCTTCATGTTATGCCTCCTTGTTTCCTTCTTCCACCGCGATCTCTCGCAGCTCGTCAATGTGATCTTCCACCGCCGGGCGCAGGAACGGGCGGGCTTTCATGCCCCGGGTGAAGTGCCATTTGCCGTTGAAGTCTTTCCAGACCCACGGCGTTTTGCGTCCATTGCCCTTCTTGGCAAAGATGCCCGTGCCCAGCTCCACATACACGCTGTAAAACAGGTTGCTGCCGATGGTCACGGTCTTTTTTGCAAGGTCTACGGCGTAGGTCAGGCTCTGCTTGAGCGCACCGCCCACATAGCCCTCAATGCCGGTGCTTTTTTCATCGCCGGGGACAACGAGTAATTGTGCGTAGTCCTGCACCTTCATGCCCCAGATGGTCAGCACCCGCTCCGCCCATGAGTCCAGAGCCTCATGCAGCTGCGGGGTGTTGTCGGTGAATTTGATGTCGTACTCAAATTTCATGGCTTATCAAAAGGCCCACTTTTTTATAAATTTTTGAATGTCAGCGTCAGAGCTTCCATCAATAATGTCATCGACCAATTGCGAGAACTGGTTGAACCCGTATTCTTTGTGAATTGCAATGATCTGTTTTGCACTGGTGGTGAGATCCAGAACTTTTTTCTCGGATTTAATCAGATGCTCCGTGTTTTCGATTATATTTTGGTTAAAGTCTTTTTTGCTACCTTCGAGCTTTTTTGCTTTTTGCTTTCTCTCATTCACGTCAGCAAGGTCTTTGCTCAGCACCTCGGCAATCCATTGCTTTCTCAAATCCTCTGCATACGAAATCTGTTTTGGAGTTCCATCCAAATCCGGGAGTTTTAGGCTTCCGCCCGCTCTTGCAGAGCTGCCCGAACCTCTTTTACTCACGGTAGTGCCTCCTTTCATATTGAAATGGCTTGATTTTGGTCACGTTCCAGTCAAATTGTGCCGGGCATTTGCCGTACCACAAAATGCCGCTGGGTTGCAGCACTTCCAGCGCCTTGCGGCAGTGCTTGGCAAAGCATTCTGCTTCGTATGGGTCAGACTGTGTGCCGTGGCTGGAGATGCTCACGATGGCGTTTCTTGGCTCACCATCAAAGCACCAGTCATAGCTTTGCTCACCGCACCAGCAGAGCGTTGGGATAACGTGGATTCCATGCGCCTGCCAGTATGCTGCAAGCCAGTGCTTTTTGTAGTGCATGAAAAGCTGCACAGCCAGCGGCATATCGCTGTAAAGAGAAAAATCAGGCGAACATACAGCGCCGAACTGCTGCAATAGGGGAATGTATTTGTCAGGATTGTTCCAGAACCGTTCAAACTGGTAATCGTCCTTGTAAAAATGCACGCCCTTTGTGGCCTTTTCTTTGGCGGTCAGCGCATAATTGACGGGAATCCATTCCAGTTTGTCAATTCGGATGTCCGTTTCAGGCTTGATTTCAGGGATGCCATACTTGCCCACGCCCGGAAAAATCATCTTTTCGGTGTTTTCCATCGGCAGAATCACGGTTCATCCCTCCAAACCTTACTTTTTCTTCTTTTTTCTCGAAACGAATCCAATCCATGCACCACCCTGTTCGACCGTCACGCCAAACGGTTTTTGTGTGAGTTGCATGAGTTTTGTGCGGTCGCTCGACGACATCCCTTTTAGATCAAATGCAACTTTTGGGCCGCTCTTGTCCCAATATGTGGTGTGAGACGGAGATGAACCGTCGCCACTTCGATATTTGTTGAGATCAACGCCAACTTGCTCTTTAACAAAAGACACAACATCGTTATGCGTTTTCTTGTATCTCGAACTATCCACAACAACGGCGGCTTTCTTCGTCTCCGCTGCCGCAATTTTGCTGTAATCGGTAACCCATTTGCCATTTACAGAAGATTCAAACTCGTGTTCGTTGGCAGTCCCACCGTTTGCTCTTGTAGAACTTCCAGAGCCTCGTTTACTCATTTTGGGAACTCTCCTTTCTGCGCTTGCGCTCTTCTGCCCACCACATTTGCTCGGCTTCTGTGCCGCCCTTGGATTTATACCACTCGGTGTAATCCATGACGGGGGTGGTCTCTTTGGTCACAT
>ERZ1034678.532-NODE-532-length-20897-cov-4.771279_pt1 | contig 20897 bp, 11 predicted proteins | sample MGYA00520640_ERZ1034678 | MGnify/ENA primary metagenome ERZ1034678 (study PRJEB33766, sample SAMN09781767) | gut metagenome | biome: gut microbiome | host: Homo sapiens | place: Madagascar | study: EMG produced TPA metagenomics assembly of the PRJNA485056 data set...
ATGAGCACTCGCATTAGTCATTCCTCCATTTCAGGTGCTTCTCCCAGCGTTCATACGCTTTCGGATCGGCCGCGCGGGCGAGGAGCAGGGCGCGGTAGACCTCTGCCTCACTCCAGGCTTTGGCGATGCTGCCGTGCGGCGCCCAGGGCTCGGTGCCGGAGCAGATTTCAGAGATATGGCCAAGACAGGATTCCGAGAGATGTCTTGTGAAAAGCGGCGAGATGGTATTCAGGAAATCCGTGACAACCCCGGTCATGACGGTCCTTTTCCCGGCGCTCACGGCTTCGGTGGTTTTGAAGAGGGCATCAGCGTAGACGCCGAGGAGCCATGGCCAGACCGTGCCCTGATGGTAGCTTCTGCCGCGCTCCGCGGGGCTTCCCGCGTAGTCCGGGCAGAAGGCCGGATCATCGGGAGAGAGCGTGCGCAGGCCGAAGGGCGTGAGGAGCTTTTCCCTCGCAATTTTCACGACCTCCTCCGCCTTCTCCGGCTCGAGAACCGGGAAGGGCAGGGCCGCCGCGAACAGCTGGTTGGGACGCACGGAATTGTCCGGGCCGCCGTCCTCCTCACTGCGCCATACGTCGCGCAGGGAGCCGTCCGGAAGCAGGAAGCGTTTCCTGAAGACCGTCCGCATGGCGGCAAGTTCCTTCGCGCTGCAGGGATCGGGATCCTTTCTCTGCAGGGCGATGTGGTGCGCCAGGGCCAGGGTATTGTACCACAGTGCCTCGATTTCCACGGGATGGCCGTTGCGCGGCGTGACCGGCCTGCCGTTAATCTGCACGTTCATCCAGGTGAGCTGGGTGTTCGGCGTTCCCACGTCCAGGAAGCCGCTTTCGTCCGCGGAGACGAAGAGAATGTGCCCCTTTCTGTAGGCGCCGATGATGCCGTAGAGGGCCGGGGCCGCGAAACCGAGAACTTCCTTCCTGAGGGCTGCCTCGCCGCGGTGCTTCGATATGGCAGAGAGGAGGGACTGCACGGCCCAGGCGTACCACAGGGAGGAGTCAATGCAGTCATACCCCGACGGCGCGCCGTCAACGGTGAACGTGTTGGGAATGAGGCCGTCGCTGATACTCGCCGTGATGCGCTTCAGCACGGCCATGCCCTCTTCGAGGCGCCCTCCGAGAAAAGCGCAGCCCGGCAGGGAAATGAGCGCGTCACGGGACCACGAGCCGAACCAGTGGTAGCCCGCGAGAAGGGCGTCCTGACCGCGCGTATCCTTGATGAGGAAGACGCCGCACTGGGCCTCCAGAAAGTCCGCGAGAGAGGCGGTATCGGCCCGCCCCCTGAGATGCTCCTTTTCTTCCTTCTTCCAGATCTCGCGCAGGGGCACCGTTTTTTTCGTGCCGCGCGGCGGGAGAATTTCCTCCGTTGAGGCGGAGAGGATCACGTCCCTTCCGGGCGTCAGCGTGATTTCGAAGAGGCCGGGAGAGAAGAGATCTTCCTGGTAGTCGAAGCCGCGCTCCTGGTCGAAGGGATACTCCACATTATAGATCCAGTCGGGGGAGGGCAGGAAGTCGAAGGAGCCGGAGCACTGCATGAAGAAAGGCGGGAGGCTGTTGTAGGGCTGAATCTTGAATCCCTGCCATACGGGATAGGTCTTGACCTGCAGATCCATATTGGCGTGGGTCAGATCGTGATAGCCGCGGAAAGCCAGAAGCGGGGCGGCCTCAAGGGTGCATTTCAGGGCGGGGGCACTGCTGTCGGTTTTCTTCAGGCTGTAGCGGATGAGAACGGTGTGCCTGTCCCTTACCAGCATGAGAGAGCGCGTGAGGCGGAACCCAGGGCCCTCGAAGACAAAAGTCGGGTACGGTGAAGCCGAAAAGGTTTTCAGACTGCCGGAAGGATCCGGATAGATGGCGTTGGGGTGTTTGCGGCTGGAGAGCGGTATCCTGCCGTTTTCCGTGACGAGCCAGTCTTCCATGCCGGAAAGAAGGACATGGCGGCCTATGTGATCGAGATTTGCGACAAGGAGGCCGTGGTAGCGCCGGCTGTTGCAGCCGGTGATCGTGCCTGAAGCGTAGTCGCCTGTGCCGTTACATTCCAGCCATTCGGTGCGGAGGGAACGGTCTGAATTCTGAAGTTCTGGAGTCTGACAGCTGAACATGAGAAAAACCTCCGGGCAATTCAGCACGCCGATCGGACAAAGGAGCGGATATCTTCGTGGGCGGATCCATATCCTGCCGTGCGTTTGTGGCAGGGCTGTGACGGAGCGAGGGAAAAGGGGAAAACCTGTACCCGTATGGAAATGCAGAACTCGGGCTTCTACGAAATAATTCTATGAATTCGGAGGCTGTAGTCAAGCAGTGGCGCAAAATTACATGGTTTTTTCGGCAAATGACACAAAGTTGTGCCGCAAATCTTTCCCTGTGGGGAAAAAAAGAGGGAGCGCCGCGGCGCTCCCCCAGTCAGAGACTTCCTCTAAAGAAGAATAATCGTTTCGTTTTGTGTTTAGAAAACTATTCTTACTTTATTACTATCTTTTTATATCCAGTCCACAACCGCTGGTCTGCGTTCCGGAATACGGAGATACTTCACGGAGGGGTAGCCGGCCATGCACCCGGCGAAGATGTTGTGCCCCTCGGGAAGGCCGAGGTAGTCACGGATGGCAGGAGTCTTCTGCGCCGTTTCGACGACGTACCCGGCCCAGGTGGTGCCGAGTCCCAGGGTGTAGAGCATGAATTCGAGATAGGTGAGAGCCACGGCGCAGTCGGAGAAGCACAGACCGTCTGTCTCGTTCTTCGCGTGGGCGAAGATGACGCAGGGAGCGTGGCGCAGGATGACGTCCCGGCCCCTGTCAAAGGCGGCGCACTCATTCTGGAAGCCCTTCATGCCGCGCATGGCGTTGATGGTGACGGCAGCCAGCGCCTGGATCTTGGCGCGGTCATCGAGGACCACCCATCCCACTCCCTGGACATTCTTGGCTGTGGGGGCGTAGCGGGCCGTGTCCAAGGCCCTGCGGAGGAGTTCCCTCGGCACGGGCCTGTCCTCGAAGAGGCGCGTGGAGCGGCGGGATTTGGCCAGCCCGGAAAAATCGTCAGCCGTGATGGTGTTCTCCGGCACCCTGGGAAGGACGCCGGCCTCCAGACCGTCCATGCTTACGGCGCCGGCCGGGCAGATGGCGGCGCAGTGCCCGCAGCGGATGCAGGCGCATCCCGCGAGATCCCTGAAATAGGCGCGGCCGTCCTTCATCCGTATGCAGTGACAGACGCAGTCCCGCACGCAGAGACCATCTCCGAGACAGCGCGAAGCGTCAATACTGATAAATGACATGATTACCTCTTTTACTGAGTCCCGGGAAAGACGGCTGCGCACCCGGCGCTCCCCGAATGGGGATGTGCCGGGCCTCTGCTGCGCGCTGGACGGCCTGCCGGGATGGAAATAATGCGATGGACTGTCAGGATAATGCGGACAGGAAGCCCTTCTTCTGCTGACAGGAAAGGAGGATATTCTTTGCGGGCGTTCCTGTCCGTTTTTCTGGTATGTGTGGAGGCTTCTTCCTGTGCTCCGGTTCTCAGGCTCTGTGCGCGCGCCCGGCTTCTCCGGAAGCGGGTGCCACCCTGGCACCGGCGTCAGGCGCGACGGGCGCGTAAAGGTCATAGAGCGCCTTCTTCAGGTCCTCTTCCTTGATGCCGAGCACTTCGGAAAGCTCGCCGGCCACAAGGCTCATGGCCTGTTCCTTCAGGCGGCGTTCGCCGAAGGACAGATCCTTCCTGCGTCCTATAACCAGAAGCTCGTGGAGGACACCGGCGACAACCTTCAGATCCGGACTCTTCATCTTGTCGATGTAGTCCCTGAACCGCCGGTTCCAGTTCTGGCCGACGAAGACCGGCTTGTCCGTGCCGTTCTTCAGTGCCTCGAGTATCCGGGAGGCCTTGTCCTTGCTGACGAGACGGCGCAGTCCGACATTCTGGGCGTTCTTTACCGGAACAATCAGCGTGATATTGCTGTTCTGAATGCAGACCCTGTAAAAGTCGCAGCTGGTTCCCGCCATGGACTTGCTGTCTATGCGGTTGATCTTGCCCACGCCCTGAGCGGGGTAAACCACCAGGTCGTTTACTCTGTACATTTCTATGCCCCTTCGCCTTGTGGCGGCAGTAACACAATCCTCTGTTGATGGTTTCTGCTTGGGAAAACACCGGACTGGGTACGTGTGCGGGACAGCCCATCCCACAGGCGTATTTCTGGTGCCCTCCGCAGCGGATACAGTTATCAGCCGTGCCAGAGGAGGCGTCTGCAGGGGCAGTACGGGCAGGAAAATGTTTTTCTTGAGAGGGGAGAAACCCGTTTGCGCCGGAATTTTTATCTCGGCGCAGTCTGCCTGTCTGACAATACTTAGACCTCTGGCCTGATTAATAATAACTATCCTCCTGAAGGATGTCTAGAGAAAAGGCAGAAAAACACATGGCTGACGCATCTGGCTCAGCCTGGGCCTGCAACCCTGAACAGGGAAGATTCCGTGCGCCCTGTGACGCCCTGTCCGGCATCCCCATCCCGTTATCCGCGGCTCCCGGTCTTCCCCGGCGTCAGTGAAATAATATGATGGCCCCCGGACGGAGCTTCCCCGGGCCGGCTCCTCTTTTCGTCCGGAGCCCGGCCGTCACCTGATTTTTTGATGCGTCAGCCCCGCGGAAAAATGCCTCTCTGCATACTGGCCGCGTCCTCCGGGGCTTTACGTGTAAAGCGGGAGGCGGTAGCTCTTTGCGGAACTTTTTTCTTCCGGGGAGGACGGTAAATGGAACTTCTTATGCTCGGCACCGGCCACGCCATGGTGACCCGCTGCTACAATACGTGTTTTCTGCTCAGCGGAAACGGGGAACGCCTGCTCGTGGACGCCGGCGGCGGCAACGGCATTCTCGTCCAGCTTGAAAAGGCGGGCGTCTCCGTGGATGAAATCCATACCATTTATGTGACGCACAAGCATGTGGATCACGTCATGGGCGTCATCTGGATGATCCGCACCATCTGCCAGAACATCAACAGGGGCACCTACAGGGGCACGCTTACGGTCTGCGCCCACCAGGAACTCCTTGATATCATCCGCTCCATCGTCATGATGCTGATCCGCGAAAAGGAGACGCGGCACATAGGCTCCCGCGTGCTTTTTGTGCCCGTGGCCGACGGGGAGGAGAGGGAAATCCTCGGGCATAAGACCGTTTTCTTCGACGTGCGATCCGTCAAGGCGAAGCAGTTCGGTTTTTCCATGTTCCTCCCCTGCGGAAAATTTACCTGCCTCGGCGACGAGCCCCTGAGCCCTTCCGGGGAACCGTACGCCAGGGGAAGCGCGTGGCTCATGCACGAGGCTTTCTGCCTCGAGTCCCAGAGCGATATCTTCACGCCGCACGAAAAGCTCCATTCCACCGTGAAGGAAGCCTGTGAGAACGCGGCACGCATGGGCGTGAAAAATCTCATCCTCTACCACACTGAGGACCGGAACCTCCCGCGCCGCAGGGAACTCTACACTGAGGAAGGCCGTGCCTTTTTCGGCGGCAGGATATACGTTCCGGACGATCTCGACAGGATTACCATCTGCTGACAGCAGGAGCGTTTTATTCTTTTTATGCGGCGTTGCCAGAAGGGAAACTTGTGTTTATATACAGGGCGGAAGGGATTTTTCTTCCCGAGGCCGCCTGCCCGGGAGCACGGGCGACCGCGTCCGCAGGCTGGCAGTTCCGCAACGGTTCACAACTTTCCCCAGGAGGCTTTACGTCATGGCTGTAAGAGTAGCTATCAATGGTTTCGGCCGCATCGGCCGTCTCGCTTTCCGTCAGATGTTTAAAGATCCCGAATATGAGATCGTGGCCATCAACGACCTGACCAGCCCGAAGATGCTTGCGTACCTTCTCAAGTACGACAGCACCCATGGCAAGTTCCCCGGCACCGTCGAAGCCACGGAAACGTCCATCAAAGTCGATGGCAAGGAAATTACCATCTACAAGGAAAAGGACGCCGCCAATCTCCCCTGGGCCGATCTTAAGGTCGACGTGGTGCTCGAGTGCACCGGCTTCTATACGTCGAAGGAAAAGTCCATGGCCCACATCAAGGCCGGCGCCCGCAAGGTCGTTATTTCCGCCCCTGCCGGCAAGGACCTCCCGACCATCGTCTTCAACGTCAACCACAAGATCCTGAAGCCCACCGACCAGATTATCTCCGCGGCCAGCTGCACCACCAACTGCCTCGCTCCCATGGCCAAGGCCCTCAATGACCTCTGCCCTATCGAATCCGGCTTCATGACCACCATTCACGCCTACACCGGCGACCAGATGATCCTCGACGGCCCGCAGCGCAAGGGCAACCTGCGCCGCTCCCGTGCCGGCGCGGTCAACATCACTCCCACCTCCTCCGGCGCTGCCAAGGCCATCGGCCTCGTCATCCCCGAGCTTGACGGCAAGCTGAACGGCGCCGCCCAGCGTGTCCCGGTTCCGACCGGCTCCACCACCATCCTCGACGCCGTCGTGCAGGGCAAGGTCACCGCTGACGAAGTCAACGCCCAGATGAAGAAGGAAGAGACTCCTTCCTTTGAATACAACACCGACGACATCGTTTCCCAGGATATCGTCAACAGCACCGCCGGCTCCATCTTCGACGCCACCCAGACCAAGGTTCTGCCCATGGGCGACAAGACCCTCGTGCAGGTCGTGTCCTGGTACGACAACGAAAACTCCTACACCAGCCAGATGGTGCGCACCATCAAGTACTTCTCCGAACTCAAGTAGTCCGGCTTTTATCTGAATCAGAAGCTCTCGGTCCTTCGGGATACGGGAGCTTTTTTTTGTTTTCTGACGCCCTGCAAGGGTTCTTTCCGGCACATGTCTGTTGCCAAAAGATCAGCTGATTGTTATTTTTTTCCCAACTTGTAAGCAAAAGGCGTCTGAGCCTGCAGGATGCGGGCGGCGGAGGTACGCGGCCTCTTTTTAGTCCTGCCGGCGCAGCAAAACAGCTTCTTGGAGGTAGTATGGATCTTCTGACTTTTATCATGTGCTGGATCGTTTTCGCGGTCATCGCCGGATGGCGTTTCTACATCTGGAAAAATGAGAGCAAAGCCGGCATTACCCTGGAAGACAGGAACGACACCTTCGGCGCGAAATTTTTTGGCGTGAGGATGCGCACCATCGATTTCGTGCTTCTCAACTTCGTTACCGGCAACTTCCTCTTCGCCTACTTCTGCTATGACATGTCCAAGCGCCTCAAGAAGCGTTACCCCCAGGCCGGGATCATGGTTGTTCTCGTCATCATCGGTATCGCTCTCATGATGTGGAACGCCAACCTGCTTATGGCACAGTATGACCGCGTCTTCAGCAGCCTGAAGGAAACCGGCATAGCCCAGCTTCCCGTCACCCTTGGCTGGGCCGGCACCGTCTTCGCTGTCATCAGCCTGGTGGAGCTCGTCATCCTTATCGCGCTTTCCCTCATGTCCAAGGGCTATATCGAGCGCTTCATGATGGAAGAGGGCGTCGGATGCAGCATGAGCTGGATTTTCTGCCTCATTATGCCCATCTTCTACCAGTACTACTGCATCAGGAACGCGGAAAAGCGCTGCGGCAAGGAAGTCCCCGGCGGACAGCAGGAGAATCCCCTGGATTCCGCTTCCTCTTCTGACACGGCCGAAACGAAGTAACAGGATATCTTCTTTTCCAAAAAAGCCGGAGTGATATTCCGGTCTTTTGAATGCGGCAGGCACGCATAATAAGACAGCGGGCCTGCCGCTTCCTTTTTTCAGGCTGTTCCGGGAAAAGCCCTGTCACACGGGCAGGGGCATGACTTTCCTTATGCTCCCATGCCCCCGGCAGCTGGCGCGGCGGGGCCAATAAACGATCATTTAGTGGATCCATTGAGCGATCGCCTGACATTATCCTCCGTCTCCCGCCGAAGGGCAATTGACACGCTGCTTTGGATTTTATTGGATACCATGATTAGAGAAGTCAGAAAAACGGATTATTCAGCCCTTATGGATATTTGGGAAAGCGCCGTGCTGAACACGCACGATTTTTTGGAGCGTGAAGATTTCCTGTACTACAAAGAGAATCTTCCTGCCTACTTCCAGCACGCTGCCCTGTATGGATTTGAGCAGGACGGGCGTCTGGCCGGCTTTATGGGAGCAGCGGGACGTAACATCGAAATGCTGTTCGTCCATAATGACTGGCGGGGAAAGGGCATCGGCAGGAAGCTCGTTACGTATGCCATAGAAAAACTGCAGGCCTGCAAAGTCGATGTAAACGAACAGAACAGACAGGCTGTAGGTTTCTACCGGCATATGGGATTTTCAGTAGTATCCCGTTCTGAATTGGATGCAGAAGGAAAAGCATACCCAATTCTACACATGCTGCGATAAGACACTGAATATTCCTGACTCTAAAACAAAAATTGCTCCAGCAAATTATCTGATCCCGCTCGGCTCCCGGAGGAGATTGTACCCAGCGTCAAAGCTAACGTGCGTCGCACTGTGCCGGTGTCACGACTGATGGTGGTGAAGCGCCTGCGGTCTTTGGATTGGAACAACAATCTGCTTCCGATAATGACAGCTTCTCGTTGAAGCCTGGCCGGGGAGGGGGTCCCCGGTCATTTCGGGGCCGTGCTACTTGCATTGTTGTTTACGCCATGAGCTCAGATGCAGCGTTCTGACTGATCTGCATGGCGGCAGACTGCTTCCCAGATGAAGTAATGGGCGAAGTGGCTGTGCTGCGGACCATGGCATGACCTTTCTGATGCCCCTGTGTCCGGGGGAGCTAGCGGGGTGGAGTCAGCACTTGTCCCTTGTGAAAAGGGGGGGACATACTTTTAGATGTTTCCCTGTTAGACTGAGGATATCCCATTCCCTTTTCGGACGTTTTCGACTATACTAATCGATTATTTTTTAGGGAGAACGCCCCATGACTTTTCAGAATATTCTTGCCAAGTACCGTACCGTTTCCTTTTCCGAACGCGACAAGGGAGACCGTTTCGAGCGGCTCATGCAGGCTTTTCTGCAAACGGTTCCGTGGTATGCGGGGATGTTCAGGCATGTCTGGCTCTGGAGGGAATTTCCTTACAAGCAGAACTTCGGCGGCAAGGATACGGGCATTGATTTGGTTGCCCAGACTGTTGAGGGGGATTTTTGGGCCATCCAATGCAAGTGCTACGCGGCAACGGTCAGCATAGACAAGCCCGCTGTGGACAGCTTTCTTGCCACATCCAGCAAGCAGTTTGTCAACGATCAGCAACAGACGACCACCTTTGCGCTCAGGCTCTGGATATCCACGACCAACAAATGGGGTAGCGAGGCAGAAAACGCCATCCGCCATCAGGAACCTCCGGTACAGCGGATCAGCCTTACCGAGCTGGAGAACGCGCCCGTTGACTGGGGCGCACTGGAACAAGGCATTAGCGGAACACAGGCCCGGCAGGGACGGAAGACGCCCCGCCCGCATCAGCAGCAAGCCATAGATGCCTTTCACAAGCATTTCAAGACTGGGGATCGCGGCAAGCTGATCATGGCCTGCGGTACGGGCAAGACTTTCACTTCTCTGAAAATTGCGGAGAAAGAAACCGGTGGCAGGGGCCTTGTGCTGTTCCTGACACCCTCCATTGCTCTGGTTGGGCAGACCTTGCGGGAATGGATGGCGGAAGCTTCTGTGAGCATTTTCCCCGTCTGCATTTGCTCCGATCCCGAAGTCAGCAAAAGCAAAATCAGGAAGGACGATGATCAGGACGGCTACAGCGTTACCGATCTGGCCTTTCCTGCGTCCACCAAAGTTGTTAACATCCTGCACCAGTTCCAGATAGCGGAAAAATTTCATACGGACAGTCTGCTGGTAGTGTTTTCCACCTACCAGTCCATTGACAAAATTGCAGAGGCTCAAAAGACTTTTAAGCGGCCCTTTGATCTGATTATCTGTGATGAGGCTCACAGAACCACCGGGATCACGCTGAAAGGGGAAGATGATTCCGCCTTTGTGAAGGTGCACGATGACGACTTTATTCAGGCGAAAAAGCGTCTCTATATGACGGCCACTCCGCGTCTGTATGCGGAAGAAAGTAAGAAAAAGGCGCAGGATGCCGATGCATACCTCTGCTCTATGGATGACGAGGCGATGTATGGGCCGGAAGTTTTTCGTATCGGCTTTGGTGAAGCTGTCGATAAAAATCTGCTGGCTGATTACAAGGTGTTAGTACTGACGCTCAGTGAAAGTCAGATCCCCAGCTCCCTGAAAGCCGCAGTGGCAGACAGCAGCAAGAAAATTAATACCGATGAAGCCTGTAAACTCGTTGGCTGCATCAATGCCCTGTCAAAGAGGATGCTTATTGACGAAGGGCTGCTGAAGACTTCCGATCCCGCACCCATGCGTAAGGCTGTCGCCTTTTGTCAGAACATCAAAATATCCAAACAAATCAGTGCGGTATTCAACAATTTCAAGGAAAGTTATTATGACAGCCTGACACAGGAGGAGCGTGCGGAAATGGTCAGCGTGGCCGCGCAACATGTGGACGGAACAATGCCCGCCACCACCCGCGACGAAAAGCTGTCATGGCTTAATGCCTCACCTGCTGACGGTAATGAATGCCGCATCCTGACCAACGTGCGCTGTCTTTCCGAAGGCGTGGATGTGCCATCGCTGGACGCAGTGCTGTTTTTGTCGGCCCGCAATTCCCAAATCGATGTGGTCCAATCCGTTGGGCGCGTCATGCGGACGGCTCCGGGGAAAAAATTCGGCTACATCATTATTCCCGTCCTGATTCCTTCCGATAAGACGCCAGAAGAAGCGCTTAACGACAACAAGCGTTTTGCCGTTGTCTGGACGGTATTGAACGCCTTGCGTGCCCATGATGATCGTTTTAATGCAATGGTCAGCAAGCTCGATTTGAACCGGCGTAAACCTTCTGGCGGTGGTAGTGTCATAATTGGCCCTATTGGTAGGGGGGGGAGTGGAGCCGGTGGCAGTGGTAGTGGAGCCGATGGCGGTGGCAGTGGAGCCGGTGGCAGTGGTAGTGGAGCCGATGGCGGTGGCAGTGGAGCCGATGGCAGTGGCAGTGGAGCCGATGGCGGTGGCAGTGGAGCCGATGGCGGTGAAAAGCACCCTCAAGAGCTTCTCTTGCCTATACCGCAAATAGAAGAGCTGAGAGATGCCATCTATGCACGTATGGTTCAAAAGGTGGGGAAAAAGCGCTATTGGGAGCAATGGGCAGCGGATGTAGCAAAGATTGCACAGGGGTATATCGAGCGCATCAATCGTCTGATTGCGGTTCCAGGCCCTCACCAAGATGCTTTTGACAAGTTTCTTTCCGGCTTGCGCAAAAACATCAACCCCTCTGTCTCTCCGGGGGAAGTGGTGGAGATGCTGGCCCAGCATCTGATAACCAAACCAGTCTTCGAAGCTCTGTTTGAGAACTACTCCTTTGTCCAGAACAATCCGGTTTCCCGTGCCTTGCAGGAGATGATCGATCTGTTGGAAAGACAGGCTCTGGAAAAGGATACTGTTGTACTGTCCCGCTTTTACGAATCCGTGAAAATGCGCGTTGCCGGGATCGACAACTCTGAGGGAAGGCAGCGCGTCATTGTAGAGTTGTACGACAAGTTTTTCCGCACGGCCTTCCCCCGCACGGTGGAAAAACTCGGTATCGTCTATACCCCTGTGGAAATCGTGGACTTCATCAACCGTTCCGTGGCCGATGTCCTGCAGGCGGACTTCGGGCGTTCCCTTTCCGATGAGAACGTGCATATCCTTGACCCTTTCACCGGCACAGGGACTTTCATTGCCCGTATGATCGAAAGCGGCCTCATCACGCCGGACGCCTTGCCCCGTAAGTACGCAAACGAACTTCACGCCAACGAGATAGTCCTGCTGGCCTATTATATCGCCTCCATCAATATCGAGAACGCCTACCACGCTACTCAGGGTGAAAACACGACATACACACCATTCAAAGGTATCTGCCTGACGGATACCTTCCAGCTTGGTGAAACTGATGACGACAACTGGCTTTATGCGCCCTCTCTGCCACAAAATTCCAAACGGGTACAGGCACAGCGAAAAGCTCCCATTCAGGTTATCATCGGCAATCCGCCCTATTCCGTGGGCCAGAAATCTGCCAATGACGATGCACAGAATCAATCCTATCCCCACCTGGAACAGCGCATTGCAACAACCTATGCCGCAGGCTCTACAGCCACGAATAAAAATGCCCTTTATGATTCCTATATCAAGGCTTTCCGCTGGGCATCTGACAGGCTGGACAAACAGCATGGCGGTATTATTGTTTTCATTTCTAATGCTGGTTGGATTGACGGCAAGGCTATGGATGGTTTTCGTAAATGTCTTGAGAAAGAATTTACCGGTATCTATGTCATTAATCTGCGTGGTGCAATACGCAACGCCATAGGAGAATCAGCTAAAAAAGAAGGGCAAAATATTTTTGATATTATGACGGGCGTAGCTATCACCGTACTTTTAAAAAAACCTGGCCATACAAACAAGGCCGTTATTCAGTATTACGATATTGGCGATTATCTGAGCAAGAAGGAAAAACTTGCCATCATTGCCGAAAAACGTAGCGTCCTCAACCCAGCTATCAACTGGACGCATATCTGCCCCAACGCACAAGGTGATTGGCTCAATCAACGTAATGATATTTTCAGCAGTTTTCTTCCCATCGGAGACAAGGCCAACAAAGATAATAAACAGACCTTCTTTGTGCCGTATTATTCAAGTGGATTGAAAACCCAGCGTGACGCATGGTGCTACAATTTTTCACATCAAAAATTACAGCAAAATATTCAATTTACCATTAAGTATTATAACAGTATGGTGGAATCAGACAGTGATACACCTAAGCTTGATACCACAAAAATAAGTTGGACACGTGCATTTCAGCATGATTTTCAAATGAAGCGCATAAAGACTTTTGCTGATTCTGCTGTCAGAAAAGCAGTATACCGCCCATTTTGCGAACAGTACGTCTATTTTTCTGCTGAATTGAATGAAATGCGGTATCAAATACCCAAACTTTTTCCCACGTCGGCAACCAAGAATTATCTTATCTGCATAGCTGGTGTTGGTGCTCAGAGGAACTTTTCTACTCTCATAACAGATTTATTACCAGACTTACATACTCTGCAGACTGGTCAATGCTTTCCTCTGTACTATTTTGAAAAGAAGTCCGTCTACCAGCCAATGCTCTTTGACAGCAAAAAAAGCGTGTCAAGCGAGTATACACGCAAGGACGGTATAACGAATTTCATTCTGGGACGTTGCCGGACAAGCTATGGTCCGAAGGTCAGCAAGGAAGATATTTTCTATTATGTCTATGGCCTGCTGCATTCTCCGGATTACCGCCGGATGTTTTCAGCAGATCTGAAAAAGATGTTGCCACGCTTGCCGCTGGTGGAAAAGCCAGCGGACTTTTGGGCATTCAGCAGGGCGGGACGTGCGCTCGCAAAACTGCATTTGAACTATGAGACGCAACCTCCGTACCCGGACGTGGTAGTCAACGGCGCGGAACAGGGCAAGTTCCGCGTGGAGAAGATGCGTTTCTCGGACAAGCAGGATAAGACGACCATCGAATATAACGCTTGGATAACGATCTCACATATCCCACAGGAAGCCTATGACTATGTGGTGAATGGCCGATCCGCCGTGGAATGGATCATGGAGCGCTACCAAATCAGAACGGACAAGGCCAGTGGCATCACCAATGACCCCAACGACTGGGCAGATGAACATGGCAAACCGAGGTACATACTCGATTTGCTTCTGAGCGTGATCACAGTAAGCGTTGAGACCGTAAAGATTGTGAATGAGCTGCCGAGTCTTGATGTAGCTACGAAAACTGCTGTGGATGAAAAGCGGTCGTAATTTTTTCTCCCATGACGAAAGCCGAACAGCAATGCAGGCTGTCTTCTCCAGAATGCCCGCATTGCTGTTTTTACGGTGACATTAGAATAAATTTTTCTTCAGGCGTCTTGCCTTCGCGCCATAAGGCAATGCCTTGCAAAAAGATCTTGGTGGTTTCTTTATATTCCTGCGGAATCCTGCCTTCGCCCTGCAAGGCGTGGATACGCTTTGCAAAATCTGCAACATCAATATAGGGTTCCATACATTGTGGGTCGATATGATAAGTTGTCGTCACTTCACTCCCTTTGCTCCATATGGGATAAATAAAACTTTTCATAAAAAGGAACATTCCGTCATCAGATGCAGTTACCTCAACACACCAATTCTTGATTTTTGAATCGTTGGAACTCCAGTGTAACCATATATCAAGAATATTCACCAAATTCTGGTGAGACAACAATGTTTTGTCGACGGCTCGAATGTCAACTTTTTTCAGCCAGAGATCCTTGAATTTGATAAGTTCCGCATCCGGGATAAGAGGCGACGCTCCTCTCCGTTTAATTGTATTTTCAGAATCTTTTAGCAAGAAACCCTGCGTTGCTAGCGCATTCCCTTTTTGCATAGCGCAATTAAAAATAGATAAACGTTCTTCTAAAGAAAGGCGTCTACCTAATAAGTCCAAGTTAGCTATAAGAAGACTGCGATTATCAAAAATAGCTTGGTCAACTGCATCGCTAGGAGACTCAATCAGGTTATCTCCTATATCAAATAGAACACTAATGATTGCAGGAATATCTTTGTCCTGAATATCTTTCTTTATATAATCTCGTAATCTGTCAAGAAACATACGTACCTGTGCCAACCCGTGTTCTCTTGCTTGGAGCAGTACTGAACCAAAGGCAACAGGATCTCCCGCCTTTCTCAGCCATTGTTGCATTTCGCTGTTGCTGATGGTGTTTAAGGGTGTATTGAAACGAAAATAACAATGAAAAATTTGCATATCCCTTATATATAAACTCCTACGTATGGATATTTCAGATTTAAATTCACCATCTTCAAGATAAGGAAAAATTAATTTAAGAACTCTTTTTATGCATTTACGTAATTTTTCAGGAATTAATTGGTTTAAAATATTTTCTATTTTTTGTTTAGAAAATTTTTTTAATAAAGAATCATAAACATCACCAATAAATTCTTCTTTATTTTCACGTATATACATATATAAATCTGGAATAAAAACTCGGATAGATTCAATGACGATAAAATCAACGGCATTAACTTCTCCCTTCACAGCGGGGTAGGTCACAGACAAGGTATTGCAAAAGCGTACAATATCGCGTGGTACAGTAAAAAAATACTCAATACCATCAAAAAAAATAGAATTCCAATAACCCTGTTCGAAAAGATATTCCGGCGTATCTTTCAAAATTTCGTCAAGGCGCTTCCCTAGTTCAATGACTAGGGATGTTCTGTCCACCTGCGGCACAATAAAGGAAGCCTGAATGATTTTTTCCAGATATGCTAGTCCCGGCATATTGCTGCATCTCTCTATGGCCTGCACGACGATATCCTGGTCAAAGGCTAGCATATAAATGACGTTAGGAAAGTCTGCCAGTGACTTGAACACTGTAAGAAGCTGCCGTATTTCCTCAGCGTCAAGACGATCGATATCATCAACCATGATAATGATACGCTTTCCTGACTGTTGTAGGATGGTGCATATTTTCTCCTTGAGGGCGGGAACATCTTTGGGAGATTGTTTCAAAACGCTTTTCATCAGTGCCCCCGCTTTTTTTAGCACTCCCCCCGTCTGCGCAACGGTATCAATGGCTCCGCCAAGGCTTTCGGAAAAATGCCCTAAGGCTTCTGCTAATTTCTTAAAGGTAGCATATTTCTTCGGCAGTACAGCCTGTAGCTGACCAAGAAAGGCCTTGGCCAGATGTTCTTGCCCGCTGAACCACCATGGATTGAACTCAATAATGATAGGGCGTTCATTTTCCTGCAATTCTGCTAAATTGTGGCAAATAAACTTCAGAATTGTAGATTTGCCCGATCCCCAAGACCCATACAGACCAAGAACAAGAGGATCGCTTGAGTTGTAATTGCAGAGAACCTTTGTCAGTCTTTGTGCAAAGGGCGCATATCCGAACAAATCACAGGAAGGGTCTGTTACTGGACGATCTGCGGATAAGATGCTGTTCATCAAGCCTCCACAGTAAAAAAGGTAGAGTCCATATAGTGGTGTTTACAGACGACAGAAAAGGTCCCCTGCCGGCGAGAGCAGGCAGGACTGGGAGTAATAAACGGTTACGATACGGGAGAACGGGAAGTGAATGATGGGCGGACGATATAAAAAAGGGACTCGCGTTTTCACGTAAGTCCCTGATTTTCCAGTTGGTCGGGATGAAAAGGTTTGAACTTTCGACCCCTTGAACCCCATTCAAGTGCGCTCCCAGACTGCGCTACATCCCGACTGGTGCGAATGGGTCTACGCCTGAGGGCCGTTTCTGTCAAGCGATTTCGGGAAAAAAGCGTTTTTTCTGTCTGTCAGGGCAGGGCCTGGATGCGGACCCGGGTGATCCCCGAGTTCTCAATGCCAAGCCGTCTGGCCCCCGTGCGGGAGAGATCTACCACGCGGTGGGCCACGAAAGGGCCGCGGTCATTGACGCGCAGCACCACGCTTCTGCCGTTGCGCAGGTTCGTGACACGTATTCTGGTCTGCAGGGGCAGGATTTTGTGGGCGCAGGTGGCCGCGTCCTGATCGTAGATTTCTCCCGAGGCCGTAGGCTTTCCGTCAAAGTCGTCGCCGTACCAGGAGGCCGTGCCTTCCTCGACGAATCCTTCGGCCGAAGACAGCGAGTGCCAGGTGCGGCCTTTTTCCTCGTAGGAGACGCCGCCCGTCTCGCCTCCCGTGAACCAGCAGTCCGCCGCATCGCCGTACATGCAGAGCGGCAGGCAGACTGAGAGGCCAAGCAGGCCGGCGCGCTTTCCGATTTCACGCGCTTCGGCCGGAACGAGCCGGGAGAGGGTGCTGATGAGCTGCTGTCGTGTATAACGCATGCGTCCAGAAAAACAGACAGAAGAGCTTTTGGCAAGCCGCGGAAAAAAATATCCCGGCGGGTCTTACCCGCCGGGATGGGATATCAATAAAAGGACGTGTTTTAGCCGCCGATAAGAGGCGTCCACACCTTGCCGGAGAATTCCGCCAGGGCGCGCACCAGGGCCTGCGTGCCTTCCCTGCCGTGGCCCTTGGCCTGCATGCTGCGGTAAAACTGTTCGGCCAGGGTGGCGCCGGGCAGGACGAGGTGCATGCGGCGGCATTCCTCGAGAACAAGGCCGAGATCCTTGACGAAGTGATCGATGAAGAATCCGGGGCGGAAATCGCCGTCCATGATGCGGGAGCCGAGCGTCTTCATGGCCACGCTGCCTGCCGCGCCCACGGAAACAAGTTCATGCCACTTGCGTACGTCGAGGCCCGCCTGCTGGGCGTAGATCAGGGATTCGCAGACGCTGAACATGACGCTGGCAATGGCGATCTGGTTTGCCAGTTTGGCCTGCTGGCCCATGCCGGGTCTGCCGCAGTGCAGGATTTTCTGTCCCATGATCTGAAGCAGGGGAAGGATGCGGGCGTAGCCCTCATCGCTGCCGCCGACGAAGATGGACAGGGTCGCGTTCATCGCGCCTACGTCGCCGCCTGTCACAGGGGCATCCAGGGAGATGACGCCGCTCACGGCTGCGCGGTTCGCGATTTTCCCTGCAAGGGTCGGGCTCGAGGTTGTCATGTCACACAGGATGGATCCTGCTTTCATGCCGTCCAGGCATCCGTTGGGACCTATGGTCACGGATTCCACGTCAGCGGGATAGCCCACCATGGTGAAGACGACATCTGACTTTTCGCCGACCTCGCGGGGAGAGCCGGCCGGAGCAGCGCCCTTTTCCACCAGAGACTGGCATTTTGAGGGCGTACGGTTGAAGACGGTGAGGCTGTAGCCTGCTTCGATGAGGTGCCCGGCCATGCTGTGGCCCATGACGCCTGTGCCAATCCATCCGATACGGGGTTTATCTGCCATTTTGCTTCCTCTCAGTCTAAGAGCTTGTCCGATTTTTTGATATCCGCCTGAATGTCACTGTCCGTGAGTTTCCTGTGCTGGCGGAGCAGACTGCAGTGCTCCCTGATGATCATCAGATTGTTCAGAGAACGCCGGCTGAACATATCCTTGCCTTTCCCGTAGTCGGAAGCAAGGGATTTCAGAGATCTGTCAACCAGATCGTCTGGCGCGTCGGCGATATCTTCCAGGGTCGCGCGGTATGAGGCCAGAGTTTTCTTCGAGGTCTCCTGTACCGTTTCCAGGGTATGGTGCTGTGTCTTCGCCAGTCTTTCCCTTTCTTTTTCTCCCATGGTGGTGTTGTTTTTTATCTGCTGCTCGAGGTACGCGACCATATTCAGGCGGAAATTGTAGTTGCGCAGGGACTCGAGGTAGGAGACGCAGGACGTGAGCCGGGCGATGATCTCGGCCTGGCGGCCGCGTTCCTGAATGATGCTGCGTTCCTTGATGGAGGATTTCAGGGCGAGCAGGTTTTTGCGGATACCTTCGTTCTGGGCATCAGCAATGAGCCTGTCGAGTTCAGCCTCGGGCGTGGACGCCGCGGCCGGAGTGACGCGCTGGCCTGACTGCGGGGCGGACTGGGTGTCCGTGGTCCCGGCCTTTTTGTATTCGGCGAGGAGTTCGGATGGCCTGCTGCCACCAGGCGTGTTGATGCCGGAAATAACAGGCCTGAAACCGAGATCCCTGGATTTGAAGGCACCATTTTTCTGGAAGAAGGGAATTTCCTCGCGCCGGCCGGGAGTGATCTCCTCAACGCCTGACAGGAAGGAGCCGCCCTTGCGCACGAAGCCGCCTGCTGATCCGAGGAGCCTGCCGCCCACGGAGAAACGGAACATGTCGATGGTCATCTCTGCCGCGTTGCCGGCTGTGTCGTAAAGCCCCAGGGGGTTGGGACGGCGGGAGCCCACCTTCGCGATGTTTTCGGCGCCGTGGGACGTTTTCTCGACCTGATAGACGGCGTAATCGCGTATCTGCGTGCCGTCAGCCATGGGGAAGAAGTCATCGCGGAAAGTCTGGCTCGGCACGTTCTGGCCGCCCCTGGCTGCGTATTCCCACTCCACTTCCGTAGGCAGGCGCACGAAGGCCGTATTGCGTGAGTCGCCTTTGAAGGACGGCAGGGCATCAGGGCTGTTTTTGAGAAGCCAGTCCGTCCAGCGCTGCGTGAAATTCACGGCGTCGAACCAGGTGATGTCCGTGACGGGCAGGGCATCATCGGGCTTCGGGGTCTTCGTGTCCGCGTTTTCGTCCATGACGGCGCGCCACTGCAGGCGGGTTACCTCGTATTTCGCGATGAGGTAGAAGAATTTACTGTCCGGGGGCGTGCCTTTTTTCCAGCTTGCCGGAACGTCGGCGGCAGAAAAGGGCGCTGAAATACCGGTAGTGTAGCGGCCGTCGTAGAAGCCCCGGCTATCGGCCGCATCGCTCGTGCCGGGCCTGACCGTCTTGTCCCAGAGAAAGCCGTTGGCGTCCACGGCCACGGCGCGGAAGGCCATGGTCACGCCGCCCGGCATGGGCAGGATGATGTCCGCGGCGTCGCTCTCCGGGTTCATGGCGTCGGCCTTCGAGGTCTGGCCTTTCGGGGTGAGGCCCGCGGCGGCTTCCCCTGCCAGGGGCCCCGCGAGAAGGCCCGCGCCAAGGGCGAGTGTGAGGGTGAGCGCCGCCATTCGTGTTTTGCCTGTGGTAAAGCTTTTTAAAAACATCGCGTGACAACCTCGGATATCTGTCTTCGTGGCTTTCTCATAATATACATCAGTGAGAGAAATGCGGAAGGGAAAGGGAAAAAACGAAAGGACAGGAATGGGCCTGTCCGGTGGCAGCCGGTATTTCAGTCCGGTTTTTTCCCTTCGCTACACATCGCGTATGACCTCGGAGGGCTGGATGCGCGTGCTCTTCAGGGCCGGCCCGAAGGCAGCCAGGAAGGAGAGTCCCATGGCACAGGCCAGGGCCATGCCGAAGTGGCGCGGCAGGAGCAGGCACACGCTCTCGAGTCCCTGCAGGGACGAGGCGAAGAGATGGTTGATAAGCCAGGAGAAGCCCAGATAGGCGCCTGAGGCCAGGAGCGTGCCGAAGAAGGCGGTGAGCTCCACCTGAATGAGGGGGAAGAGCATGAGCGAGCCGGTGGAAAAGCCCGTGAGCTCGAGAAGGCCCAGGGTGCGTTCCTTGCGCTTCACGCTGGCCATGGCGCTGCTCGCCGTGGAGGCGAAGAAGCCGAGGGCCGCCGCGGCGCAGATGGCCAGGAAGACGGCGTTGAGGGCCTTTTCGAGGCTCTCGATCTGGGCGATTTCCTCGGCGTGCGTGTATGTGTCCACGCCCTTCGCGGCAAGGCGTGCGCGCAGGGTAAGCACGTCGCCGAGATCCTTCACGTAAAGCCTGAACCCCGGATAGACGCGCTCGCCCTCCGGCCTTGGCTCGCCGGTCCAGCCGTTTTCGGTGCCGAGCTCAGGTACCGCGCGTCCGTCACGGAAGTCTTCCGTGGCTTCGAGAAGCGGCAGGGGAATGTAGGCCATGGCCTTCTGCTGGGCTGCCAGGGGCAGGACGCCTGTCACGACGAGCTTTACCCTGGCTGCCGAGATTTTGCCCCGGTTGGCGCGCTCCACGCGGCCGATGACCGTATCTCCCTTCTTCACGTGAAGCCTGGCGGCGGCTTCCTCGGAAAGGACGACCCCGGAAAGGCGGAGTGTGGCGTCGTTTTCACCAAGGCCGCCCGTGAGGGGAGCCGGTTCCTTTTCCGCCGTCCCTCTGGGCATCAGGCCGTGAGAGGCCTGCTTCGCTCCGGGAGCCGGCGTGTCCGCGTCCGCGGCGGTCTTTTCCCCGGCATGAAGCGCGGGGCCCGGGGTTTCCTGCGCCGGCGCTTCCTTCTGGGCCGCCCCGGCCTGCACCCCTGGCTTTGTATCAGCGGCTTCGCGGTTTGCATCCTTCGCGGCGGGCGCCTGCGTGTCTTCCGCAGCTCCGGCTTTTTCTCTGGCAGACGCCTGACTGTCAGGGCCTG
>ERZ1034678.536-NODE-536-length-20736-cov-19.505923_pt1 | contig 20736 bp, 23 predicted proteins | sample MGYA00520640_ERZ1034678 | MGnify/ENA primary metagenome ERZ1034678 (study PRJEB33766, sample SAMN09781767) | gut metagenome | biome: gut microbiome | host: Homo sapiens | place: Madagascar | study: EMG produced TPA metagenomics assembly of the PRJNA485056 data...
TTATATTATAACATATAAAATAATATAAGTCAATAAAAAATAGGGTAGACTTTAATTGTCTACCCTATTTTTTTACTCATCACGATAAGTACAAGTTACTTTATCATATCCTTGTTTTGCTAACTTAATACCCGCATTTAAGATATCAATATATTCAAAAGCGCTTACTAAATTTCTCTCAATTGACGCATCTTCTGGACATTCACACATATTACAAACTGAATAGAGTGTTTTTTCTTCTGGACTAAGAACTTCTTGATATCTTATTTCGTCAATATAATCATCAATTTCTTCAATAACTTCTACTTTATATTCTTTCATTCGTATTCTCCATTATCAAACATTGAAGTAACTTCTTTCATTTTCTTGATATCCCAAATCTTTTGATTAGAGCTTCCTCTAAATGCTAAAGTAATATCACGTTTATCTTTTTCATATCGTCCATCTACTAAATAATCTGTTAATTCTAAAATATAACCTAAATATTGTTCATCTAAAACTCTCTTCATAAGTTCTTCTAAAGTATATCCAGTATATACCCAAATTTGAAGCTCTGGTTTTTTCATATGAATTTGATTTAGAAGAAGCCATAATATCTGAAGATTTTGAGGTTCGAGAGGCTCTCCGCCAAGTAAGGAAAAATGTTTAATATATTTAGGTTCAATCAATTTTAGAATAGTTTTAATGTCTTCTGGAGAAAAGTGTTTGCCACTGTTAGGATCCCAGATGTTTGAGTTGTGGCAACCATCACACCTGAAATGGCAACCAGAACAAAAAAGACTTACACCAAATCCTATTCCATTAGTACATTCAATTTTATCAATTTCAGTATAATTCATTTATTCCTCTTTTATAACACTGTGTTTTGTTCGTAATTGAACCTCTTGTTGTTTACCTCGATTAAACGCAGTTGTGTAGTTTCCTGTAAGGTACCCAGTCACACGGCGCAATTGTTGAATATGGTGACTTCCGCACACAGGACATTCATCGTTAAATTCATCACAATATCCGCATTGTAAGCAAGTGTCGTTTGGCACATTAATGGCAAAATAAGGAATATCTTTGTCCATCGCATAATTAACAAGTTCTTCTAAAGCATCAATATTATGTTTTACTGTTGAATCTAATTCTACATAAGTGATACAGCCTGCGTTGCTATATCCAGTTAATTGACTTTCTGCGTTGATTTTATCAAACGCACTAATTTTTTCCCAGACTGGAACATGCATTGAATTTGTAAAAAAATCTTTATCAGATACTTTTGGAATAATTCCATATTTATCTTGAAACTTTTTCATTGCTGTATAGCAAAGGTTTTCAGCTGGTGTAAAATACGATCCTATATTTAATTTATATTGTTGTTTAAATTCATCACAACGTTGACGGATAAGGGACTCAATTCTTTTTGCTAATGCCATTCCTTTTGGGTGTAAATGATTTTCTCCTACAAGAAGTTCAAGAGCTTCTGCCAATCCCAATTGACCGCAGGCTAAGGTGCCGTGTTTAAGAGCGCTCCTAATTCCCTCTTCTGGAATATATCCTTCCATCACTCCATTTTCATACATAAATTTTGCGCTTGAAGGATCTTGAGAACAAATATATTCAAAGCGTTCAAGAAGCATATCTTTAGCTTCAAAAATTTTTTTATCAAGAAGCTTCATAAATTTTTCTACGTCTCTATCTGCCTCCATCGCTAATGTTGGCAAAATAATCGTAACTGGACAAATGTTTCCTCGCCCATCTTTTGTTTGCCCCATTCCGTTAATATCATATCCATTGTATGTCCTACACGTGTTATCCCCTGTCACCAGGGGCACTGACCATATCTTCTATCCTATTGGATAGCCTTCCGCTTCGGATTAGTGCCTATCTCTAACCCTACTCTGTTACATTCATCACAGATGGTCGATACACTTTATTCATTATAATCTTCAAATTGGTATTGTTTATGATAAGGAGTTTTTATTTCTCCATTACACCTTCTCATAACAAAGTTTTTATTTACTACTCCATGATAACGAGCACACTCTTGCATAGAGCCAAAAATAATTTTTTCACCAGTAAGAATATTTGTTTGAATAATCTTACGATGATTTGGATTTTTCTCACCCATTTTTGTTTTTCTAATTTTATCTTTAATTATTTTCATTTCTTCTTCTGTTTTAGATAAATAAGTGTTTCCACCACATTTCAAAATAGAATCTGTTTCGTTATATCCATTATTCATACTATCAAAAAAGTTTATCCAATAATGTTCTTTTTGATTTAATTCTACTTGAGATTGAGCAGTGTCTATTACTTCAATATGAAAATGTTCTTTTCCATATTTTCTAATTGCTCTAGCCAAGTGGGTATCTAACCGATTAGAAACAGCATCTTGAATATGTCGTTGAAAACGTTTTTTAGCTGGCTTGTTTGTTTGCCCTATATAAATTTTATTATTTATATCGTTAGTAATTTTATAAATCCACAATCTTATCATCTTCTTTCAGATGAAGAATTATAATGAATCTTAGCACGGCCTCAAGTTAATAACTCCTAGCCGTTAGCAGAATATTTATTATTCCACACCCTCGGGCGAGGTTCAAAAGGTTTTAGATGAGCTATAGTTTTCGCTTACCCATCGTAGACGTATAAGTTTTAGGATCACTTTTATCATATCCCGCGTTGTTAGACCAATCAACATTTACATAATTAGGATATAGCCTTAGAGCAGTTGATTTTAATGCTAGTCTAAATAAATCATAATTTGCATCTCCAGGAGCGCGATTAACTCCTTTCATGCATTGAAAAATAGAACAGGGAAAAATGCTTGTTTTATGTAGCTTTCCTAATCCTTCTATAGAAACATTTAAAATTTCTTTAATTACCATTCTACCTTCTGGTAATGTGCAAGTGCCAAAATTAATTGAGGTAAAAGGCAATTGGTTTCCAGATCGGCTTTGAAGGGTATTTAAATTATGGTACATACCCTCTACAGCTTGGTGACATTCTTGTTGTGTTTTATCCAACGCATATTTATAAGCTTTGGAATAACGCTTATAATAATCATCTTCAATAGAGAGATTTTCATCAAAACAAATAGAATTATTTACAATATCTTCAACATATTTAATTCCATCACAAAAATGTTTATAAAAACTTTTTCTTACATAAGGAACCATTGTCCAGTCTAAATGTGTTGCACTTACCCCGCCGAATTGCTGAAGTGATTGTAGTTGAAAAATAACTGCAATTAATTGAAATGCAGTATTAAGAGAATTTGCTGGTCTAACATCTGTTTGACGAGTATTGAATCCATTAGCAAGAAGTTTATCAAATGGGATAGATAAACAATTGTGTGAACCAACGGCATATTGATCTAGATCATGGATATAAATTTCATTGTTTAAATGATTTTCTTTTGCCATTTTTGAAATGCAATGATTAAGTGCATAATCTTTCATGATTACACTACTTGCTTCTCCAATTCTTCCTCCAAATGAATGTTCATCGACATTGGCGTTTTGATTATCAATTTGTTTTGCTAATAGTTTTGCTTCCATATTAGAACTTAACTCTTTTTGTCTTGCTAAATCATGCTCATGTCTATATCTAATATAAGCTTTAGCTTCATTTCTATAATTAAAATCTAAAAGAGCATCTTCAACGATATCTTGAATCTCTTCTACATTAATATCTCGATTTTTATTTTGAATGATACCATCAATATAATCAAGTAACTTAATATCATCAAATTCTCTATTATATTCTTCAAAAGCCCCCGCGATAGCTATTGAAATTTTTTCTAGATCGTAATCAACTAAACTTTTATCTCTTTTAATTACTTTCAATATATCACCTCTAACGTCACTTTATTTTTTCTTGTCTATATTATATAAAATATTATATCACAATTATAATAAAATGACCACTTATATAACATTTATTTTTTCTAGGTATCTGCGGATTTTCTTTGCTTCTTCATAAGTAGAGAGTCCACGGGGGAGCTTTAAATAAAATTTAAACATATTGAGATAATCATTTATTCTAATAAAATCTTTGCGGTCAACGATTGCTCGCCGTATATATTCCGCACTCCATTTACCTTCTCGTTTGATAGAGCGTTTGATTCTTACTAAAAAACTAGCGTTAATAAAAATAGGAATAATAGTATAATCATTTTTGTATTTAGAAAGTTTCAATAGTCCTTCTGGATTAAAAATTCCAATATTTATAAAATCATTATTTATTTCAGTTTTCAAGGTTCCATAATGCCAACCTTTAAAAGTTGTATATTCTAAAAACTCTTTTTTTTGAGCATATTCTAAAAATTCAGCAGTATTGATAAAATGATAATCTTGTCCATCCCATTCATTAACACGAGCTGGACGAGTAGTACAACTAACAATACTTTTAGTATTTAGTCCACAAGAAGCCCATAGATAAGTTTTCAACATACTCGCAAGTGAATTTTTTCCGCTAGCACTTTTTCCACAAATCGCAATAATAATTGGTTTATTAATTATTATCATCCTCCTATTTTTTAAACCATTCTCTTATGGGATATGGGTGAGAATAAATTTCTTTAAGAACTGACGTTGTCGATAATAATTGAGAACTTCCGCATAGCCAGGAGGTTGCTCTATTCAGCCATTCCTGAAAATGATGGACATTGAGTCCGCAAAATGTAGCAACGTCACACTCAAATTTTATCTCTTCACTTTCCTCCCAACCATTAAGCAGCGCAACGCCATCGCATCCTAACATTGTTCTAATGCTAACTCGCATTACATCTACATTGCGCATACCTGGTGGTACAACATCATGCGGAATCGTGACATAATAGCCTGCGTCTCGAAGCTCATTTCGTGCCTTCACAAACGCTTCTCGATTAAGATTTTCACGACCTAGCACAGGGCCTATTACGTAGAGCCACATATTTTTTTTATCACTCTCCAGCTCGTCGATTCCAAAGTTCTGCCGCTTCTTGCCCGCAAAATGGGCACGGCTTCAACTTGATTTCATCGCTAATTTTTGTATCCATTATTACTCCTTTTATTTTGCGTTCACAAGTGTCTTTGCACGGCGCACATTATCATAGTCCACTTCGTCTCGGCACCTCTCACACACCTCGCCGACGCGCTTCCTGTTGTTTTTCCAGAATTCGCGGGGGTAACATGTAAAGAACGGATTGGTGTACGTTTTGCCGCATCTTGCGCACACCCATTTAAACGGGGCATAACTCATAGTCCCTCATCTGCCTTCGCGAGCGCTTTCGCGCGACGCACGATATCCTTAACATCCCTATCTGGCGTGTCAAGATACCCTTTCGTGATGAGATGATAGACATCTTCTTCGAATTGCTCCCAGCTGTCGAAGTGCTCATGGGTCAGATTCTCGGGGCTTACAGAATACAACCTCCACTCACCTTTTACTTCCGCGATATCGACTAAGTAATTTTCACCGTTTGCCTCGATGCATTCAACGGTGTATGCTTTTCCTTTCCCGAGAGAGACGTAGGCAACATCACCCACATTGGTTGACACGCCGTAGACGATATCGCCAACATTGATTGGTACACCGTCTGCGTCAAGGATTGGACGCTTATGAGACAGACGCGACGGTTCCATTTTATATAGTAATATATTGTTGGGGTCTTTTGTTAATGTAAGGTAAACGCTACATTCTGTGTAATCAAATAGCGTTACTGTAAATGGCTCGGGATCATCATCACAATAAACTGTATCGCCAATCTCAATAGGAACGCCTTCCGCATCGAGTATCTTTTCAACTATTTCAAGCGTCTCTCCAACTTTTTTAAGCATTACTTTCCCGCAATCTTTGCAAACATAAACTTCGTGCTGGTCAGAAAGACCAGTTGACGAATCGATAGTTGCCTCATTATACCATGAATGTTCTCCAGGGAAACTCAACCTTATAGCATTTTGCCCATGGCAATAATCGCATTTAATCGTTTTAATCATTTGATCACCTCTGCACCGCAATATTGACAGAACGCTAAATCTTCTACAGAACTAGTAGTAGTTATCGAGTGTCCGCAGCTTAACCAAACTTCGTACTCATAATATTCATCGTGAAAGATTATGCTTTCAATAGTACATGTTTGATGCTCAATCAAGTCTGCGAGATGCTCATAAAGATCTTGTCCGTACCGACATCCAACCATATTGCGCAAGCGAATTAATTCTTCGTCAGGATAAGCAAGTAGTGAATCTTTAGGTTTTCGTAGCTTTCTTACTATATCTCTGCGCTCTTTAGCACTAATCATCGCTGCTTGTCCATCCTTCTGGCATGTCTTCAATGCGGCGCTTGGTAGTGTACGTGACATCGACAATCCTCTTAACAATGAATGGTTTTCCGCAATGTGAGCATTCATACTCATCATCATATTCGCTATTAAATTCCCAACTATCAGGATCCGAGTATCCGCACCATGGACATGTGATCTCACTTTTGTGCCATTGTTCATTCTCCCATGCGCGTTCACGTTTCTCTGCATTGCGGCAATTACCACATATCGAATATCCGAGCTTTCCCGCGATGGGTCCATGTGTCCACGGCATGAAGTTAGGCGTTGGCTTGCCACATTTGTCGCACGTGTACATTTTACTCATTCAGCTACCTCCATATTGTATCCCAGACAGTGTTAAGAAATCGTTTCAATTTCGTCTTTACACTATTACTCGTTCTCGTCTCAACCTCGTTTTTACACGGCTGCTTATTCTCCCGCGCTTGTTCTAGCTCAAGTTGTTTCTTACAGTCATCACATAACGAAAAGCTATATAAGCCATATAAGCCTCCGATAGGGGCAAGAGTATAATGTTGACAACTAGGCGTCACTCGACGGCATCTATCGCAAATACCCATACCGCTCATTCAACTACCTCTGCCTCACAATTAGGACAACATCGTGGAAGAAATGGAACATTAAAAAGTTCTCCATATTCATTTACAACATCTGTAACAATATACATACCAGCTTTACAATTACTACAAACAAACGTATCATCATCTTGGCTCAAGTTATGACAAGTTTTTCGCTCAATCAATTCGGCAAGATGAGTAAATAACCAAGGTTCAAAATCTTTATTATGATCATAACGTAAGTCAGCTGCTAAAATATCCAAAAGAAGGCCATCTGGAACACTCTCCCAACTTTTGCGGAGTTCAACGCTTGCCCTTAGATTATTCACAATTTCTTGTCGTTCTTTATTATCAATCATTTTATTTCCTTTCTTTTATTATATTATAACATAAAAGAAGAAGCCTGTCAATTATTTTTATGACAGGCTTTAATATTATTCTTATTCGTTTAGATCTCCAATTACTTTTACTCTAGCACCACAGTATGGGCAATATTTCCAGTCACGTCTAATTGTATGACCGCAAGAACTATATTTAGAATAAGAGCCATCTTGAAAAGTATCTACAGCTTTTTCCCAAACAACACTTGTCTCTTTAATATCGTTCATTATTTTATAACTATATGTTTGAGAAAGATTCTCTTCATAAATAGTAAATTTATTCACTGTCTACTCTTTCATTCGTCATTTCTACTGTTCCATTTGAATGAATCTCTGTGACTTTATAAAGTTGATGATAGGCACTTTTTTTATAATTTTTAAGAAAGAAACTATCTCCGCGTCTAATTCCTTGAAGAACTACTAGAGTCCCTTTACTAAACCAACCTTGTTCAATTACTTTTTTTGTTCCGTCTTTTTGAACTTCACTAATTCTTCTATTATACATCGCATAATAATCACGATTCATTTTTACTGTTACAACGCCACTGTCAACAGTAAGAACGCTTATAGAAGAATGCATATCATCTTTAGCAATTACAGTCCCCGCAATTCTATGAAGCTTATAGATAGGAATTTCCGCGCCTTTTCTTTTAAATGTTGTTTCTACTTCTGGAGAAGTTGGTAAATTTTTAAAAGACTCAATTTCATAAATTTTATTATCTACACCTGATAATTCATGTTTGTGATAATACATCCCCAGACTATCCATTTCCCAAGAAGAATAATTACCTTGAGCATATTTATTCCAAACGGTATCAAAAATTGAATTATTTAATTTATCTAATAATTCATCTTGATGATTTTTTAAATATTCTTTGGCGGGTTTCATTGCTTCATCATATAATTTTTTCCAAGTTTTTTGTTTAATTCCCACTTTGTTTCCAAGAGGCTCAAGTAAATCAACATCAAAAAACTTTGTATAAAATTTATAATAATTATCTGACTTTAGAGAATAATAATCTTCGAATTTACAATTTGCTTTTAAAGCCTTGTTAAATACGAATACTCGTTTTTGAAAATTTATTTCTTGCGGGATAAGGTTTGCTTCAATTAAAGCATTAAAGTTTTGTAAAGTTAATCGTTTTTTAGGCTCGCACACTGACCATACATATTCCCGCATAATATTTTTTCTTTCATCAAATTGGTCAAAGGCACCAGCTTTAATTAGCGAAATCATCGCAGTCTTATTTAATGGTGTTCTTTTAAGAAAATCTTGAAGCGAGGTATATGGCCTATTTTCTACTATCTTCTGGATTGTTTCTCCATTAATACCTGTTACTGCCTTTAGACCATAGATAATTCTATTATTCTTTTCGTCTGGTTCAAACAGATATTCAGACTTATTGATATCAATAAGAGAAAAGTTGATACCCTGATTATTAATTTTGCCAACTGCTTTAGCAATTTTTCCGTAGTTAGTAGATGCTTCTTCTTCAAGTCCGCTATCAACTCTTAGACATCCTGTGTTCCAATAAATAGAAGGGTATTTTACAGCGAGATAAGCACACTGAAGACCAATCATACTATAAGAATAACAATGTTCTGCGTTAAATGCATCAAGTTATCTCTATATTTCTATAAAGCTTAGACTATATCTTAATTCTAAATATTTTAGAACAATGTCCGTTTCCAACTACGTATCAATAGTAGTTGTACTCCCCTTCCGAGGGATAGTCGTTACAGCTTCAATTATTCTTCATATTTCCACAAATATCCTTGAGAAGCTTTAGATTTTCCAGATAAACAATAAGCAATACTCCTATATTTGTTTTCATTGCCGAGAAATCTTGCAGCTTCTCTTGTGCTGCCAAATTTATTTAAGATTTTCTTTGTTTCTTTGTCTATCATTAAAATATATTTATTACATCTTGGATTATTTATTCCTAAATTATATTCTCTTAATTTTTGTTTTCCTTGTTCAGAAACAGACTTGTTAGAAAAACCTCCATGAGAAAGGTTATAACCATTAGGAACTAATGAATTATATAATTGGATGTAATATTTTTCTTTTTTATCAATCGTATCTTCTGAAATATTAGATTCAACTACTTCTAATAAAAAATTACTTTTGCCATATTTTTCTTTAGCATTATATAATAATTCATTTTTATTAGAAAAATGTTCATTAAATCTAGTTTTAGGATCTCTTTTTGTTACTCCAATATAAATTTTATTATTGATTAAATTTGTAATTTTATATACAGAAAATATTTTAGTTATCTCCTTTTTTTGAGGAAAAACAAAGAATAAGGAGGAATGAAGAATAAAAGTTTGCCACGGGATTACCATATGATTACTCACTTAGGCTTCCCCGTTAGCATATAAAACATTTGTTAGAATTTTTATATACCCCGCTGATAAACGGTAAAGACATTAGAGGGCAGTGCGTATTTTTTCTACCCTAATTGTGACGAAAATAGAACATCATAAATATATTTCCCCAAAGCAGGACTTTTTGCTTTTTCAAGAATTTTCTTATGAAGTTCAGGAATTTTATTTACAAGCTTTTTTCCAATAATTTTTCTAGCGGAATTTGCGTCTTCAAGATCAAATCCAAACAAACGCTTGTCCATCATCATTAACATCAAATCATCTTGGAGTGGTAAGGTTCCATAAGTATTTTCACAATATTCCTTGATAATGTTTTGTTCTTCTTTTGTTAATCCATAAGAATCCATTTCAATATACCACTCATTTGGATTATTTTTAATTCTATAATATCTATCTACTGGTGTTTCAGCGCCCTTCTCTTGTGGCATAAGCCTAATCAAAGCATTAATTGCTGATAACTGCTTTAGATTTCTGGGCTGTAATTTTTTAACCGCTTGTGAACCAACTTGAGTATCAAATTGAAATAAATTATTAATATTACCTTTATCAATTTCATCCCAAATATTTTTATCTTCAAGAGGCAAAACATCTGGGTGAATATATTTATTATAAACTTCACGCAAAGACAGTTTTTTATCCATTTTGTCTTTACTTTGTAGAAGCAATAATGTTTGAGTAATTTTTTCCATTACATCTGTTACGAGGCTATCAATTTTTGTTTTTCCAGCGGCTTCTGCGTCATGGAGGGACCATTGACTAATTAATGTTCCATCTGGAGCTGTCATAATTGCTCCGTTATCAAACTCATGACCTGGATTATTAAAAATAATTCCAGAAGCATGAATTGACCTGTTGGATACTGTGCCTTCAAGTTTTTGAATAATATCTAAGAGTCCTGGATATTGATTAACTGTTTTAATAAAAATAGCGTTTGGCTTTAATCCTTTTTCTTTGTTGCCTTCTATCATTTCTTTAATCGTATAAGTAATGCCTCTATCAGAGCCTACTAAGCTTGTTAAATATTGAGCTTGATCGTTATCAATGCCATTTGGATAATCTTTTGAGCGATAACCTCTACAAGCACTTAGAATACTTGCGCGAGAAGACATTGTTGAAAAAGTACAAACTTGAATCAATCCAAGCGAACCACGTTCTTCTTTAATTTTTTCAAACCATTTAGGTCTAACAGTAGGGGCTAAATCAAAATCAAGATCGGGAAGCTCTGTTCTAGTTTCATTTAGGTATCTAAAATAATTATTAACTCCTGCTTTAATGGGATCGTATTGAGTTAAGTCCATTAAATAATTATCGAGTCCTGCTGCTGAACTTCCACGACCGACACCTACACAAGATCCGCACTCCCAAATTAAGTCAAAATAATGTTGGAGAAAAATAGGATAAGAAAAAATACAGGTATCAAGTTTTTTCCCTAAAACAATTTGAACACGAGCTTCCTCATTTAATTCTGAAAGATAAATATCGTTATATAAATCTTTTTCTTTTAATTTATCTACACAGAAATTAACCCAGTATCTTTCTTGTTCATTGTCACTTTTATATAATTGATTTAAGTATTCATATTTCTTTTCTTTATCTGCTACTGGATAATTAGGAACAGAAACCATTGGCACTTGTTGAGAATGAAGTAAAGAATATTCTTCTACCTTATCATACATTTCCATGCTATTAGCAAATAATTTATCACAATCACAGCCTACTGGTTCCATGTGTTTTCTAATATCATCATAGGATTGTAAATAAGTATATTTATAAAAACTATCTATATCTTCTCGTTCACCTTGTTTACTATTAAGTAAAGCTTTATGAGCTGTATAATCTTCTTGCGTAAGCCTATGGCTATCGTCTTGAATAGTTACTTTTAAATCAAATACTTCTCCTAGCTGAAGTGTTTTTTTATTCACATAAATTTGTTCTTCATAAAGAGCAGGAGCAATTTCTAAATAAAAATCATCCCCAAATAATTTTTTACAAAATAAAACGTGTTTAACAATTTTATCATGAGCAATCTTTCTACTTTTTGAATCATTTATATTTTCTGCTTCTCGCATAGCTAATAATTGTTGCCCAATTATTGATCCAATACATGCACTACTCATAATAAGATGTCCGTTACCATATTTATTAATTATCTTTTCAAGTTCTTCATATAGTAATGGCACTCTCTGTAAGCCTCTATCATAATAACTATTGATCCAAGCAATTGAAGATAATTCTCTTAAAGTTTGATGCCCAATAGCGTCTTTAGCACATAAAAGGCTATGATAGTATTTTTGATTTTTATCTCTTGTCTCTGTGAGATAAATTTCATTACCTAAAGCAATTTTAAAATCTGGATACTGTTCTTTGATCTCTTGAGCATACTTATTAAGAATAATATGGCTTGATAAACTTTCATGCTCGCTAACGCCTATCATATTGATACCAAGCTCAATTGCTTTATTTACAATAGAAGTTGGACTTGGTAAAGCGTCTAAAATTCTAAGATTGCTATAATAAGAGTGATTGTGGATGCTAACTCTATTGTTACTTATAATGAACCACCTCTACTTAATTCTTTTTACTTAATAAATAGATTATAGCATAGAAAAAAGCATAAGTCAAATATTATTTTAACTCATGCTTTATATTTTAATTATAGACATTTACTATCAAATATTTTTTTGAAATACCATTATCTTTTCATCGTTATCATGCCAACAAATATCACCTTTATTCCATTCTTTATGTCCAGAACATCTAGTAATATTCTTCATAGGTAATATATCTACCAATTTAAATCCAGAAGACAAAGCAATTTCATAAGTATCTCCTACTAAATCATAGTCATTATAATTATTAAAATTATTTATATTAATCGCGAAATAACCATCATCAATAAGATATTTATAAATATTTTTAATTGTGGGTTCTAAATAATTTTCTTTCCATGAGTCATAACTGACTCCTGGCTTATAAGATTGATCTCCAATCTTATAATCTTCAAGATTAAAGTATGGTGGGCTACTGAAAGCAAGACCAATTTGATTCTCTAATTGTGGGATAACCTTTTCACTACCTTGACTATAGATATGAAAATTTGTTTTACAACCAACTGTGGTTTTATAATCATCTCCCATTTGTTGAAGTCTTTCACAAAGAACTGTATTAGGATCTGTGCCATAATATTCTACGTTGTGTTTTAAAGAACTTAAAAGTCTAACGCCCCATCCGCAAGAAAAATCATAATACTTATTATTTACATTATAATTCTCAAGTAATTCATCAATAGACTTCATAGGAAAATTTGAAGGTTTACTTGCGGTTTTAAATCCGCAAAGTCTAAAAGCAGTCTCAATCTTTTTGCAAAGAGAGTGGCTATCTGGGAATACTTTTTTATTTTTATCTGCCTTTCCCGCAAAAAATTCTACTAAAGGTTTATATAATAAAGCTTCTTCGATAGACCAGTTATTATAAAATAACTTTACTTTAGCCATTAAATCTTTAACATAATAATTTGTAATATGATTTATCTTTACTCCACCTTTAGAAATTGTTTTGAATTGCTTTTGGACCAACTCAAAATCTGGTTTGGTATAATATTCTTTAACTACTTGTTCATATTCTTCATCTGTTAAATCTTTATGAATTGTAGTATTATAAGTCTTTCCTAAATAATGTATTGCATATGGGGACTCTTCCATTTATTTACCACCTTTCGTTTGTACTTATATTTTTAGTATATAATAAAAAAAGGATTATGTCAAATAAATTTTAACATAACCCTATATTTTTATTTTAGCATATCATTTCTTAAAAGGCCGTTATTATAAATACAAAGAATCTCATTACCCTTATAATTATTATCTGAATGAACTAAACGATTTAGTTCTCCACTCCAAACAATCTCAAAATCTTCTGGACATTGTTCTTCACTACAAATAACGTAATTGTTTTTACTGATATTCCGCACCCAATTCCAATAGTCAGAATGGCTAAAGTCATTTTCAAAAGCATATCCATAAGGCTTCGTCCCCGCGTATGGCGGATCACAATAAACCAATGAACCTTCTGGAATCTCAACATCCAGATAAGATCTATTAATAAATACTCCGCCCGTTTGTTTTAATAATTTAATTTGCTTTTTAAAGTTTCTATATCTCTCATTATAATAATCTTTATTATGCTTATTATTAGCATATCCTCCTGGGAATCCTCTGGTTCCAAAAGAAGCAAAAAATTGAATAGCCCCAATCTCCCAATCCTCTAGCGTTTGCGGGATTTCCTCTTTATATTCTGCTTTGGCTTTATCCCACCAAGCTCGCGACCCCTCTTCTGGAATGACGTCAATATCATTTAGACCTTGATTAAATAATGCTATAAGCGTTTTTGATTTATCATATCCATATTTATTTTCACAAATAATTTTATCAAAAATATTTGCCCCGCCTACAAAAGGCTCAATATAAGTATTGATATTTAAATCTTTAATCAAATTATTAAACATAGGAACAAAAATAGGTGCTAGTCTTGATTTACTACCTACATATACCATTAAAACACCCACTCTTTTTTCAACTCAAAGTCTTCGATTAGTAATTGTGGAGTAATTGTGCCATTCCATTCATTAATCGCGCATTTGGCAACAATTGTTAGTGTTGTATTTGGCTCACAAAATTCTTCATATTCATTTTCATTTGATTTAAACTTAATAGCATTTACTCCATTATTTAATTGAATTTTTAAAGTAGGATGCTTATCTGGTGACATTAGAGTGATCATTGATGGGTTGAGATAAATATCTTTTACAACCACCAAACTCTCTGGAATTTCTTGACCATAGATATTGAATTTTCCAATATCAAGAACTTTATTATCATCAATTGTTTTATTTGTCCAGATATAATCTACATGATAACTGGGCGTTTGATCTATGTTTTTATATTGTTCATTAAATTTTTTGATAAAAGCATCAATATGATTTTTTTCTATACCTAATCCCGCAGCAGCTTTATGCCCAGCACAAAACTCAATCTCTCCAGTTTTTTCTAACTCTGCTTTTAAATCACTAATAGGAGATAAAGAATAGTTTCTCATACTACCACGATAAAATTCTTGTCCATCTTCATCTTTTTCATAAGTTAAAATAGCACATGGCTTTTGATATTTAGCTTGGACTTTATTCGCAATTAAACCTTGTAAATTCTTTTCAATTTGCCCAGATTTCATAAGACAAAGAATAATAGCATTATCATCTAACTTTTCTTGTTGGATTTTATATTTTAAAGAATCCATAGCTTCATCTTGAGCCTGTGTTTGACGACGTTTTACTCTATCACAAACAAGAACTGCTTCTTGATAAAGTGGCACTTCTACATTTTTAAACCCTCTCTTAGATGATTTTACCATATCATTTTGATATTCCAAAAGACAAGCATCAAAAATTAATTTTTTCTCTTCCATTGTCCCACTACGCCAACACGCATTCCAGAAGGGAACTAAATAAAAAGCAGTGCTGTAATAGTTGATTCCATTCATCTTTTGGATAGAATAATCATTTTTCTTATACATTTCTTTAACAAAAATATTTTTAATATTTCTTAAACCTAAATTTACAATAGCTCTTGTTTCAATTTCTTGATAATTGCTCATATCGCCAATCATTCCAATAGCGCACAAATCAAGTAAATCATTTGCGTGTGGTTCAATCGCATATAATTTATCAAATGCTCTACAAAATTGCCAAGTAACTCCCGCACCAGTAATTGCTTTATTAGGATAATCATTGATTTGAGGATTAATAATTAAAGCATCCTCGCTATCACAATCACATTCATGATGGTCTAAGCATAAAACCTTAATTCCTTTATCCGCTAAAATTTTATGTTGCTCTCTATCGTTACTAGCGGAGTCTGGGCAAATAACCAAAGAGGTATCTGGTAAAATCATATTCATTATATCTGATAAACCATGTTGCTTACCATCATGCATAATATGAGTAACATTAAAATGTGTCCAATAAGAATCAAACATAAATAAATAATTTGTCAAGATACTTGCTGATGTCAAACCATCAACGTCTGGGTCGATCACGATTTGAATTTTTTTATCATTATCAATACAATCTTTAACCATGGCGCAAGCTTGTTTCATTTTATCTTCATCGAGCAAACGCCAATCATTAACATTATCCCATCCCGCATTTAACCATTTTTCTTGTTCATCTACTGGAATTCCACGATTATATAAAATTTGTTGAAGAGCATTTAAACCATCATCTGTTTCTTTATATAATTGATATTTTATTCTAATCACCTGCTCTTTGTTGTAATTCTAAAATTGAATAAGTTTTTTCCACTTTATAATAAGCACATAATCGGCATGAGATAGGCTGTATAAAACGAGGTAAAATTTTTGCGTCTTTTAACATACACTTTGATCTTTTTTTATTATGCCAATATTCGCTACAGAATCTACATCGCGGATGTTTTCTTCTATAACTCATATATTCTTCATTTAAAACCATTTTTATTTTAAGCCCTTTCAGCATCATTTATTTTTAGTATAACTAATAAAGAATATTGTCTCTAACTTTATAAAATTTACAAAACCTACAAGTCAATGGCTGTAAAAATCTAGGAAATGTTAAAGAATTTTTAACAGAACATTTTTCTTCAAATAAACCTGGGTACTTACTATAAAAACAAAATCTACATCTTGGGTGTTTTGTTCTATATTCTAAAATTTCAGGATAAAGTTCCATTCTTCCCCTCTTTTATCGCATATAGCATCTACTTCTAAACAATTTAAGAAAAATATCTTTGCCTTTGTCTGTTGGAGAATCTTTATAATCTAAAAGTCCATCAACATCGACAATAAAACTTAAATTACATTTTGCATTATATTTATCATTTATTCTTCTCATTTTTTTGATAAAGTTCTCAACATTAGTTTCATCATCATTGTCTTTATAATCTTTATCAAAAGCTATAACAATTTCTTTAGCATGATACCTTTGTAATGTTTCAAACTGATAACGAGATAATGAACTTCCGCACACTGCCACCGCCAAATCCGAGGCTAATCCAAAATACGTTAAATATTGAGCAACGGCCTTTTCTGATTCAAACACGATTGCGACTTCTGCCTTCTGGATATTCTCTTTAGCAAGATTTAGACCAAACAAATTAAAGGCAAGAGCGTGATTATATTGTTGCTTTTTTCTTCGCCATGGACGATATTTCCCATATTGCTCTTCATCCTTAATCATTGTTCTTTGACGTATGCCTACGCATCTATTGTCTTCGTCATAGTGCGGAATAAGGATGCTCCCGCCAATAGGATCATAATGAACATTCAAATAATTACAAATATCATGTGAGATATATTCCTCTTCCCAATTTAAGATTCTGGGTTGCGGATAATATTTTAAAATTGAATCATCATAAGCATCAAGTTGAATTTTATGAAGTTTTGAATCCTCTTCTTGAATTTCTTCAATTTGCCCAGCTCTATCAAAAATTTTCCAATCTTCTAATGAGTAATCAATATCAGCTGAAACATTATCAATTTTCCATTGAAGATTGAAAAAATTAACTAAAAAGTAAATAGCGCTATTAAAATCATCTATATGTTTTACTTTTTGAACTAATTCTATAATATCAAAAGAACCACATTGGGTAAAGCAAGTAAACATACACGAGTTAAAATAATACCATAACCTATGACTATTTCCATTATGACAGATAGTTGTTGCTTCAATGTGATCAGCCAACATCTTCGGGTTAGCTCCAAAAAATTCCAGGAGAGAATAAACATCGTTTTCATCAATATTGTTTTTTACATCTTCTTTTGAATATGACATTTATTCATCTCCTTCCTCATCAAAATTAATATTAATTAAATTTAAATCATAATCTGTCGCAAATAATGTTTTATATCTACAAGTTCCTTTATCAGCATTCATCCATAAGATTAATCTATTATATTCACCTCTACGGTTTTTATAAATAGACAATTTAAGATTTGGTCTTCCTAATTGCGGAAATCTTTCTAACAATGACTGTAAATTTTCCATATCTTCTGGAGTTGTATCAACCATTACTGAACCAACATCGACTCGATTCGCAATTGATTTTGCTCCTGCTAATACATTCTGATCAAGAATCTTTTCATATTTCGCATTAGCATTTGTTTGTGTTGCTGACATAATAAAGACATGATATGTTGAAGCAATTTCTTTTAGTTTAGAGGAAAGGAGATATAATACTTGATCCTCCCTGATGCGCATTCCACCAGAAGCACGAGTAATTTCTTCAATAATTTTCATGCTAGAAGCAATATAGTCAAAGAACACATAATTTGCTTTATGGATTCTCAAATTTCTTTTGATACAATTCTCAATATCTTTCATTGAATAATTAGGAAAATATTCAATATATAGCCCAGAATCTTTTAGAACTCTTACTGCTCTTGATAATTTACCTCTTTCAATGCTATCTAATTGATTCTTAATAATCTTATTTTCATTAATACCAGAAATAAAAGATAAAGCCATTGTCTGTAACTCTGCTTCATCAAGTTCTACAGAGATAAAAGAAACATTGCATTTTTGCCCTAATGACACCCATCCTTCAACATCGTTTCTATAATACTCTGAACAAGCAAGATAACAAGCATCTGCCATCATCGATCTTGTTTTTCCTGTGCCCGTTGACGCCGATCTAATGTAAAACGTGCCCATCCGCGCCCCAAGAGTAATATGGCTAAAATATGGATCAAATAATGGATTTCCCATCAATGGATTTTCTTGTAAGCTTTCTAGGAGTTCATCTATTCCATCGCCAATTTGTTGAGAATCATCTACATCATTGTCAACAACTAATTCCCGCACTCTTAAAACTCTATTATCAATTTTATCAGCCAACTCATTAATTGATATTGCGTCTAACTCTTCAGATTGTTTTTGTTTCTTATTTAAATCAATAATATTATCTGGGTCATATACCCATGACATATCAAGACCAATGCTCTCATATGTTCTTAATAACGTCATTTTTTTTAGTCTATTATAATAATACTTAAAATTTAAAATATCAGCATTACTAAATACTTCTTTTAACCATTGTGCTCCGCTATTCTTTTTATAAAGAGCATAACTTTTTTCTTTATCTTTTAGATAATCTTCTATAATTTTAATACTAAGTTTTTCCGCACCAGTTGTTATTAAATCATATATCGTTCCAAAAATCATTTTATGAAAATCGTTACAAAAATCATCTTCAGAAAAAACATACTCGCCAGTATCATCTAATAAAGAGGTATCGCTTAATACACATCCTATAACTTGAATAGCAGAAGAAGAATCATAATATTTACTTTGCACTTTCCTCCTTCCTTAATCAAGTCTAAAATAAAGTTTTTTGCGGGGTTTCTTTAAATTTTCTTTTTTTATACTTACCCCACTTTCTCTATTTTGTTGAGCTACAATATTGTTAATAGTTTCAGGAGATATTTCATCTGTCTGCTTCTGGATTCTTTCTTTATTGTTGAAATAATCTAATGCATCTTTATAAATATATCCAACAATTCCAATTCCACCATTAGCTTGTTCAACACTATTCTTTTTTATATCATACCAATACTCTAATGCTTTTAGAATATTCTCTGATGTTTTACCTTCTTGTTTATATTCCTTTATTTGTTTATCAACTTTTGCTTTTACATATCCATCACCCAATAGTTCTTTCATTTTTTTATGAATCTTATTATCTGTATTTTCTTTTTTTACGTGAGCCTCTGCGCAATTATCATGTGCCCATCTTTTATTAGGCAATTGTCTATACCCAAAACCAAGTGTGCGATCAACTTCTTTGTTACAATAATAACATTTTACTGATCTCAATGTTTTTTGTTTTGCCATATAATATATCTCCTTATATCAATAAGATAAGTATATTATAACATTTATTTTTTCTTTTGTCAAATAAAAAAGGATCGCTTACGCGATCCTTCCTAGATAAATGTCTACGATAGTGCGACCAAACACTATCGAGATACATGAATATTATAGACCTTCACCAACCGCTTCTTTAAGGTCATCTACGATTAGAACAAGTTGTTCAACCTGATCCGCGGTACAATCATTAACCTTTTTACCTTTACCAAGATACTTATCAGTAATAGCGGTAATCTTTGGTGCCCATTTCTTTGTGAAATCATCACCAGTAGCATCTTGAATTTGCGCAATCATTTTGCGGAACTCGCCCATTAGCTCATCAAAATCATATTCTGGAGCTACCTCATGAGCCGTGGTTTTTTCATCTGTTACAAACTCGCCATTGTCTTCTTGCGCTTGCTTATCAATTGCTTCTCCAATTGCATTTACAAGATTCTCATACGTAAAATCAATAGAGTCTGGGGTATACTTAAATCGAGATCCAGCAATAAAACGAGGCGTACCACGCATATAAAGAACAGTGTGCGTATAGCCATTATCTTCTTCTACTGGATGAGCATACCCAATCACATCACTCATTCTGTCAACAATTAGACGAGGTCGATTGCCAAGTGTTGGAACAATTTGATTATACTCTCTACCATTCTCATCGGTAAAAGTTTTATCTTGTGAATGAGAAATCATTACACAGCCATACCCCATTTGTGGAATAGAGCGTAGGGCTTCATCGAACTCTTTACCTGTTTTAGCATATCCTGATCCAAATGGCAACTCATTAATTGCAGATACGCCAGCTTGATTACAAATATATTTTTCACAAAGATCATATGCAATATCTGCTGTATCAATGATAATATTAGAATAAACCTCATGTGCTTTTGGATCTTTGAGCTGTTTTAAAACCTGCTTAAATTCTGACCATTTATTAATTGGAACAGCCTTTACTCCACCAATTGTTAAGTAGCCAACTTCAAATCCTAAAATAAGCGCTTTAGGAAATTTAGCCGCGGTACTTGTTTTACCAGTTTTCAATTTTGTTATCATAAAAGCTTTTTATCTCTTATTTCTTATAATTTCTTATAAGTTCAGCATATCTTTTCTCACCGTTCTCGGCAAGTGTAGTCTCGTGGGAATCTATTTCAT
>ERZ1034678.557-NODE-557-length-20306-cov-20.901338_pt1 | contig 20306 bp, 19 predicted proteins | sample MGYA00520640_ERZ1034678 | MGnify/ENA primary metagenome ERZ1034678 (study PRJEB33766, sample SAMN09781767) | gut metagenome | biome: gut microbiome | host: Homo sapiens | place: Madagascar | study: EMG produced TPA metagenomics assembly of the PRJNA485056 data...
TGAATATGGGGCTAATAAAATGCTTTTTTCGGGACATTTTCAAAAATGCTTGACACCGAAAAGCTGTCATTCCAATGAATGGAGGAGCGCAATGAAATTTAAAATGAAATGGGCTGCTGCGGCCGCAGCAGCTTTGCTGACTTGCGGGGTATCCGCGCAGGCAGACAATTATGATCTGACGTATCAGGCGATTGAAACGCAGATGCTCATAGGGGATGTGTCTCAGTTTAGCAGTGAGCTCGATGGCGCGATGACAAAAGCACCCGCGAAAAGTGCCAAAAATACCGAGGTGTCTGAAAAGACGCCTCGGATTGTATTGGTCGAGAAAGGGGATGCCTACGGTGCGACGCTGGTGGATGGGAAGGTCATCATTCCTGTCGTGAATACGAATCTCATGGATGTTTCTCCGCAGGTCGAACTCTTGCAAGAAAACGGAATGAAAGGCATCACGGCCAGCGATGGGAAAGTGCTCCTGCCTTTACCTAAGGAACGGAAGGATATCAAGCTGGTATCTAATGAAAATGGAAACACCATCTGGGCTTTCCGTGAAAATGGAAAATGGGGTGCTTATTCGAAGGAAGGGAAAAAGATCCTTCCGGCAGTGTATGATGACATCCTGTCAGGGCAGGATCAGATTTTTGTCGTGAAGCAGAAAGGGCTGTTCGGTGTCGCGGATGCGACCGGCAAAGTTTGCGTCGCGCCAGCCTATCAGAAGATTTCCGCGATGAATGATGGCAAGGTGTATGCAGCACTTTCCAAAGATAATGTCTACACTTTCCTTGATTTGGATGGGAAACCGCTTTCGACGCGTACCTATGAAGATGTGAAACGGGTCGACGAGGACATCGCTGCGGTCAAGATCGCGGACAAGTGGGGATATGTGACGGTCGACGGGAAGACGCTGGTCGACCCGAAATATGACGATATCGCGCCCTTCCATGAAGGCTACGGATTGGCTGCGCGGGATGGGCAGATTTCCATCTTTGACAAGAGCGGTACCATTGTAGGGAAGGCCAGCGGTGAAAAGGTGATGCTTCCATTTTACAATGGATATGCCGGCATTAAGAATGATGGGAAATGCAGCTATATCAAGCCAAATGGAGAAATCCTTGCTACGGTGAATGCGACCAAGCTGATGCCGTTCCTCCATGGGTCAGCACTGTTTGAAAAAGAGAAGAGCCGGCTCGGATGGGGCGCGCTCTTGAGCGTCGTGAAGATGGTGAGCTCCTATGGCATGTACCTCCCGACCGTCAGCTCCAGTGATTTCTTCAATAAAGACTACAAATTCGGCTATGTGAATACCAAAGGGGAGATCTACCTGCCGACGACTAATGACTTCAATGGCCCATATTATAAAGACAAAGTGATCGTACAGATCAAAGGGAAATGGGGATATGCAGACCGTGAAGGAAAACTGATCGTTCCGGCGGAATATAAGGAAATCTCCCATTGGACTGGCTCTGCAGAAGATATTGTCATCGTAAGAAATGATAAAGGCTATGGCTATTACAAACTCGGGAAAGGGATGATTGCCGAAGGATTCAAAAAAGCGAACAGGTTCTCTGCTGAGGTTGATTTCCAGAAGAAAGCCATGGTACCTGGTCTCGCTGCCGTCCAGACGAGCGATGGGAAATGGGGGTTTCTTGATGAAGAGGGACATATGGCTATCCCGGCTGTCTATGATAAAGTGCTGGATGGCTTCTCGTATGGTGCAGCTTGTGTTTCCAAGGGCGGCGAGGTCGGCCTTATCGATAAGGAAGGCAAGGCAGTGATTCCATTCACCAAGACGCTGCAGGAAATGTGGAAATTGGATGAAGAACATATCGCTTTCAAAGAAAAAGGGAAATGGGGCTTCATGGATGTGAAGGGAAATCGCCTCGTGGAACCTACGTATGACAGGGTCTGCTAAAGCAGTGTATACGCTTCTTTTTACCTTTGATCCGTAAGGAAGTTGACACAAGTTGGCAACGATTGTATCAGTGTTTCCTTAAAAACTTTTTTCAAAAACCGTGTAAAATCGAAAATGCCTCCGATGGTATTTCTTGGAGAGAGGAAAGCCATCCTCCCGGGAGCCGAAGCGGTGGCCGAACCATTCTTCTTCAGTGCACAAACCCGAAGGGAAGGAGAAGGAGGAAAGCCAAAGCAGAAGCAGATCTGGATTGATTTCCTGTCTCCCTCTTCCTCATCGTGCTAGTCGAGCGGGAAGGGAATCAAAACTGAAGAGGGACAGCCAGGACTGAAACCTGTCTCGAATAACGGATTCGCCTCGCGGGCAAACCCTAGAGCGAAGTTTAGCCGTACTTGTACGACATGAACCGTGAAATGCGCTGGTGCCAGATTGCAGGGAATGCCTTCATCGAGAATTCTTCAAAACGGCTGTCCCTTTTTGGGCTGCCAAGAGTGTCTCTTTATATGAGAGGCACTCTTTTACATTTTCATACCATGCTTCGGCAGAAACTTCAGTACATGGCTTTATTCAAAGACTGTTTTAGTGTATAATAAACGAAATATTACATTGCAGCGAGGTGCTGCTTTTAGAAGAGAGGAATGAGGGAATGAGTGAAACCATCTGGTCACTGCTGCCACCAGTCGTGACAATTATCCTGGCATTGGCGACGAAGGAAGTCTACATGTCGCTGGCCATTGGCATTTTCATGGGTGCCTTCATGTTTACCGGCTTCAGCGTACTTGGGGCTATCGATACAATGTTCAAGATCATGTCGGACAAGGTCGGGGGCAATGTGTACATCCTGGTCTTTCTGGTGCTGCTCGGTATCATGGTAGCAGCCATTCAGAAATCAGGGGCTTCGCAGGCGTATGGAGACTATGCAGCGCGCACGATCAAGGGGAAAAAGAGCGCACTCTTCGTCACCATGGTGCTTGGTATTTTGATTTTTATTGACGACTATTTCAACTGCCTGACGGTCGGTACGGTCATGCGTCCGGTCACAGACCGCTTTAAGATCACCCGTGCGAAGCTCGCCTACATCATCGATGCGACAGCAGCGCCGGTCTGCATCATCGCGCCGGTGTCTTCCTGGGCGGCGGCGGTCACATCTTCTTTGCCGGAGGGAAGTGAGATCGATGGATTCGCTCTTTTCCTTTCGACCATTCCGCTGAATCTCTATGCATGGCTGACGGTCATTTTCATGCTTGTCCTTATCTGGTCGGGAAAGGATTTTTCCCGCATGGCTGCTTTTGAAAAGAAGAGCGGCGGCACGCTGGTGATTCCGGAAGAGTATGCAGATGACGAATCGAGTGCGCCGGTGGGCAATGGCCGCATCATTGACCTTGTACTCCCGCTCTTCGTCCTGATTTGTGGCTGTATCTTCGGTATGCTCTATACAGGCGGCATTTTGGAAGGCAAAGGCGTCGCGGACGCTTTCGCAAACTGTGAGTCCGCACGAGGCCTTGTCATCGGTTCTTTCATTGCGCTGGTATTCACCTTTGTCCTGTATATTCCAAGAAAGGTACTTTCCTTTGGTACGTTCTGTTCCTGCTTTGGCGAAGGCTTCAAGCAGATGACGTCGGCTATCATGATCCTGACGCTCGCATGGACGCTCTCTGGTGTCGTTGGTAAGGAATACCTGAATATCGGCGGCTATGTAGGAAATGTGGTCAGTGATAATGCATCGGTGGCTATCATGCTCCCGGCACTCTTCTTCCTGGTGGCTATCGGTCTTGCTTTTGCTACCGGTACCTCTTGGGGGACCTTCGGCATCCTGATCCCGATCGTGCTGGCTGTCGTGAATAATGACCAGAATCTCATGGTCATGACGGTCGCTGCGGTGCTGGCTGGCTCTGTCGGCGGCGATCATATTTCTCCGATCTCCGATACGACGATCCTGGCTTCGGCGGGGGCGCAGTGTCACCATATCGACCATGTCTCGACCCAGATCCCCTATGTCATGGTAGTCGCTTCGAGCTGCGTCGTCGGTTACCTGGTAGATGGATTCACCGGAAATGGTCTGGCAGGCGGCGTGGTGGCGCTCGTCATGATGCTCGCTATCCAGCTCTTTTTCCTGAAATTCCGCTCGAATGGATAAATGAAAATAGAAAATCCTCACTTCGAAAGGAGTGAGGATTTTTTTAGTGAAATTAGAAATCAGATCTCCAGCCGCTATTTCTTGCTGACAAGGAAGCCTGTCCCCTGCTGGGCAGCCATGATGACGACGTCACTGATCTGGACTCGCTTCGGACGGCTGACAACGAAGGCGATGACATCTGCGATGTCCTCTGCCTGCAGCGCATCAATGCCTGCATAGACAGAAGCGGCACGTTTCGTATCGCCGTGGAAACGGACTTCGCTGAATGGTGTCTCCACAAGACCCGGCTGGATGGTGGTGATTTTCACATCGCTGGCCATGACATCGATGCGAAGGCCATCGCTGAAGGTTTTGACAGCGGCCTTTGTCGCGCAGTAGACTGCCGCACCGGCATAGGCATAAAGACCAGCCGTGGAGCCGAGGTTTACGACGTGACCTTTATTTTCTTTCACCATTGCCGGAAGGAAGGCGCGGGTGACGAGGAAGAGGCCCTTGATATTCGTATCGATCATTTCCATCGTATCTTCCGGGGCTGTGTCCTGATAGGGCTCGAGGCCTCTGGCAAGACCTGCGTCATTCACGAGCACATCCGGCGCACCGAAGGTATCGAGTACTTGGGTGGTGACTTCCTTGATGGCCTCGCGCTCCTGTACATCCAGTGCGTAGGTCGTGACCTTCACGCCGCTTTCTTTCTCGATGTCCGCTTTCACGCTCGCGAGTTTTTCTGTATTTCTGGCTGCGAGTACCAGATCGTAGTGAGAGGCTGCCAGCGCTTTGGCAGTGGCAAGGCCGATGCCGCTCGTGGCACCTGTGATAAATGCGTATGGATTCATAAGAAAACCTCCTTGAAAATAATGGGTTCAGTGTTTCCCTAGAAATGAAGGTGGCGGCTTCGCCGCGAATACATATGAGGCGATGCCCGAAGGTAGCATTCAAGTCAACAGTCATCAGTTACTCGAAGCTACTCATCTCTAATCCCTTCTGCTATAATGATTATACAATGTCACGAGCAGAAATCCCATCAGAAAGGGGAATCATCATGAAAATATACGCGCTCTTGCTCGCTTCGCTTCTGGCCGTGGGCCTTTCTGGCTGCGGCGCAGAGACGAAACCAGCGGCTTCCTCGGCACCCGCCGCTTCCTCGCAGTCTGCGTCCGTGAAGGCGATCCATGAGATCGCGCCGGTCTCAGAAAAGGTTTTCCAAGAGGCGTCTACTCTCTACGCCAAAGGGCAGAATCGGGAGGCACTTCTCACTTGTGACAAGGCGTTGGAAATCGATCGGGAGAATTACAAAGCACTTTCTCTGAAGGGGCTCATTCTGGCGCTCGATGTCTCGCCGGAACAGGGGATCGGACAGATTTTGAAGGCGCTCAAAATCAATCCTGATTACACGCAGGCTTTTTATGATATGGCGATGGCGCAGAAGCTTGCCAAGCATTATGATGAATCGATTTCCTACTTCCGGAAGGTGCTTGCTGTCGATCCAAAGAATACGTGGTCTCTCTATGGGATCGCGACGAACTATGCAGATAAAAAGGATAAGGCAAATGCGCTGTCTTACTTACGGCAGGCGATGGCGCTCGATCCGCAGCATGTCCGTCCCGAAGCCATGCAGCAGGATCATTTTGTATGGCTGAGAAAGGATCCGGATTTTTTGGAAATCGTGAAATAAGGGCATCTGTTTTCCCATGTATATAAAAAGGAGTTTATGGATGAAAGGTATGAAATATGCGATCCTGTGCTCGGCACTGTCGCTTGTTTTTTATTATCACAATCTCATGATCGGAGGCGGCTTTTGGGGCTACATGGCCGGCATCATCTATCTTTTCACCTACCGCGCACACAATACACTGCTGGCTATCGGGTGTATCGCGACAGCCATTCTGACGGTCATGTACTTTCCTTGGGAGTTTTCGCTGAAAGGCTACCTGCAGGTCGGTGTCGCCTGGTCTATGACGATCCTCGGATTGACCGCTGTCCTGACAGTCGTCTCTCTCGTGCATAAGGTGTTCGGGAAGAAGGAATAAAGAGGAGTCAGCGCTTTGGTATTGGGAGGGAGATTTCGCTGAATGTATGGCATTTTTTGTTTGACACAAGCGGGAAAAACCATTATAATAAATAAGCTATTCAATTCGGATAGCGGTATTTTATAGAGAGGTGACTCACACAATGGCAACAAACAGAAATCTCCGTTTTAAGACCAGCAGACGTTTCGGCGTAAATGTTTACGGCCATCCGAAAGCGTTAAAACGGCAGCCAGCGGAAGCTCGTCAGAAGAAAATGTCTGAATACGGCATCCAGCTCGCAGAAAAACAGAAAGTTAAAGCAATGTACAACCTGCTTGAAAAGCAGTTCTACCGCTATTATGATAAAGCAAAGAGAATGTCCGGCGTCGTAGGCGAAAACCTGCTGTTCCTGCTGGAAACCAGACTCGATAACGTCGTATATCGTGCTGGCTTTGCACGTTCCATCCGTCAGGCTCGTCAGATGGTTACCCATGGCCTCATCAATGTCGATGGCAAGAGAGTAGACATTCCGTCCTACCCGCTGCGCGCTGGTCAGGTCGTTTCCCTGCGTGAAGCTTACAGATCCAATGAAATGTTCAAACAGTCCTTCCAGGAAGCTAAGACCTTCGATCTTCCATACATCGAAAAATCTTTCGATAACTGGACTGCTACCCTGGTTCGTTTCCCGCAGAGAGACGAACTCCCATACAAGGACGAAGTCAACGAAACCAACATCGTCGAACTGTACTCCAAGTAATCGGATACTTTTGGACGAAAAAGACTGGCGAAAGCCAGTCTTTTTTTATGGCTGGTATGTTGGAAGGTTCCCTTCGCGGGGAATGGCAAATCACGCTGCGAGCTTGAGAAATGCTTCGTAGAGAGGTGCAGGGTGAGAGGCTCTCCCTTTTCAACAATAAAAGCATTTTGTTCATGAATATGGTAAAATGGATAGAAATCAATCGCTCGGGCGCTTTTTAGAGGCTGCCCGCCCCACTGGATCTGCGCAGCATGAATGGTCTGTTTTCAGGCAATGGGGGATGGCTTACTCATCATCCGTGGCGGCGCCGTTTTTTTATATGGCGCAGCCACTATCGCAGTCTTGCACACGGAATCCATGGCATAGTCCGGCCATCGGGGATGCGGGCAAGACGTTTCACTGATTATCCATGAAAGGGGCATCCTATGAAAGGAACCTATAGACTGCTCAAGACGCTCGGTGCTTTTTGCTGTGGGCTTTCGGAAGAAAATGCCGTGAAAGCAGGGGACGCTTTGGGGAAATTTTTCTGGCTGCTGGTACCGGCGAGAAGAAAACGACTTGCGGTAGCGAATCTGCTGCGCACGGGCCTTGCTAAGGACAAGAAGGAAGCAGAGCGCATCGCGAAGGCCTCGGCTGTCCGTTTCGGGCCGCTGGGGGTCTCGATGTTCCGCTTTCCGCTGCTCACGAAGGAGAATATCTCCGAGTACGTGACCATTCGAGGGAAGGAAAAGCTGGATGCGATCAAGGCGGAAGGGAAAGGCTGCATACTGGCGGCTACGCACTGCGGCAACTGGGAAGTCGAAGGGGCAGCGCTTGCGCTCTACGGTTATCCGCTGCTTTCGGTCGCGATGAAGCAGAATAATGAAGAGTTTGATCGTTTCCTCTGTGAATATCGCTCAATGCCGGGGCAGACTGTCGAGTATAAGACGGGCGTCCGTGATATGCTGCGTCGGCTGAAAGAGGGATACTTCGTGGGACTTCTGTGCGATCAGGACCCCGGGGATACGGGGATCCTGTCTGATTTCTTTGGGGAGAAAACACTGACTGCGACAGGGCCGGCGCATTTTTCCATGCTTTGCAAGCTGCCGGTCATGACAGCGCTGATCCACCAGACGGGGCCTTTCCGCTTTGAGATCATCATTGGTGACCCGATCACAGCGGATGAAGGGCTCTCCAAGAAGGAAGCCATCCAGAATATCACGGATAAGATCAATGAGCGTCTGGAAGCGTGGATTCGTGAGTATCCGGAGGAATGGTTCTGGCTGCACAATCGCTGGAAGTGGACGGATCGTTTGCATCCGGAATTGAAAGCGCTCAAAGAAAAGCATTGAAAGAAGGAGAACCCATGCTTCAGCTTCATATAGAGAAAACCTGCTGCGAGGGCATCCCTGTCCGCATTGTGCACCCGATCCGAGACGAGGGAAAGGCGCTCCTCCTGTACCATGGCTGGAGCAGCCGCGGAGAATACCAGACTACGAAAGCGGCTGTCTTTGCGCTTCATGGCTATACTGTCTTCGTCCCGGATGCGATCCATCATGGGGAGCGCGATGCTCTCTCTGATTACTATCGGCTCGAAGATTATAGCATCTTCTGGGAAACGATCCGGCAGAATGTCAGAGAGTACGAGGCGCTCCATGACTTTGTGCGGGAGAAGGGCTATGGCACGCCGATCATCGCGGGGCACTCCATGGGCGGCATGTCCGTCCTGGGGATCGCAGCCCGCTATCCGCAGCTGGTGAGATCGGTGATTTCCTTCAATGGCTCAGGCGACTGGATACTCTCGCATTTATTCATGCAGGCGCGTTTCGGGATCTCGTTAGGGAGAAACTGGCCGCTTTACGATGCGCTGGAAAAAGAGCAGCCGCTGTCCCATATAGAGGAGATCAGATCCATACCTCTTTTTATGACTAATGGGGAAAGTGACATTTCTGTTGATCCGCGCGCGCAGGCACATTTCTTCGAAGCCCTTGAGGCAGCTGGCGGTGATGTGATGCGCATCACCTATCCTCGTCTCGGACATTTTGTCACGACAAATATGCTCGATGATGCGCTAAAGTGGCTGGGGGATAAGTGACTGGTGACTGGTGACTAGTGACTTAAATGCTACCTCCTGAGCCCTGAAATTTGAAAGCAGAGATGAGTAGCTAGGGATTAGGAGTGACTGGGATTCGCCGGCATCGTCATCCCGAGCGCAGTCGAGGGATCTTTACTGTACTGCGGGAATCAGCGTGTTGCGCCGAGGAAAAACGATGTCCTGGTACTGCCTCACATCAGGTGATGAGCGTTCTGCAATAAAGATCGAGGGCTACGCTCGAAATGACGATGCGCGCGAAGCGCTATCAAAACTCCGCGGCGCTTCTTATTTTATGCGCCGTACCTTCACTCCTCACTCCTCACTCCTCATTCCTCACTCCTCATTCGAGCAGAGCTTTCATTCGTAATCCAAGGGATGGTACGCCCCGTGGGCTAACCCTATTTTCAGAAAGGAGGTGACCATCCACGAAGTACAGACAAAATATCATGATCCTTATTGCGAGCATGTTCCTTGTTTCTATCGGCTACACGATGGTCATTCCTTTCCTGCCGCTCTATCTTTTGGATATCGGAGTACCTGAGGAGAGTATTGCGATCTGGACGGGGGTCGTATTCTCGAGCTGCTTTCTGGTGGCGGGCATCATGGGGCCTGTCTGGGGAAAGATGGCGGATACGAGGGGCAAGAAGCAGATGGCGATCCGCGCGGCGGTGCTGCTCGGCTTTTCCTACCTTTTCTGTGGGTTGTCTCAGAATGCCTGGCAGATGACAGCGGCTCGTGCCTTTATGGGATTCTCGAATGGTTTCGTCGCAGCGTCGATGGCGATCATCTCCGTCAGTGCGGATCCGAAGAATCTGGGAGCTACGCTTGGAATGGGGCAGACGGCGCTCATCGTGGGCGGCATCGCGGGACCTCTTGTGGGTGGGACGCTGGCACATCTCATCGGTATACGGAATACCTTTTTTATTTCTGCGGCGTTCCTCTGGTTCGTTGCCGTGCTCGTCATCCTCTATGTCAGAGAGCCGAAGCTGGGGATGGTGAAAAAGGTGGAATCAAAGGCGACCACCATCGGAGAAGACCTCTCATATGCCTTCCATAATGGGCATCTGCGGGAGATCCTCTTCATCGCCTTCGGCCTGCAGACGACGATCCTCATGATCCAGCCGGTGACAGCGCTTTACGTCTCTGCACTTTTGGATGGCATGGGAAATGTGGAGCTCATTTCTGGCTTCATCATGAGCAGCGGCGGCATCGCAGGCGCGCTCACGACGACGCTGTGGGGGAAATTCGGCCAGTGCAAAGGCTATTATTTCGCCATCTGTCTCACGCTGCTTGCTGCAGGATGCTTGACGATGGCGCAGTCCATACCGGACACGGTCGTGGGCTTCGGTCTTTGTCAGTTCCTCGTCGGGTGCTTTGTGATCGGTGTCAATCCTTCGCTCAATGCGGCGATGGTCATGTACACGCCGGATGATTTCCGTGGCCGCGTCTTTGGCCTTTTCAATACGGCGCAGCAGTTTGGCAATATGGTGGGGCCGCTCGTCTCCTCCGCGATCTCCATGATGGCAGGTATCTGGGAAGTCTACGCCATCGCCGGTCTGATCCAGCTTTCTCTCGGGATGAAAATCTACCTCGGGCGTGTCCGAAAGGGAGAGCTGGGGAAATAGAATCAGGGAAAGTCTGTCAACGGTTCGCGAAAGCGAACCGTTTTTTGGTGTGCTCATAGCCTCAAACGCTTTGCGGGCTTCTCAGCTGAAAAAATTCCGATCTCATCGGATATGCTGAACGCATAGAAGCGGCGGATGCGTTTTTTGGATGATACAATTGAATAAATACATTTCTCCGATATCTCTATTGCATTCTTATTTACCGATTTGATACAATCATAAAACAATTATCGTTCTTTAAGGGGGATTATCATGCGTCATAAGGGTATCATGGGTATCATCCTTGGGATCTGTCTCACAGGCTTCTTTCTTGCAGGCTGCGGTATGCCTCAGGGGACGCCGAAGAAGGATAAGCGTCCGGTGATCAAGCTGGGGAGTGACCGTTATCCGCCTTTCAATTATTTTGATGAAGACGGTGTGCCGACGGGGATCGATGTGGATCTTGCGACAGAGGCTTTCGGCCGCATGGGGTATCGAGTCGAAGTGCATAACATCGACTGGGAAAAGAAGAAAGACCTTTTGAAGAGCGGAGAGCTGGACTGCATCATGGGTTGCTTTTCCATGGAAGGACGTCTGGATGACTACCAGTGGGCGGGTCCGTACATGGTGAGCCGTCAGGTGGTCGCAGTGAATCCAGAGAGTAACATTTACCATCTGCAGGATCTTGCAGGGAAGACACTGGCGGTACAGTCGACCACGAAGCCGGAAGGCATTTTCCTTCGAAGGAATGATCCTCGCATTCCTAAGCTGGAGAATCTTCTCAGCATGAGAAATCGCGCACTGATCTATACACTTCTCGGCAAAGGCTATGCGGATGCCGTCGGAGAGCACGAGACTTCCATCCTCCAGTACATGAAGGACTATGATGTGGAGTATCGCATCCTTCCTGAGCCGCTCATGACGGTCGGGATCGGCGTGGCTTTCGATAAGGAGGACCGCCGCGGTCTTTGCCAGGAGCTTGATAAGACCCTTCGCGAGATGAGGCAGGATGGGACGTCAGAGAGAATCATCGGAAAGTATTTAGAAAATCCGAAACAATACCTGGAGGTGGAGAAGCTTGCTTACTGATAAAGCGTCCATTGAAAAAGGCATCCGTTTCTGGTCGGTCGGGATCCTTGGCGGGTTGCTGGTCATGCTCGGCGCTTCTCTCTATTTCATCGATCAAGAAAAGAAGGAGGCGGAAGCGCGCCTCTACGAAACGGCAGAATACGTGAAGGTACAGAGCTCAAGTGTCACACATTACAATGAAGCATTGGAGTCCCAGTCGCTTTTGCGGCTCATCGAAAGCGTGCGTCAGGTAGGGATAAACCTCAAGGCGGAGAAAGAGATGGGACGCAGTACGGAGGAGGCGCTGCTGCAGCAGAATATCCGTGGGCTGTGGCTTTCCGGCATTCTGCTCCTTGACGAAAAAGGAGAGACAACGGAGTCGTTCACCAAGATGCCTTCTGCAGAAGAAGCGCTCGCAGGCATCCTCTCCAGAGATGTCGTGAAAGACTGCGCCCGTTATCCGGAGAAAACCTATTCGCAGCGTCTTCGCCTCCCGGATGGGGCCTATATCGATATGGCTGCCTGCGGACGCATGGACAAGCCGGGTATCATCGTCGCGTATAACTACACACCCGCCGAGTATGCCAGAACGTACACGCTCATGATCCAAAGTCTGCTTGCCGGGTACAATCCCCTGACGGATGGTACCATCCTTGTCGCAGATGACGGACAGGTCATCGCTTCAAATGATCAAGCGCTGATCGGAGAAGAGACGAAGCATCTCCCTGTGGTGCAGGCCTTGAAAGAAAATGCGGGCAGTCGGCATCTCGTGAATATCAGTGAAGAAGCGGTCTATGGCATCATGCTTCGCCAGCGCGACCACTACATCTATATATACATGCCGGATACAAAAGTATTTGCCGCACTCCCGCAGAATCTGGGCATAGTCTTCTTCCTGTATCTGTTTATTCTGTCCGCCTTCTTTATGTATCACTACCGGTCACAGATGTTACATCAGAAGGAGGAGAAGGAAAAGGAAGAAGCATACCGTAAGAGCCTTCAGGAAGAGGCCCGCCGTGCAGATGCCGCCAATGTCGCGAAGACAGAATTTCTCCAGCGCATGAGCCATGACATCCGTACACCGATCAATGGCATCATTGGCATGCTGGCGGTGGCAGAGCGCTATCCCGATGATTTGAAAAAGCAGGACGAATGTCGTGAGAAGATCAGTAAAGCGTCCCAACTGCTCCTGGAGCTCATCAATGAAGTGCTTGATATGGGGAAACTGGAGTCCGGTGAAGTCGTGCTCGAAGAAAAATCCTTCCATCTGCAGGAGCTTTTGAATGAAGTACTTACCGTTATCGAAAAGCTGGCACAGGAAAGAGATATCGAAGTCATCAAGAGGGATCTTTCAGCTACACACTGGAATCTCATAGGCAGTCCAGGTCACCTGAAGCGTCTTTTGATGAATATCATGGGTAACGCTGTGAAGTACAATAAAGATCATGGGAAAATCATACTCAGCCTCCGGGAAGACGAGAGTGAGGATGGCCGCGCTTTCTATACGTTTATTTGTAAGGATACCGGGATCGGTATGAGCGAGGAGTACCAGAAACGGATCTTTGAACCCTTCACTCGCGAAGACGAAAGTGTCAAGACGGCCTACAACGGTACGGGACTTGGCATGCCGATCGCAAAGAAACTTACGGAAACCATGGGCGGGAGTATTTCCTTTACCAGCCAAAGGGGCGAAGGGACGGCGTTCACGGTGAAGCTCCCCTTCCTGATCGATAAGTCAGCCGGCAAAGCCGAGGAAACGACCGAAGAAGCCGAGGCGTTGATCAAGGGTGTCCGTATTCTTCTTGTCGAAGACAATGAGCTCAACATGGAGATCTCGGAATTTATTGTCGCAGAAAAGGGCGCTGTCGTCACGAAAGCATGGAACGGAAAAGAGGCTGTCGAGACTTTTGCAAAGGCACCCGAAGGTGCATTCGATGTGATCCTGATGGATGTCATGATGCCTGTCATGGATGGCTGCGAGGCCGCCAAAGAGATCCGGGCTCTTCCCCGCAAGGATGCGAAGACGATCCCTATCATTGCAATGACGGCGAATGCTTTCACAGATGATAAAATTCGCACTCGGGAAGCGGGGATGAATGAACACCTGTCCAAGCCGCTTGCGCCGGACCTTGTCGTGAAAACCATCACAAAGTTTTTGGGGAAGAAGTGACTGGTGACTGGTGGCTAGGGATTAGGCGTCTCGAGTGACTAGGGACTGGTGACTAGAGACTAGAAGACAGCAGCCTCTCGTATCGTCATTTCGAGCGAAGCGAGAAATCTTTACTGTACTGCGGGAATCAGCGTGTATGCACCGAGGAAAAACGATGTCCTGGTATTGCCTCACATCAGGCGATGAGCGTTCTGCAATAAAGACCCTCGGCTACGCTCGAAATGACGATGCGCGCGAAGCGCTATCAAAACTCCGCGGCGCTTCCCTATTTTTATGCGCCGCACCGCCCCTGCTGAACCCGTTGAACCCATTGAACCTTCCGAACCCGTTCACCTTTTTCGCTTGCAGTCAATGGGACGACACGCCTAGATGGCTAACCTCGAACTTTTTCTTTTTTAGAAAAATTTAATCCCCACACGCTTGCCTTCCGTAGTATAATACAGATAGGAAATAATCTATGTGTAGAGGATGGGAGGTCTTTCATATGTATACGCTTTCCAATGAAGAATTTAACGGAAAAATCCCGCAGATCGATCCGAATGCGTTTGTGGCTCCGCAGGTATTCCTTTCCGGCGATGTTCGGATCGGAAAGTATGCGAGTGTATGGCCAGGCGTCGTGGCGAGAGGCGATGTGAACTACATCTCCATCGGTGAATGTACGAATGTACAGGATCTGGTCTGCCTGCATGTGGCGGATGACGATCCCTGCATTATTGGCGATTATGTCACTATCGGGCACTGCGCCTGCATCCATGCCTGTACCATTGAGGATCATGTCCTCATCGGCATGCATGCGACTGTTTTGACAGGCGCCAAAATCGGCCGCGGTTCCATCATCGCTGCCGGTGCGCTTGTTCTGGAAAATCAGGTCATCCCGCCGAATTCCCTCGTCGTCGGTGTCCCAGCGAAAGTCATCAAGACCATTGACCGCGTGAAGAACATTCATGCGCAGGCTCTCAAGTATAAATGTGAATGGGCCATCGGCTATGGTGTGAAACCGGATATCGATGGAGAACTGTATCACGGAGAACCGATCGTTTAAAACATAGGAAAAGGGGCTGTGAAGAAATGAATCCTCATTTCTTCACAGCCCCTTTTTACTTTGCTTTCATTTGGTTCAGGGTTCAGGGTTCAAGGTTCAGGGTTGAGGTGGCGGCTTCGCCGCCTTTTTTTAGATGGCGCGCCACCCTTGAAAACCCATCCGCTCCCCCGCTTCGTCATCCCGAGCGCAGCCGAGGGATCTTTCTTGCACGGCCGCCATATGCACGCATGCGCCCTCACTCAAACGACGCCTTGGTGCTTCCTTTTATCGCCTTTCTCTCACTCATGTTTTACCGGTCTGCAAAAAGGATCCCTCCACTTCGGCCTTCATGATACGCAAGAAAGACGGATCGTCTCACATTCTTTTTCATACCGCTGCGTAGCCCCCTCATCTCACTTCGTTCGAAATGGCGTCTCACTGGATTTTCGCGTCGCTTCACTCCTAAAAATCCAGTTCGCTTGTACAACCCCATCGGGGAGCCAAGAACGTTCTGCCGCTTAACTTAATAGCATTACTGTCATCAGGCAGCATTTTGGGAACTCTTACATATTGTAAAATTTTTTTCCCTCTCTTTTTTCTTTAAAGGCTTTATGCTAAAATAATACGGTTATGTAGAAAGAAAAAAGCGTTATGTAGATACTTTTTTATTGAATCGAATATTTCGCTAGGAATCATGAGATTATCCTGTTTCTTCGACGTATTTGTAAAAAGTAAAGGATGATGGAGGCTTATGGGTCATATTTCTGTAATAGGCAGCTGTAATATGGACATTACCGTGGAGGCGGAAAGAAGACCGCAGGCGGGCGAGACCGTGATGGGCAGCCGCCTGATCGTTTCTCCCGGAGGCAAGGGCGCGAATCAGGCTGTCGCAGCGGCGCGCCTCGGGGCTAGCGTATACATGATCGGCTGTGTGGGGGATGATGCTTACGGGACACTCATGAAAAAGGCGCTGGAAGAGAGCGGCGTGAAGACGGACTATGTGGAGACGCTCTCCGGCATCACGACAGGCACGGCACACATCACGCTTGCGGAAGGGGATAACAGTATCATCGTCATCAAGGGGGCGAATGACAAGGTCAGCCGCGAGATGATCGATAAGGACTGGGATGTGATCTCTTCCTCTGATCTCGTCATGCTGCAGCATGAGATCCCGATGGACACGATCGGCTATATCATCGACCGCTGCTTTGAAGCAGGCGTCCCTGTGATGCTGAATCCGGCACCGTACATGGATATCCCGAAGGACTGGGTCAGGAAAGTGACCTATCTCACACCGAATGAACATGAAGCGGCGCTGATGTTTGACGGAATGGATCGGGATGAGATCCTGATTTCTGAAGCCGGCAAGGTCATCATGACCGTCGGCAAAGATGGCGTGGTCTATGGCGATGCGGGCAAGGTCGTCAAGGTCGCCGGCTTCACGGTGCCGGTCGTCGATACGACCGGGGCAGGCGATACCTTCAATGGGGCTTTTGCGGCAGCGCGCTGCGAAGGCCTGGCGATCAAAGAAGCTATTCGTTTTGCCAATGCGGCGGCAGCACTGTCTGTCGGAAAGCTCGGTGCACAGGGTGGTATGCCATGGCGCAAAGAAGTGGAGGAGATGCTCTCATGCAGAAAATAGGGATTTTGAACAGCCATATTGCCAAGGTTTTAGCAGACCTCGGTCATACAGATAAGATCTGTGTCGGAGACTGCGGCCTTCCGGTGCCAGCCGGTACGCCGAAGATCGATCTCGCACTCCGTCTTGGTGAACCGAAATTCATCGAAGTTGTGAAGGAAATGGCGAAATACATGGAGATCCAGAAGGTCTATATCGCACCGGAGACGGAAAAAGAAAATCCGGAGCAGTGGAAAGCGCTTCATGAAGTGTTCCCCGAAGATGCTGTGGAATGGGTCATGCTGGATAGCCATGAAGAGCTGAAGGCGTGGGAAAAAGATTGCAAAGCCGTCATCCGTACGGGCGAAATCACTCCGTATTCGAATATCATTCTCGAGTCCGGCGTCATCTTCTAAGAGAGGTAGTACATGGATATCAATATGATCGGGATTTGCAAAGCCTTCGGGACGAATAAGGTCTTGGGCGGGGTGAATCTCCACATCCGTCCTGGCGAAGTCCACGCACTGATGGGGGAGAATGGCGCAGGCAAATCCACATTAATGAATATTTTGACGGGCATCCACAAGGCGGATGCCGGCACCATTCTGGTGGATGGCAAGGAAGTGACTTTCCGCAATAATAAAGATGCGGAAGAGCACGGGATCGCTTTCATTCATCAGGAGCTGAATATCTGGCCGAATCTGTCTATTCTGGAGAATCTTTTCCTGATGAATCAGCCGAAAACGGCTTTTGGCTTCATTGATTTCAAAAAGATGCGCCAGATGGCGGAAGAAAAGTGTCAGGAGATGGGCATTACGCTGCCGCTCGATGAGATCGCAGGGGAATGCTCTGTCGGTCAGCAGCAGATGACAGAGATCACACGAAATCTGATGCTCGATGCCAAGACGGTCATCATGGATGAACCGACCGCGGCTTTGACGGAGCGTGAGACCGACAGTCTTTTCGAAGTCATGAGAAAGCTGAAGGCGAAGGGCGTCTCCATCATCTATATTTCTCATCGTATGGAAGAGGTATTCAATAACTGTGATACCATCACCGTCATGCGTGACGGGCAGACCATCAGCAGCCGCCCGACAGAAGAAACGAATATGGACCAGATCGTAGGCGATATGGTCGGCCGCGTGATGAGCGAGTACTATCCGGCGCGTACGAATGTACCCGGTGATGAAGTATTCAAGGTCGAAGATTTTTCGCAGCCTGGCGTCTTCGAGCATATTTCCTTCTCTGTCAGAAAAGGAGAGATCCTGGGCGTGGCCGGTCTCATGGGCGCTGGCCGTACAGAGATCATGAGAGCGATCTTCGGTGTGGATCCGCACAAGGAAGGCAAGCTCTACCTCTCCGGCAAGGAGATCAAGATCAAAAAGCCGCTCGATGCCATCAAGCTCGGCTTCGGCTTCATTACAGAGAACCGTAAGACGGAAGGGCTCATTCTGGATTTTTCGATCAAGAAAAATATTGCACTCCCAAGCGTGAATGCCCTCGCCAAGAGCGGCGTCATCAATGACAAGGAAGAATTCGGTTTCGCAGATACGTTATCGCACAAGCTCGGCGTCAAGACACAGACCATCGAGCTTCCTGCAAGCGCTCTCTCTGGCGGCAACCAGCAGAAGGTCGTCATCGCGAAGTGGGTGGGCATGCATCCGAAGCTGCTCATCTTGGATGAACCGACCCGCGGCATCGATATCGGTGCGAAAAAGGATATCTATGACCTGATGAATGAACTGACCGCCCAAGGCGTATCGATCATCATGGTTTCTTCTGAACTGCCGGAAGTCATCGGCATGAGCGACCGTATCATGGTCATCCACGAAGGACATCTGGCTGGCATCATCGATCATAAAGATGCGACACAGACACGTATTATGACATTGGCTACCGGAGGAGAGTAAGCATGAATTCCGAAAAAATTAAAAATCTTGTGAGAGAAATGGGGCCGCTCATTGGTCTCATTGTACTCTTTATCGTTATCGCGGCTTTGAATGACAGCTTCATCGATCCGTCGAACCTGAAAAATCTGGCTCGTCAGATCTCTATCAATGCGCTCATTGCCTTTGGTATGACCTTCGTCATCCTGACCGGCGGCATCGATCTCTCCGTCGGCTCGATCCTCGCGCTGTCTTCCGCGCTCATGGCGAGCATGATCGCCAAAGGGACGAATCCAGAGCTCGCGATCCTTTTTTCTGCTTTCATCGGTATCCTGCTCGGCGCTGTGAATGGTGTCATCATTTCCTACGGAAAGGTCGCTCCTTTCATTGCAACGCTCGCTACCATGACCATCTATCGCGGCGCGACGCTCGTCTATACGAATGGTAATCCGATCTCCGGCCTTTCGGATGATCCTTTCTTCACCGGCTTCGGTCAGGGCTTCATCATGGAAGTCCCAGTCCCGGCCATCGTGATGCTCATCGCCTTCCTGATCCTTTTCTTTATCCTGAAGAAGACGCCGCTTGGCCGTCAGACCTATGCGGTCGGCGGGAATGAAAAAGTTTCCTATATTTCCGGGATTAAGATTGACAGAATCAAGATTTTTGCGTATGCTTTGACTGGATGCCTTTGTGCTATCGCCGGCGCTATCCTGACTGCACGCCTGAACAGTGCGCAGCCGACGGCCGGCATGGGCTATGAGCTGGATGCTATCGCAGCTGTCGTCCTCGGGGGTACCTCGCTCGCAGGCGGCAAAGGCCGTATTTCCGGCACGCTCATCGGTGCTCTCATCATCGGTACCTTGAATAATGGTCTGAACATTTTGAATGTGTCCAGCTTCTATCAGCAGGTTGTCAAAGGCGTAGTTATTTTGCTTGCCGTCCTGATGGATCGCAAGAAGAACTAAGGAGGAAAACATTTTGTTTAAGAAAATCGCATTAACAGCTCTCATTGGCGCAGCACTCATCTCTGCTGCTGGTTGTGGCGGCTCTGATAAGAAAGCCGACTCTTCTGCTGCTTCCGGCGCGAAGAAAGTCACCATCGGCTTCTCTGTCTCCACGCAGAACAACCCATTCTTCGTCACCATGGCAAACAGCGTCAAAGCAGCTGCTGAAAAGGCTGGCGTGAATGTCAAGATCGTCGATGCACAGAATGATCCGGCAAAACAGTCCAATGATATCGCTGACCTGCTCCAGGGCAACATCAGCGTGCTCATTGTGAATCCGGTAGACTCCGCAGCAGTATCCAACTCTGTCCTTGCAGCCAATAAAGCCAAGATCCCGGTCATCACTATCGACCGTGCTTCTGACAAGGGCGAAGTCGCTGTACACATCGCTTCCAACAACATCAAGGGCGGCGAAATGGCAGCAGAATACATCGTTTCCAAACTCGGAGAAGGCACTCCGGTCGCTGAACTCGAAGGTATCCCGGGCGCATCCGCTTCCCGTGAACGCGGCCAGGGCTTCCATAACATCGCTGACAAGAAACTGAAAGTCCTCGCAAAGCAGAGCGCAAACTTTGATCGCAGCCAGGGCCTGACCGTTTCTGAAAATATCCTCCAGGCAAACCCGGATGTCAAAGCTATCTTCGCACAGAACGATGAAATGGCTCTCGGCGCTATCTCCGCTGCCAAAGCTGCCAACAAGCAGATCTTCATCATCGGCTTCGATGGCACGGATGACGGCGTGAAAGCAGTCAAAGACGGCACCATGGCAGCTACCATCGCACAGCAGCCAGACAAGATGGGTGAAATCGGCGTCGATGCTGCTCTGAAGCTCGCTAAGGGTGAAAACGTCGAAAAGAATATTGCTGTCGACCTGAAACTGATCGAAAACAAATAATTTATTTCATCTGACAACCTGAACAAAAGGGGCTGTGAAGAAATGAATCCTCATTTCTTCACAGCTCCTTTTTACTTTGCTTTCATTTGGTTCAGGGTTCAGGGTTCAAGGTTCAGGTGGCGGCTTCGCCGCCTTTTTTTAGAAGATGGTATTCTCG
>ERZ1034678.559-NODE-559-length-20245-cov-5.243140_pt1 | contig 20245 bp, 12 predicted proteins | sample MGYA00520640_ERZ1034678 | MGnify/ENA primary metagenome ERZ1034678 (study PRJEB33766, sample SAMN09781767) | gut metagenome | biome: gut microbiome | host: Homo sapiens | place: Madagascar | study: EMG produced TPA metagenomics assembly of the PRJNA485056 data set...
TTTGAAAATACTAAATAACGCTCTAATGTATACTTCCATTCTTTTTTCTCCCCTTTAATCAATATACTTTAGAACCTCTTCAAAATGCCCCACTGGTATTACTTTTGAGTCAAATCGATGTATTGTCTCTGGAGCTCCCCCTGTATTATACGTAACTACTTTTGTTCCACAGGCTTCTGCTTCCAAGTTTACCGTAGGATAGTTATCTTCATATGTCGGATTAAAAAAAACATCTGCCGCGGAATAAATACGAACCAATTCCTGTACATCCCTTGTTTTCTTAATCCCAATAACATTACTCGGCAGTTTTCTTATTTGTTTATCGCTTAATCCTACTAACATAATGAAACTTTTCTTATCCAGCAAATATGACAGTTTTAAAAAATCATCAAATCCTTTTCTTGAATCCCAAATATTTGCTACTCCAAGTATCATTTTTTTATCTACCATATTGTAGTCATTTTTAATACTGCTCTCAACATTTCTAAAAATCTGTTTATTTATTTTGTTATACATGACTCTGATTTCATATTCACCAAGAAAACTTTCTTTCACCAAATTAGCTAACCATCGTGAAGGAGTAATAATTGTCAAATTATTTACACCTGTAAATGCCGCTTTTTTTCTATAATAATTCGTTCTACTTCTATCTATAAATATGCTGGATGGATAGCTTCTTTTTTGCGTACAACGATTGCACTCCTTCATCCATTTTTCGCAGGCAACTTTAGTAAAATACGCACAATGCCCTGTAAAAGCCCAACAATCATGTAGGGTCCATCTAACCTGCATATCAGGTTTTGACTTAATCCATTGAAACAATAACTCATAGTTTATATAATAACCATGTATATTATGAATCCACACCAAATCAGGATCATAGTCATCAGCCCATTTTATAAACTTTTTCGTCTCGTTTACTGAGCCCAAACCGTGTTCATCCCAAAGTCTTGTCTTCAAAAAATGGAATTTTTGATCAATGGAATTCCCTATATGAATAGCATATTTTTTACTTGTATCCGGAACACCACCTCGCCCATATGCTATTTTTACCTCATCCCCATTCGTTTTGAACTCATTTGCAAGTTCCAAGCATATACGTCCTGTGCTTCCACCTCCACATACTACATTAATAAGTAATACCTTCATTTTTGTTTTCTCCATTTACCACCGCTAAAATTAGCATACTACATGTCATATGTAACTTTGCATTTTCACATGGATTGTCATATTATATAATCGATTATCCGCAAAAGATAAAAATACTATAACATCACTTCTTAAACAAATCTTTCCACTATTATTCGATCTGTTTAACTTATCTTAAGTACCCATAACAGTTTTAACATTATAATCCATAAATTTTCAAGACACCATTCTTTGTATGCTCTTTTTTATTTTAATCAATTTTTACTATTAGCACAAGCTTTTCTGGGAAATGGTTTTAGACTGTATTTTTGCTAATCATCATGCACTGCACTGACTTATCTATAATTGCTAAGTCGAATAAAAATCCATTTGTGGTTTACTATGCTTTTCTCTCCTTGTATAATGTTTGTTTTACGCTATGTTTTGGCCATTTTTACGTAGAAAGATTCCTGTCTGAATATCAAGCAGGGACTGACCTAACATTTTCTTTGTCAAGTTGGAACTTACTTTGTCATTTGGCCTTGTTTTACCTTACAACGCAATATTAACAGTTTGAATACACACTTTTGTCTTTAAAAAAATTTTATGTTCTTTCCACAGTTCTTACATATTTTTATATTTCAGTATACATTCTATTATTGAAATATCATAGGTAAATATCTAAAATGTTGCTTTTGCCTCTTCTATTAAAATTTTTTCCAATTTATTCATGATGTTTTCCCTGGAGAAATTATCCGCATAATATTTTCTAGCATTATTCCCCATGCAATAACGATCCTTGCCACTTAAAAATTGCTTTATGGTATCAACGAAGCTTAAAACATCATCGGCAGGAGCACAAAATCCCGCATTGCTCTCCCTTATTACATTTGCAATTTCTCCATTTGCAGATGCTAAAATTGGCTTTCCTGCTGCCATATAGCTTTGTACCTTTGCCGGGAGTGTAAGTGCTACCAACGGATTGGATGTTAATGTAACCATCATTGCATCTGCAAGCGCATAATACTGTGGCATCTCTTCAGGCGGCTTTCTGCCATGAAATATCACATTTTGAATATCATTATCTTTTGCATATTTTTTTAAATTTTCAAGCTCTTGTCCATCTCCTATAATGTGAAATACTATTTTTTTCCCATTATCGCTTATCTTTTCTTGCTGAATGTCATATGCCGCCTTTAATACTACATACAGATTCTGTGCCGCTCCCACATTTCCTGCAAAGACAAAATCTGTTGTATCTTTTTGGGGTTGCTCTGGTATATGGTCGAACTCAGATATAGCATATTGCGGCAAATAATCTATCTTATCCTCTGATATTCCAAACTCTTCAACAAAATAGTTTTTAAACATACGAGATGTAACAAGTATTTTATCTACATTGGTATATATCTTTTTGGATATTTCATAATAGAATTTATAAATTGGTGAATTTTTCTTAATTCCTCCAACCTCAAGACTCGCCGGCCACAAATCCATACAATACATTACTACCTTTTTATTCCATTTTTTAGCATATCTAATAGCCGGTTCTACCATCATTACAGGCGATGACTGATTTGCAAACACCACATCATAGTCACCACCGATTTTCTCAATTTCCCTAATTGCAGATTTAGGATAGCTATGGTAGTTAAGGAATCTATTAATTACATTGTGTTTTCTTGGAATAATAGGCACATGCGTTATATGAACTCCTTCATGGACTTCCTCTGCTATTTTATTTTTTTCATATCCTTCAAAGATTTCTCCCATCGGGTAATTGGGTGTGCCTGTTATTGCATGAACATAATGCCCTCTTTTAGCCATTTCCTCCATTGGCCATAAGGAAGGGTGCGGCTCTGGCCATCCATATTGTGAAACAGCAAGGATGCGTAATTGCCCTTTTTTCATTTTTCCGCTAGTTCCTGTTCCACCTTCTATGATGGTATCATCATGGCCTACCTTCATCACAGTTTTCAATAAACACTTTAAGTCAAACCGTAGTGAGCTGTGACGGACTCCATAGCCGTCCAGTTCACTCTTCTTTTCTATAGAGATAGAGTCTCGTCCGTTGATCTGCGCCCATCCCGTGATACCGGGCTTGTATTCGTTGACTCCGTATTTCTCTCTCTCTGCCGTCAGTACATCCTGATTCCACAATCCTGGTCTGGGTCCTACCAGAGACAGTGATCCATCCAATACGTTAAACAGCTGTGGAAGTTCATCCAGAGAATGTGCACGCAGAAATTTTCCCACTCTGGTAATATACTGCTCCGGATTCTCCAACATATGTGTCGGGGTATCATGCGGTGTGGACATCTTCATACTGCGGAACTTGTATACCCGGAAATACTTCTTATTCTGCCCCAGTCTCTTCTGGGTGAAGAATACCGGACCCGGATCATCGATTTTGATTGCCGCAGCGATTCCAAGCAGCACAGGTGACAATGCCACGATACCACCAAAGGACAATACGATATCCAGTCCTCTCTTCATATACTTGTTATAAAAAGATGGCTGATAGGTTGTACCTCCTACAGACTCTAAATGTCCCTTGACACCGTCCGCATTTTCAGGGTCTTCTTCATCTTCCACGAAGATGACTTTCTTCCCCTCATAGGGGTTCTTCGCATCTTCTCTGCATTGCTTTTTCTGCATTACGGTTGCGATTTTCACTCCGGCCACGGTAGCACCGGTCAGCGCTATTATACCGTATAACACTTTTGTCGTTGTCTTCTTCATAGTTTTCCCCTATTGAATACCTTGATACGTCGGTACGATCTCCTTAATATCCTCGCGGATCAGATCCGTTTCCGCATAAGCATCTTTATAAATCTTGTCCAACTGCTTCTTAAATACTTCATCATCGAATTCGATGGGTTTGCCGATGTAGATCATCTTATTGGCTGTCTTCTTCAGTCCCTCTTCGTTCATGAGGAGTTCCTCGTACATCTTCTCTCCAGGACGCAGTCCGGTAAATTTGATCTCGATATCCTCTCCCGGTTTATATCCGGACAGCTTAATCAGGTTTGTTGCCAGGTCTACAATCTTCACAGGTTCTCCCATATCCAAGACGAATATCTCTCCGCCTCTAGCATAGACCCCCGCCTGCAGTACCAGGGATACCGCTTCCGGTATGGTCATGAAGTAGCGGATGATATTAGGGTCTGTCACTGTGACAGGACCGCCTTCCGCGATCTGTTTCTTGAACAGGGGAATGACACTTCCGTTACTGCCCAGTACATTGCCGAATCTGACTGCTACGAAGTTCGTCTGAGACTGTCGGTTCATCATCTGGACTACCATCTCGCATATTCTCTTGGAGGCGCCCATGACATTCGTAGGGTTCACTGCTTTATCTGTGGAAATCAGTACGAATTTCTCTACACCGTACTTGTCCGCAGCCTGTGCGGTACGCAAGGTACCGAAGACATTGTTTTTGATTGCCTCATTTGGGCTGACTTCCATGAGTGGCACATGTTTATGGGCTGCCGCATGGTAGACGATATTCGGATGGTATCTGCGGAAGATATCCTCGATGCGCTCGGTGTTACGTACGGATGCAATCAGTACTACAAGATCCAGCTTGGGATACTTACGAATCAATTCCTGTTGAATCTCATATGCATTATTCTCATAGATATCTACAATAACCAGTTGCTTCGGCTGATGACTCGCAATCTGTCGGCATAATTCGCTGCCGATGGAGCCACCGCCACCAGTGACCAGGACAGCTTTGTTCTTCACGCAGTTCAGTACTTCTTCCGTATTGATCTCGATGGGATCTCTTCCCAAGAGGTCTTCGATCTCGACTTCTTTTAATTTTGCTACCGATACATCTCCATTGATTAGTTGATACATTCCCGGAAGAGTACGCATCTTGCACCCGGTCTCCTTACAGATATCCAGGATTTCCTTCTTTACATGAGTATTGGCAGAAGGAATGGCGAAGATGATCTCATCCACGTTATACTGACCTATGGCATCGGTGATCTTGTCCCTGCCGCCCACGATCGGTATGCCACGCAAGAATTTTCCATGGCAACCGGTATTGTCATCAATGATACATTTCGGATTCAAGTTCAGGTAGCTGCTAGTCTCAATCTCTTTTAAAATGGCATTGGCTGCTGCCCCCGCACCGATAAGCATGATATTGCTGCCTTCCTTTTTGGTTCTAAGTTCTGTTCGCTTAGAATTAACCAACCGCAAAATGCGATAGCTGAATCGAATCACACTGGTAAGGCCAAACAGTAAGAACCAATATAGCACATAGTAACTGCGCGGCATCTTTTGAGCTAACACATAGCATAGAAGTATTTGAGCAACACCTGCACAAGTAGTAGCAAACACAATATTCAACAGTTCTGTAGCACTAGCATAACGCCATACACTCTTATATAGTTTCCACAATATAAAAAATAGCAAAGTAAGTAAAATATTATACGGTATGATATGCTCAAATTTAATCAGGTACTCTTGTGGTATGCCGCTGAAGCTAAAATCAAAACGAATGTAAATTGCTGCAAATGAGGCTACAACGATTGACATAATATCCAATAATATCAACGCTATAATTCTGTTGATTGGTATCCTAAGAAATTTATTGTTTTTTTTCATGATATTTTCTGTATGGCCTTTCATAGTCAGCATTATAACTCTTTCTACTGATTTCGCAATTATCTATCCTCTTCTGCCGTTCCTTGCTGTAAGTAGCTCCCCTCTTTCCAACAAAAGAATAGCAAAATTATTGTAGCCGAACCACTTCCCCAGGAGAATTCCAGCATACCGAACAAAAGTGGCACTAACAGCATCAATAGATAACCGGCACTTCTGGCTTTGCTACACAATAAGTAAGCTTTTAGCATCCGAGCTACACACCATATACAAAGTAATATAAAACATACACACATCAAAATCCCAAAATCTGTTGCGTACTGCAGATAAATATTATGTGCATGTCCCACCCAATAGGTAAAAAATAGTTGAAATCCTTGATCATTGCGCTTATGTCCAAACAAATTTAACCGTTCCCAATATTGAGTATATATTGTTTTACGAATCAATAAATGATCACTTTTCTGATTTTCCCGCAAAACCGGTGCTTTGGCAGACTCTGCTGCAAATGCTTTAATTGCAAAAGGAGCATGTCCTCTTAGATATTTTGTAATATCTTGTGTTCTCTTTACTGCTACCTCTAGTAGTTGATCTATACTCACATATTTTTCCGAATCCCATGCATCCCAAGAATGCACTCTTTGCTCACTCCATTCCCCCCAAAACCATACCGGATGATGGAATACTGGCGGCAGATACCTAGTCATTCCATATGTCACCGGGAACATCATGCATACACACAGTACAAATAATAAGCCGTTACGAATAAAATGTCTTTGTTTCTTCACACTCTGATAAAATGCTATGAATATTAATCCCAGTATAAAAGCGATAACCCATGCAGTCCGTCCGATCGTCATGAAGAGAAACGAATACACCACTCCGGCACCCAGCCAGTAGTACACTCTCCAGAATTTATGCTTGTTTTCTTTTGTTACATACAGTATTTTTCCAAACACTGCTGCCAACACAACCAGATAAAACAGGCCATTCAGATTGCAATTATTGTAGATTCCCGTATATCGTACCTGATCATACGGCCGAAACACGCAGCAGAACCCCTGAAACGCAAAAAAAGCCAAGATGACTCCGTTCATGATTCCCTGATACAAGTCCTCCTGCTCCTCTTCGGTAAAGTTGGTAAGATAAAAGCTCCCAAACATAATAAAATAGCAAAGCGGCCATACATAATCGCTTCTAGAGAAGATCATGAGTAGCATCATGACTGTCCACAGTCCGAACATTCCTTTATTCAGTTTCGGATACTTTTTCTCTATCAGTACGCTGATAACTGTATGGATTACTACATAGCCAAACACCCAGACATCCAGACCAATCATTATGCGTTCATTCATAAAATAAGTCAAGGGCTGTCCGAAGACCACAAAGAGAACTCCTGCGATCGGACTAAGCACCGTCCAGACGGCATAGGGAAGCTTATACCTCGTGAACTCTTCCCACTTATAATGGGACATAATGATAACCGCCATCAGCACTCCAGCCATATCGCGGAAAGTCTCTATCACACCATCCAGACCGGATCCCGTCTTCGTCCTCTGATCGATCACGCAGAATAGGAAGAAGCAGAGGGTATATAGAATCCGCTTCTTCGACCATATATGGAATACCTTCCCCTTTATTGTAAGTTCCATGTTATATTCCTCAATTCTATTTCCATAACAATTTTATCGTATATTCTACTCTATTTTAATCAATTTGGGCTACAAGTACAAGCTTTTATTTATTATCATAGAAATTCTTAAGAAAAAACTTCAAGGAGAACATACCTATGAACACTTTAAAAGATTATATTTCAGAGTATCTCAACTATTGTGAATATCGTAAGCAGCTGAATTTCAAAACAATTAAAGCATACAAAATTGACTTAAATCAGTATAACAGCTTCTGCCAAGATATTTCTGACCCTTTTTCCAAAAAGGCTGTAGATTCCTATATTACAGAATTGTTCAAACATTACAAATCCAAATCCGTTAAACGTAAAATTGCCAGTCTGAAGGCTTTTTTCCATTATCTGGAGTATATGGAGTTTTTAGCGCAAAATCCCTTTGAAAAACTGGATGTACATTTTCGCGGAGCCAAGCTTCTTCCCAAGACTATCCCATTTCATTCTATTCAGAAGTTCTTATCCGTACTCTACGCGCAGAAAATGCAGGCCGTCTCTGCCTATCAGTTCAAATGCTGTCTGCGTGACATTGCTGTAATTGAACTATTATTTGCTACAGGGATGCGTATTTCAGAGTTATGTTCTCTGAAGCCTTCGGATATTGATTTAGAGAACAACACTGTACTAATCTACGGGAAGGGCTCTAAAGAACGTATTCTGCAGCTTGGGAATTACGAGGTCATTTCTGCCCTGGCATCATATCAAAGCACCTTTAAAGCGGACATTTCTGCCTGTGGGTATTTTTTTGTCAATAAACGAAAGCATAAATTATCTGATCAGTCCGTCCGTTTTATGATCAACCGTTATGCCGCTCTCGCCGGAATCGAACAACATATCACACCTCATATGTTCCGCCATTCTTTCGCCACCCTGCTGTTAGAGCAGGATGTCGATATCCGCTATATCCAGAAAATGCTTGGGCATAGCTCTATCAGCACAACGGAGATCTACACTCATGTGTCAAATGCTAAACAGAAAGATATTCTGGTGAATAAACATCCTAGGAACTTTATGGTGGTTAATGAAGGATAATTTCTAATTATGTATTGAAACATTAAGCGGCATAATAATCGGTGATTAATGATGATGCGTTCATTAATCACTCGTCATCATTCAAGGAGGAGTATAATGATTGGTGATTTTATCGTTAGTTTAGCATCTTATTCAAAGCGAATAGGTACACTACATATTTGTCTTGAAAGCATTTTTTCTCAAATCTTAATGCCTAAAAAAGTTATTTTGTATCTTGATAATTCTGTGCAGCCAAGCAATGTTCCACCTGCAATCAAAACATTTATTGATAAAGGATTAGAAATTGTATTTGTTAGCAATGACATAGCTTCTCACAATAAATATTACTATACGTTCCAAAAGTATCCTAACGATATAGTAATAACTGTTGATGACGATGTTATTTATGATAAATATACTTTTTATAATTTGATGCAGACACATTTAAAATATCCCGATTCTATCTGTGCAACTCGGGTGACCTACCTTAAATTTGATAATAATATGATTGCTTCTTATAATGATTGGATATCCGAATACGATAAGCTTTTATCTCCGTCAAAAAGATTACTTGCAGTAGGTGTAGGAGGAATACTTTATCCACCACATATTTTTCCTAATGAAGTATTTAACAAAGCTAAAATAATAGAACTAGCATTGACAGCAGATGACATCTGGCTAAAATTCATGGAGCTAAAAAATAATATTCCAGTGGTGTGGAGTGGGCAATTACCACAACATCCAAAACAGATTCCAAATACAAGAGATGTAGGATTATGGCGCACCGTAAATAAATATAAAAACGATGAATATATTCAAAACTTAATGAACGCCTATGATATGAATTTATTTTCACTAATTACTGAAGGAGAAGATTATAATGGATAAACCACTGTTAACTGTTATAATACCTGTATATAATACGGCTGAATATTTAAGCCGGTGTATTGAATCGGTGATCAATCAAACAGAGCATAATATAGAAGTTGTAATTATAAATGATGCTTCAACTGATGCTTCAGATACAATTATTCACAACTATATTACAACGGATTCTAAAATAAACTATATTAAGCTATCTCACAATATTGGCGTAGGAAATGCTCGTAATATAGGAATTAATACTGCAAGGACCAAGTATATTTCGTTTTTGGATAGCGATGACTGGATTGATGCGGCTTATTATGAAAAGATGTTGGAACAGATAGAACTGAATCACAGTGATATTTGTATTTCTGGAATTAAAACAGAAGTAGACGATATATATTCTTGGAAATATCGATATCAGTATCCTTCTAATTTCACTATAAATGGAAAGCGATGTATTCATGCACTTACGAATCAATATAACTCCGACATATCTATTTCGCCTATTGTTAATAATAAAATTTACTGTAAGGAGTTAATTCTGAATAATTATATTGAATTTGACAAGTCAAGACGTGCTCAAGATTTATTTTTTAGCTTTATGGGATTTGTATATGCTGATAAGGTTTCTATTTGCAACAATATTTATTATCATTATTATCAAAGAAATTTTTCTGCAACGCACAATTTCACTACGCAGTATGTAGATGATTATTTTTATATTTTATTTACATTAAAAAGCGAATTAGAGTCTAGAAGACTATTTTTATTATATCAGAAAGAATATGAAAAATATGTAAACCATTATATGACGAAGCTAATTAACAACATGTTTAACAATGTCCAAAATGCCGATGAACAAAGAAGTTATATAATCTATATTTTGAAAAAAGCTGCTGATCTAATTTCAATAGAAAAAATAATGCAATACATTGATTTAACAAGGTTAAAAGATTTTTGGGCTCTACGGTAAAATAAATTTCCAAGATTTCAATATATGATTTGTATCCATTTCTACTAAGAATGCAATAACTCTATTGCATTCCTAGTAGGGTGATCTTTGTACTGTATTTATTTATGAACTCTTTAAAATAATTTTTTTCATCGCTAGTATCCATTCTTTGGAGCGCGTATGCCATGTGGTTATATATACCATAATATTTGCTCTCTTCAAATCTATTTTTATTTTTTTCAAACCACGTTAGAAGCTTTTGAATTCCTTGGATACCATCAATTTTTCCAATTGCCTCAACAATACTTCGAGTCACATAATTGTTCTCTTCAATTCCCAATCTGGTATAAAGCGTATTCAGTGCACTTTTCAAATGCTTTTCACCTATTATGTCTGCCATGGACTCTCTGATGAGAGAATCAGAACTGTAGATAGAATTAATCATACATTCATTCAACTCATCATAATTACAAGTTAATAGCAAACGCTCTAGTTTATACCGATTTAAGTCTATAGTAGTTGCACGCATTTTTGAAAAATATCCTATAATCCAAGGTAAGCAAACATTCAACATCTTTTTTTCCATAACAAGTTTACTTAACAAATCTATCTTGTATGAGACCTCATCAGGTATATTGAAATTTCCATTAATGAACTTTGTGACAAATATTTCTGCAATGTCAATATAGTTACAGTTGCAAAGCAACTCAAAATATATTTTTAAAATCCCTTCTAAAACATCAAATCTGTTATGAACAACAGTATTTTTGATTAAATTCTCGTACTGATTAAATAAGTTCTCAATTGTTTTCGAGCCTGCTTCAATATTTTCGCTATTTAACATTTGTGTAATAATAGCAATATTTTTGTCTAATGCGCATCTCAGATATTCAACAAACTCTTCTTGATTATCGGATATAAAAGGGATTATTCCTTTAATATTCAATATTTCGTAAAAATCAGATACATACTTATTGTTTTGAAAACATTCTTTTATTCGCGCGGTCAACAGTTTTAGATTGTCTGGTGTATATTCTATGTATTGTAAATGTTTCAAATCAAATGGGTATGTTGATTCCCCACTCGCGTCCTTTTTTTGCTTGATAATTATAATATTTGAGGACTCTTTAAAAGAATGCGCAATTCCTAATTCGTAGAATACGTTCGGATTATTATGGGTTAACTCAGCAATAATAAATCTAGAACTAAACATTTCAGTTAATATTTTATTAAATATTATAGGGGAACCAGATACGTCATCAGCCCGGTTACACACAAATCCGGCATCATTTAGTTCTTCCTTAATTGTTCCATAAACAATGTCTAAGTCTTCCGAAAACTGCATAAGCACAAAACACTTGTTTTTTTGAATAGATATTTTTTCATTTCTGTATTGTTTTGGATATATTTTATAATTGTCCATTTCTACCTCCAAATGATATAAGTGATTTTAAGTCTACATACACAATTTTTTCTCTTTTTGCAAATAATATTTTGAAGAATAATTAGAAATTATCCTTCATTAATTCTTTTCCTATTTTCCATGACTCCCTTAAATCTAATGCTATAATATATCCCCTCATATATTGTATGACGATTTACGACAAAATCTTACAAACATTTTCAAAAAATTTTACCGTTACCTTTTTTCGCAAAAGATTCCCTGGATTCGGTTTTATTCCGCATTTTACCTGAACTAATCCAATTCAATGCAAGTAAAGCGTATTCTGTCCAAATGCTTTACTCTAATTTTACACATGAATAGCTGAGATTTCAAGTCGTATCCGCATCTTCCGCAATCTATCCAGATAAGCATACGGTGCCGCATATTGCAGGCTTCCAATGACATCAGCAATCTGTCTTTTTGCTTCCTCTGGCAGCTGGTCCACATTTTTCTCCCAAAAGGTGACAAAGTCTTCCCAGCCATCGGCGACGATTCCCACAAGCCGGTATGCTTCTTCCCAGGTAAGTTCATGCTCACACAGCTTTTTTCCGATTCTGTCAAGTTCATGCTCTACATACCACGCTCGGAAATCCTCCGGAAGCTCCTGCACGATATAGCTTAGAGTGATCTGCCATCTTTCCTCATATACGATTGCATTCTGCTTGACATTCTTTTCGATAACGTGTTGTACCGCAGTCTGCGTTTCCTCATTCATGGGTTCTCTTGTCAGAAGCAGCAGATAAATGAGAGCTTCCAGCGTTATTTTCTCTTCCCCCAGGATTTCACGCAGACTCTGTTGCCTGGTATCTGACAGGATGACCCGACGTTCTTTGTCGCATAATTTTTCCGTACACTTCCCCAGAATCGCAACTTCTCGTACCACTTCATAGAAATTGTTTGCGAACATTGCATTGGCCGTAATCAAGCTCGATTTTACTGTCAGATTGCCTTCCCTGTAGTATGTCGCATTTTCCATCCACTCCGGATATTTTTCCAACAGCAGGTCTATCGTTTGGGATGCTGCCTGTTGTGTAACTTTATATCTACTGAGCAGCTGCAGGGTTCCGTTGATGCAGATACGATACAAGTTCACCGTTTCCGGGGAGACAGGATCTCCCTGTTTCGTCCTGTTGTGCAATCCTTCCGTCTTGATATCTCCCAACATATGCTGCAATCCTCTGAGCCAGTGTTCTCTATATGCCGGATATTGTACAGCCAACTTCATCATAGTGCTCATCATCTGATCCGCCCAGAGGTATGACCACATCATGAGATTTTCCGGTGAATTATCTCGATAGTGTTCTGTATTTCGGAACAGCTGCCATATATATCGCAGCAGCAATACATAGAGCATTCCATATTCTCTGCTCTCTTCTCCTGCATAAGAGAACAAATCTGTAATCACCGCCATGATATCCTCTGTCGTGCTGCCGGTCGCCAATTTTCTCTCCAGTCTGTGCAGCAGGTGGACGGGATTGTGGTTATCCTCCATGCCGTCCTCTGCCATCTCTCCTCCCTGTATTTCAAGGGGAAGCGCCTGGGCAATCTGTGTCGTCTGATTCTTTCCGGTCTCACAGTCATAATATTGCCTGAAATACTCCGGAGATTTCGGCAGCACCATTTTCTGCATGTCTTCTCTGAACAGCCAGTCTTCTTCCAACACTTTCTCTTTGCGAAGCTTTTCGAATTCATCCGACAGATCGTCTTTCTCCCTGCCAGGCTCTCTGGCAAGCAGAAAATGCATTTCCTTTTCCGACTCTCCCTCCTTCCAATATATATTCATTCTGGGATACCCCGGCAACAGGTAATTCCATGATATTGTATAGGATATCCCTTTATATTCTTCGGTCACAGGATCATTTTCGCCTTTTTCCAGTATCTGTTTTTCCCAATGGTTTACTCTGTCCTGTGGAACTGCAGTCTTTTCAGACAAGTGAATTGCATACACGTTGTAAACCTCATCATACAATTGCCGGATCTCTTCATTTTGCAAAAGTGCTTCCCTGTACTGCTCCGGCATATGTTTTATTCCCATTGCGAACATATTCCTGCCCACCCTGTTTTCATCAGGATTTTTTACAGAACATAATTGTCTGATAAGTGCATCCATGAATTGCCTGAGGTGTTTTATGGTTCTCTCATTCATCTCCGGATTTTCCTGAAAATATGGTTTCATCCAAGAATCGAGCCACACGTAATACGCTGCTGTATCGTTTTCATTCCATGTAATATATGTCCCTTTTATCAACAGATCTGCCAGCTGTATTGCCAGACTATCCTTTTTCCCCTCTTCACTGATGTAATCACCATATTCAAATGCAAACTGGGAAAAGTGTTCCAATATCCAGTTCGAAACAGCATGTTTTTTCTCGAAAGGCATCCCGGATTGCCACACTTTCTGAATCAGATCCATAGATTCTCTGTGCAGGCATAGGATATACGCTTCCCTCTCCGGGATATTTACATGTTCTATCCGCTCCTTTTGTAGGAAGCTGTTCATCTCTAATGCGCTCAGCACATATTCTCTCAATGCTGTGAGTGTATCGGTTTCAAGAAGCCTTCCGGCAGTCTCATCCATGCCGGCGCTGTTTAAAGTATAGAAGACATATTCTGTATCGGGTACTATGTACTGTATTTTCCGGGCAATTGCTTTTTCATAAGTATCGCAATATTTTTCTCTGGTGATCTTATGCGCCCGGTAGAGATATTGTAGGAGATCAAAGGTATTATAAATATTATTTTCGCCCACAGATGCATAGCCGGTCATCGTCCTGTCATCTACACAGAAGGGGATTTTTTGTTTTTCTGCCTGTTTCAATCCGGAAGCAAGTATGTTTGTATAAACCATATCATCGTTTTCTTCTGTCATCGGGAAAAAGACCACTTTGCCATTTCCCTTATACTGCAACAGGATAGCGCGTAGCTCCTCTAATTGTTCGCATATTTTTTTCTTGTCCAGGATCTCTTGATACTTGTCTTGTATCGCGTGATAGCTGTCTGCATCCGACAGCAGCCGGAATCTTCTGGCAATCGGAGCCAGCAGATTATATTCATCCCATTTCTCGAGAATGTCCATGTCTACATATAATGCCTGAACCTGTTGTTCCAATTCCCGGATGATGTTGTCTCTGACTTCTGCAATCTCTGCCCCGTATTGTTTATAAGTATCCTCTGAGATTCCGTCGGTTCTATATAGCAGTGCTATTACTTCGGTATCTCTGATCTGCGCCTTCTGCGCATCCCCGGATACCCATTTTGCTCCATAATGTTGTGCAGTTTCCTCTCTCATCGCCTGCAATCGCTGCATTGCATCCGGTCTTGCTATCTCTTCCGGTATCTCCAGCGGGACAAATTCTACTTTTAAGTCACGGCATTTCTCAATCGTCCGGTAATTGGCCTTCGCCAATTCTTCCTGTCTGACAGGAACCTTGCGTATTTCCTCCGCCAACACTCCGAACAGCACTCCCGACACATATACCGTCCGCATGCTCTCTAACAGATTGCCCAATATACCCAATTGTTGCAGCAATAAGCAGGAAGAGTAGTCCAATACGATTCCTCCCTGCTTCAGATCTGTCATTTGTTCTTCTCTGTAGTTGTGCCCTCCAAATTCTAACGGCACCATGTTGCCGGCATTCCACTGTCCCAGGAAATATTCTGCATAAGTGCTCTTGGAGGCATCCACAAACAGGTGACTAAACATTTTTCCTTCGTACAGTGCCTGCGTATGCTGCTCTGTTTTCTGTCTGTTCTGCGCAATGATTTCCAGCATTTCCTCTATGCTCTTAGTCTCTAACAGATGTTGTCCTTTATGGGATATTACTTCCTGCAAATATTTCCCTGTGTAATCACTTCTTCCAGTCCGGTTGGCGATCTCCAGCGCCCATAGCAGGATTCCCGGCTGACGCCCGGAGGCCTCGACAGCCTTTTGGGCATAATCCCAAGCATTTTCTTTATCAGCATCCAGATAGAGCACACTTATTTTTTGGTATATGGTTACATTCGAGAGACCTTGTTGTTCTGCTGCCAGCAAAATGTGCAATGCCTTACTTTCCTGTCCGTTCAATGCATACAGTTCCGATAATTTCAGTGTGATATGCTCTGAGGGTCTCTCAAGCCATACTTTTTCTCCGGCAGCAATCGCTTTATCATATTCCCCCATTCTCCGGTAAATATGCATTTTATCCCAGCTTATTTCCGCTTCCGTCCCCCATATTTTTTTAGTTTCCAACGCATCGGCCACTTCTAGCGCTTTTTCATCTTCCTGAAGCTCCACAAGTCCCTGGATCTGATACAGCATTCCGTAATCGTCCAGATGTTTATTAACCAACAGTTCAGCATATTCCAGCATTTTTACCCATTTTTTCTGTCCTCTATAATAGGTGATCAGGTTCAGCAGATCCAGCCGGCTTGTCGTCTGTGCATAGTTTGCCTGCAAAAGGGTTTCCAGTTCTTGTTCTCTGTCGCTATCCTGCTGCAGGAACATACATTTTAATCGGTTTTTACTGATTTCCTCCACTTCTGTATCTGCGTCCAGTTCTTCTTCCCATTTCTGCAGATTTTCTTTCTTATCTTCGGTTCTGGCAATATACTCATACCAGTAATCACAATGCTTTTCTTTTAGGAACAGCGCTCTGTATTCATGTAAGAGGCTCTTTGCTTTCTTCAAGTCATGCTGATAAATACTTAATTCAATGGCAGCTATCACATACCCGATTTTATTAGATTCTTTTTTTGCTGCCTTTTCCAACTTTTCTACGGTTACTTCCGAAGGGATCGGCATTTTTCTCTGTATCCGGTAAATTATTGCGGTCACATTCAGTGGGTATCTGCTTTGTATGATCTGAAGCGGTTCCATGACGTCGTTTTCGAAGCTTCCGTCGACTGACAGAGCATTCACCCATGTATTCAGTATCACTTTCGTCAATTCTTCGTTGTTCACTTGTTCTGCCGCTTGGAATGCCTGACGGTATTCTTCCTGTGCACTGGTGAGCAGTTCTTTTTCCTCCAGGTGCAATATGCCGGTCATAAGCATCGACGGATACAGCTCATTCTCACGGCACATATCCTCCGGCAATGCCTTCCAGTAGAAAATAACCCCCTTGATCAAGTGATAAAACGGATTCGCTGGCTCTTTTGCAAGTGCCTTATCAATATATTCCCCTGCATCCTCGCATTGTTGCTGCAGGAGCATCATGATGCTGATCAGATAGCAGCTTCCTGCGTTCATTGGAATCACATCATCCATTTCCAGATATTTTTCCGATGCTTTTTCAATTTTTCCGGTATTAATACATATCTGTAGATAGACATTGAATTTATCTACTGTATTCACCGGTTCGAGAAGCTCTTCCGCACAGGCATTTTCACCGGTCATGGACTGTTTGATTGCCCTGAAGACACAGCCGTCTAATTCCGGATTTAATTCCATGGCCTTATCAAACTTTTTCTGTGCCTTGGCTATGCTATTTTTGTCTTCCAGATACCAGATTGCCATTCTGTAATAGAATTCGGCTTTGATCTCGTTTCTTATACAGGGATCGCTGTCCAGCTCCGTAATCTGTCTGCTCAACCGATCCCATGCCTCGTTTACATTCCCCGTTCGATGCAGTTCTATCGTTTTTTCCAGCTTTTCTTTATAGGTTCCTTCTAATCTGGTCTGTAGATCCTGTATTCCGGCGATGGTCACAGGGGTACGTACCTGGCAGTGGTCTCCAAACATCAGTTCCTTCTGCTGCTGATACTCTCCCTGCTCCTTTTTTACCACAGGAATGGCGTTTGCCCGGAAAAATTCGATGCTTGATCTGACACTGATTCCCTTGATGGCAATTGCTTTTCCGTCTTCTGTATTTTGCTGTGCTACGATTCCTATGATATTTCCGTCTGCAATGATCGGGCTTCCGGACAATCCTGAGAAATCAGCCTCTTTATTGGTCTCCGTATCAAACAGCAGATCGGTAACTCTGTTCTCATTTTGCGTCACGGTACCCGTGAATCTGAGCTTGCTCCATCGGCCATCCGCGAAAAAATTAGCATCAAATCCATAGATTCCGGATATATCCCCAGGAAATAGCTGTAATGCTTCAAACGCAACTTCTTCCGCTTCCACTTCTGTCTCCAGCTCCAACAGAACAAACTGCTCCTCTTCTCCCATTCCGGTTAGCTGCGGTACTGCCCATACTGCTTTGTAACCCATATTCGGGAATATCAGTTTTACGCGCTCCGCCTCCACACAATGTTTTATGGTAAGCGCCCTCTTGGAATCTATGAGAACAGCGTTTCCCTTTTCTTCCCCATCTACTTTAGCTACTATTTTTTCTATTTTTGTTATTGCAATTCTGTCTTTCTCATTCATAGGAATCCCCTTCTGTTTCTCCTATTGTCTTCAGAGCTTCTATTTCATAGTTTTTCACAATTTTTGCCCGGGTGGGAGCTTCCCGCAGGATGCTTCCAATCACGCAAGGCGATGGGTGGTCATATTTTTCTCCATTCGTGGACAGGAGATAATAGGTGACTTGTGTTTCCTGTATAAATTTTCTGCTGATATTGGCATAGGAACCATGATGCGGCAGTTTTACTACCTCGATCTGCCCCGGTAACTTCTCCTGAAATACCTGTACCGGGCAGTCTCCCGGGAATAGCATAGTGATTGCCTCGTATTGCAGAAGAAATGCTATTGACGATCTATTCGTGATACTAGTGTCGATTTTATGATTCCATCCGGCAGCGTAATTTTGGATATCCCACCTGTTTTTTCCAGCCCAATAGCTGATATTCCCTGTGTTTCGTTCCGGTTCCGCAGTTCCGTCATGTAAGAACATCCCCTCAAATGCCGCATTATATAATTCGTCCTCATAGATTTTAAAATTTCGGACATTTCGTTTCATATCTCTGATCCAATATTGGGTCAGCTTATGAAGTTCCTCTCCCCCCGGTCCCAATAGTCTGCAAGCAATCCTGTCATGTAGTAAGATACTTTCTCTGTTTTCCACACACACCGCTTTTCCCTCAAAGGAGCTATTCCAGCGGTATCCATTGACAGACAGTAATTTTGCTACCGTATTTCCCTGTGTCACGCTGATATCCTTGCTTCCGTTTTTGCAATCCCTCATTCCCTGCAAAGCCTTTCCTTGTAGCATCAGTCGCACATAATCCGGCAGGCTCCCTGTGCACTCCGGTTCTCCGTAGATATGAAAAAAGGAGTTATACCACACCTCATCCACTTTTATAATGTTGGGCTTTGCTGCACTTCCGTTTTCTTTTAAGAAGGCCTGTATTCCGCCAATATGATCTGCATCAATATGAGTGATGATCAATAATTGGATTCTCTTTCCTTCCTTGCTCAGGCGCAATAGTTTATCTCTGAGATAATTATCATAGGTATCCACATAGCCGCCATCTATCAATATCCGGTAGTCCTCTTGAAGGAACTCAATGAGGATACAATCCCCTGCCCTTGCCGGCAGCATAGTGATCCTAATTTTGTCACCGATCTGCATGTCCTACTCCTCTCGCGGTATTATAACATGATTATACAACAAAAGACATCGATCTTGCCACCGATGTCCTTTGTTGTATTTTTCTAGTCATTTTCTTCTCTGCATTTTTTTCATTACTTTTCCGCTATAAAAGAGCTGAATCCGATAATTGCCAGCGCATGTAGCACATGAGCTTTCCTTCAAAGTACACCTGCATATATAAGGCCGTTGCTCCTTGCGGCTTTGCAAGATTCGTAAAAGTAATGTTTTCAGAATACTCATAGTCTACCTGGAAATTACAGCTTCTTCTCTCAAGCAAAGTTGTAGAACGATACCAGTCAAATTCTGCATACGCATGTACAATCAATGCTGTTTCCGGGTCTTCTTTATATCGTGAGGTGTACTGTATTTTACTGGCTGTTTTGGAACAGACAATGACAGCTTTATCCGTATAATAAGCACATTCAATAGAGTGCTACGTTCAACTTGATTCCTGCAAATGATGTATTTAAGCGATTCGCTAATATCAAATGCTCCGGGATAGACGATTTCCGCATGTCTGTATTTTTCTCCTGCTCTACATCCTCCATGTAGCCGGTTTTGTATATTTGTATGAAATTCAGAGCGGCAAAATCATCTTCCCCGCTTAATAGGTTGCCGCCTCCACCGGCCAATGATTGTTCCGAAAATTGAGTATCAGGTAATTGTAAAAGGCTGTTCAAATCAAATAGAAAAAATACCGGAACCGGAACGTTAGCATTCAGGTCATGGCAATAACGCAACAACGGATGTTTGAAGCCTTCATTGTGATATTGTGTTGGAGTAAGTGGTCTGAAGTAGAATCGCACAGTTGATTCCGCACCGGAATGGGTCATGCAAATCCCCCTTTATCAGAAAAGCGCGTCCCCTACCGGCATCCAGTTGAAACCCATTTTGAGCGACCGGATCATCTTCTTTACGGATAGTGATACTTTGTAAATACCCCAAGGCAGTCAACAATGAGAAAAATATATTGTCTACAGTATCATGGCTTTCCGGGACAATGTGTTTATTGCAAATATCATCCC
>ERZ1034678.560-NODE-560-length-20235-cov-9.673439_pt1 | contig 20235 bp, 23 predicted proteins | sample MGYA00520640_ERZ1034678 | MGnify/ENA primary metagenome ERZ1034678 (study PRJEB33766, sample SAMN09781767) | gut metagenome | biome: gut microbiome | host: Homo sapiens | place: Madagascar | study: EMG produced TPA metagenomics assembly of the PRJNA485056 data set...
ATTATAAAATAATATTACACTTACAATCTATTAAAATAAATAATAGGAGGTTTTCATAATGGGAAACGAAAATCAGCAGACAGAAAAATATATTGTAGGTTATAACCTGGAAAGTGTTAATAATGTACTTAATAGTCTTAATACTCTGAAGATTTCAGGTGTTGAGAACATGGAAGTTATTATTTCTGTAATAAAAACACTGCAGAATCCAGTTATCTCATTCCCTGCAGATAATGCTGAGACTCCTGATACAACTGAGGTATCTAAGTCTGAGAATATTTCTGTTGAAGAAACAGTGACTGAATAAAATAAAAGAAGTGTATACATTATTAAATGTATACACTTCTTTTTATTGAGAGAAAGGTGTATTGATGATGAAAATAAAATTAAGACAAAAAATAAATAAGATTCTTTTGTCTATATTAAAATATTCCATTTTGTTTTTTATTTGTGGATTATCATATTATTTTATTGAAATATTATTTAGGGGTTATTCCCACTGGTCAATGATAATAGATGGCGGATTATGTGGTGTATTAATAGGTGGACTAAATAATTGGTATCCATGGAATTTATCAATTTTAAAACAAATGGGTATAAGTGCAATAATTATTACAGCAATAGAATATATCTCTGGATATATTTTGAACATAAAATTAGGATGGGATATCTGGGATTATTCAGATTTACCCCTTAATATTAATGGTCAGGTTTGTCTTCTTTTTACTATAGTATGGTTCTTTTTATCATTGGTTGCTATTGTATTAGATGATTATATTCGATATGCTTTGTTTAATGAGGACTTTCCACACTATACATTATTATAAATAAATATTTTTTATTTAAATTCTATTGATAAAGGGTGATAAAACATGGCTACAAATACTGAGTATTTACACTCAACCATTAAAAATTCTATTGTAGTTGGTAGCGATCAAACAATACAAATCATTTACCCTACCACTACATCCAATGACGTTATCTTCCATGATGATGTCAGCAATTCAAAACTCCCTGCTGGTGTTACCAAGTTAACAGGGGTTTTAAATCAACTCGGAACTCTTGCATTCAAAGATAAGGTAGAGCTTGCTGATGCTGCTACTAACGATGGTGCAGGACAGGAAATCGAAAGCACTTATATTAAGAGTGTTACAACTGCTGATGGTAAGAAAATCACTGTAACATATGGTGATGGTACTACCAAGACATTTAATGTAGTTGGTTCAGATTATAAGACAGGTACTGCTACAGTAAGTGGTCTCACTAAGCTTTATACTACTACTGGTGAGAATACTGATGGTGCACTTACACAGAAAGCAATTACAGAACTGCTTAATGGTAAGGCTAATGCAACACATACACATAAGCTTGCTGATGTAACTGATGTAACTGCTACTGTTGCAGAAGTTAACTTCTTATCTGGTGTAACAAGCAATGTTCAGACTCAGATTGATGGTAAAGCTGCCGCTTCACACGCTCATGGTAATATTACTAATGATGGTAAAGTTGGTACTGCTGCAAATAAGGTACTTACAACTTCTACTGGTGGTACCGTTGTTGCAACAACAGAGGGCACTGCATTTAATGCTAATTTTGAAACTGCTGCTGCTACATTTAAGGCAAATGGTACTGCTGCTGTGGGTACTGCAACTACTGTAGCAAGAGCTGACCACGTTCACCCAACTGATACTACTAGAGCTGCAGCTGTAGATTTAACTAAGCATACTAGTGATACCACGGTTCATATTACTGCTGATGAAAGAACTACATGGAATGCTAAGCAGAATAAGCTTACTGCAGATACTGATTATCTGACTCCTGCAACAGCTGGAAAAACATACCTCAAGAAGAATCCTGATGGTACTAACAATCTTATTGATGCTGATAATAAGATTTCTACTAAGTATCTTCCTGACTATATTCTTGGTCAGATGATATATGGTGGTACTGTAGTAGGTAACGTAGCAACTCTTACTTCAAGTGCTAAGAAGAAGCTTGGTGTAACTACTGATACAATCACACTTACAAATGATGATACAGCACAGACTGGTTACAAGGCAAATGAGGGTATTTACTATATTGCTTCTGGTGTTTGTGATATTGCAAGTCTTGATATCAATACTGGAGACTGGCTTGTATCAACAGGTGCTGGTTGGAAGAAGATCGACAATACTGATTCTGTAACAGGAATCAAGGGTGATGCTGAAACAACATACCGTAAAGGTAATGTAAATATTACAGCAACTAATATCGGTCTTGGTAATGTAACTAACGACAAACAGGTTAAGGCTCTCGCTTCCGGTACAACAGTTAATCATGTTGTAACTTGGGGTGCTGATGGTGCTACTGTTAAGGATAGTGGTTACACTATTGCATCTAGTGTCCCTGCTAATGCTAAGTTCACAGATACAACTTATGATGATGTAACTGATGCAGCTCACGGTCTTATGACTGCTGCCATGAAGAAGAAGTTAGATGGTATTGCAGAAGGTGCTAATAAGTACGTACTGCCTACAGCTTCTACAACTCTTGGTGGTGTTAAGACTACATCTACTGTTTCAAGTGCAACTGGCTATACAGCTTCACCTATTATTGATGGCGTTGTATATTATCAGAATACAACTTATAATGATTTGAAGGGTGCATCTGCTACTACTGCTGGTACTCATGGTTTAGTACCTGCTCCAGCTGCTGGTAAACAGGGTCAATTCCTTAGAGGAGATGGCACTTGGGCAACTCCTGATAATACAACTTATAATGATGCTACACAGACTGTACATGGTCTGATGAGTGCCGCTGACAAGAAGAAGTTAGATGGTCTCGTTCCTACATATGTTGGTACTGAAACTCCTTCTTATTCTTGCCTCTGGTTCGATACAACTGAAGCTTAATTATATTCTTATCCTAAATATGAATGAGAACGATAAGGTCATTCCTTATCGTTCTCATTCTTTTAGTTATATATTATTTTATTGATGAGTAATCATAAAAATAATAAAATAATATTTTTAGGAGGAATAAAAATAATGGCTAAGAAAAATAAAATTGAAAGAAGGTATATCGACGATCTTGTTAATGAAGTCAATAATCTTGATAAGAATATTGGCATCAAATTGAAGAAACCTGATATATTTTCTGAACCTGATAATTATTATCAGATATCATTAATGAGATCTGAACTATATCTGTCAAAGATAATAACTATTCTGAATGGAATTGATCCAGATGATTGGTTTACGTCAAGTGATGGATATGGCACTGTATCAGGTCCAACAGAAATAAACCAATATGAATTTACTTCAATAAGTAATTTGGATTGGGAAAAGAATAACGTGTATAACACTACGAGTATTCTGTTTAAATGCAGATTCTTGACAACTTATATAAATAATATTAAGAGTCGGCTTGGCAAAGTGAATAAAAATAGGTACAAAACTGATAAAAGAAAGTTTGGTATTGACGAGTATTCTTATTTTTATCTTAAGAATCAGATTAATGATATAAGAAGTTTAGTCATTATAATGATGAATGATAAAAAGGATTACAGTAATATTCTTTTGAAGAATCTTTTTAATTCCCATTATGGTAAAAAGAAGATAAAACAAAAGAAACTAAATACTCAGATTTTTGCTGCAGTTAAAGAACTGCGAGAAGGAATGACATCAAATGTTTTATCTGAAGCATTCATGGAAGATGATATGATTATCTATACAATTATGAGATTAGCTTATATGATTTCAACTAATGATACTCATTTATCATATCTTCCAAACTTCAAGTATTTTGAGGGTGCAACAAGAAAAGACGATCTTGTTAATCTTATCGAAGAACTTGGTCATCAGATTATAATCACATCAGATTATACTAAACGACCAATGATGTATGAATCATTCTTTAGTGCATCACCACTAATAATGACAAATTACACTAACGTAAATAATAATGTTAATTTGTCTGTCGGAGTAAGAGCATTAGCTTATGTTGATTTTATCATGAATGATAAAAAGATTCATAAGTTTATTGAATGTATGATAAACAAATAAAAATAAAGGTAATACACATTAATTTGTGTATTACCTTTATTTTTTATAAAAATTTGTTTGCAATCTTGCAAATACGTTTTGCTTTTGAATGTTTAAATCCAAAGATATTATGTATTACATGAGCATTATCGTATCCATTATATTTAATCATAGTGTGGAATAATTCAAATTGTTTTTTCTCATTATTTATTCTATTATAATAAGCTATCTTATCATCTCCTCTTTTTTTACTTCTGAGGAATCTGATAAATTTTGGAGTTTTAATATATATTATACATAATTCAACGATTCCATTATATACTAAACTATTCATTGAATTAATACCATTAGGATCAATAATATATGTATTAAATTCTCCAAGTTGGTTTACTGTTGTAAAATATTCAAATCCTTTACCTTGAAAATCAGGATTTTTTATTTTTGTATATGCAAGTAAAGTTTGGTTTTGTTTTATTTTTTCTGCTTCTTCAGTTGATATGAAAATATGCTCAACACCCTGAGTTTCATTTTTTCTCATTGGTCTAGTTGTATAAGATACAACTTCTTTCATCCTTGATGAACTTCCCCTATAATACAATGGATACATTTCAATTGCTAATCTTGTTAATGTGTCTTTACCCGAACAAGATTCGCCTACTATACAAATAATTTTTTTTCTTTTGTGTGTCTCATTATGCATTATATTCACTCTCCTTATTAATCTTGTTTATAACACAATCATTAAAAAACAAAATAATAAATGATATGTGAAAAGGAGGATTAATAAGTTTATGTATGCTTATGAACGTGAAAAAATACGTAAAGAACAAGATGAACTTTTAAAAAATTCATATTCACCAAATACAATTTATATAGATAATACATCAGAAAAAAATGATAAGAGATTTGTTTCAATGATGAGTAGTATGTCACATACATATGGTAATGTGCTAGCATGGATTCAAAATTATGTACTTGATCTTATGCCAGAAAATTTATTCAAAACTATTCATGTGAACTCTCAGATTGCACATAGACAAATTAGGAGTACAGGACATGAAATATTAAAGAAAACAAAACCAATGATAATCTTTAGACCAAGAATTGGAACACATGATGAAGATAGATTTTTAAAAGGCACGCCTTTAATTGAAAGACAAACTGATCTATATTCAACTTGGGGTTGGTCTAATTTACAGCCTTTTTTTCATGACCCATCTAAAGATTTACTAGTTAAATTTCAACAAAATAGATCTGTAATGATGGTTGATGTTGTCATGGTATTCTCCACATTAATGAATCAAATTGATTATGTACATTATTTAGAAAATGCAATTCCATGGGGGCATCCAAGATTAATTCAAACTTGTCTTGAAAGTTATATTCCTCAAGAAATGTTAAAAATCATTTCTGATATAAGTCATGTTCCGTTATATAATCAAGAAAATTCTACAAGGGATTTTGTACAATATTTAGAGCAAAATTCAATCACACCAGTTACATATAAATTACAAGGTAGCTCAGGTACAAGAGAATTTTATAGATATTATCCTACAAATATTGATACTTTATTTACTGATTTATCATGGGATGAAGGAGAAAAAGTAGGACATGTTATGAATTCTTATCAAGTAACATTTAGTATTAGATTAGAATTCTATAGTACTGGTTTTTATTATATATTCTCTGATAATATCTATGATATTAAATTACCTAAGATTGATATGGAAAATAGTAAAGTTATACCTGTTTTTACAGATGTGCTTACAAAAGAAGATTTAAATCTTCGTCCAGGTTGGCATTTGTATAACAAAGCTTCATGTAGATTGGAAAAAGAAATGGATTCAGTATGTATTGATGAGATGCTTAATAATTCTACAAGAGCTGTTATCAAATATCACTTGGATAATGGTTTACCATTAGTAGAATTTTTAGATATAAAGGTTCGACGACAAGGAAAACTAATGCATGAAGGATTAGATTATAAAATTGATTATAAAACAATGACAATTTATTTCAATAATAAATCTACATATTTTACATATAGAATTTTAATATGTGTAAATGTAGAATATATTAATGATATGACAAAAACTATTTATAAATTAAAATAAAAGAAAAGGTACATGAGCAACGAAAACTCATGTACCTTTTCTTGTTATTAGGCAAATGTAATGAACTAGAGCGTTATTTATGTTATGAATATTCAACTAAAAATAAGTTTCAAAAAAGTTTCATACGGAAGGTCATTTGTATCCCAAAAAAATTATTATAGGAGGAAAAAAACAGACTCTATTTACGAGGCTTATGTCAGAGCGGAAAACAAAAATATCGTTCATTACATTAAAAGCAAATTTAAATATATTAAGAACAAACCTAGATAGCAATTATGAAATCATTTAATTCAATTATGCTTATAAATAAAAAATCTGTATTAAATGTAATTTTAAAATAAAAATCAACTATATTTTATAAAATCTATATAAATCTACCTAAATTTGGAATTGTTAATACAGTTTTATCTATTTGTTTATATCTTTTTCAACGTATTCATAAATAAATAATTTATTTAGGAAGTGAAAATTACATAATGAAAATAAAAAAAGTTATATTAAAAAATTTTAGTGCTATTGAAAATGCTATGAATGCACATGAACTCACAATAGATTTTCCTGAAACGGATAATAAAATATGTTTAATAATAGGACCTAATGGTAGTGGTAAAACCACTATAATGAGTTTACTTAATCCATTTGCTGAATTAGGTTCATTAGATGTACGTAATGCACTTAATTTAATACTACCAAATAAAGACGGATATAAAGAACTACATATACAGAGTGATGATAATATTTATATTATTAAGCATTTTTATACACATCATAAAGATGCTAATCATTCCGTTAAATCATATATTACAAAAAACGATGAAGAACTAAATCCAAATGGTAATGTTCGTTCATTTAAAGAAATTATCAAAGAAGAACTTGGTATTGAACCTGATTATTTGAAATTAATTAGACTTGGTAGCAATGTTACATCTATGATAGATTTATCTGAAACTGAAAGAAAAACATTTATGAGTAAATTGCTTGATGAGATTGGTATATATCTTACATACTATAAAAAAGTTAATACTGATTTAAGACAGGTTAAAGAAATGATTTCTCATACAGTGGATAAAATACATAGACTTGGTATTGATGATAAAAAAGATACCAAAGATATGATTGATATATTAAAACAAAATATGGAAGATGAACAAAAAAGATATGGAGAATTATCTGGCGAGATATCTATATATAAACATGAAATTGAAGATATTGAAGATCCATTAACTTTAAAAGACAGACTCTCAGCTTCAGTAAAAAAGATAAATAAAATGAATAAGATACTTGAACAAAAAGATGATTTAGAATCTACAGATGCTAAATATTATGGAGAACAAATCAGAAAATATGAAAATAAAATATTGCAACAAGAAACTGAAATTAGTGCTAATAATATTGTAATACAGAATCATCTTACTCTCTTAAATAATCTTTCTGAGCAATTGAGAGGATTAAAGATTCAATATCAAAAAGAAGAAAATATAAACAAAGACTATGAAAAACTAGCCGAGGAACATAGAAAAATCTCAGTTAATATTGGATTTGCTGAAGATAATATTGGTGATTATTCACCAGATTATTCATTAAATGATATTGAAAAGTTTATTGTCTATATTAAAAATACTCAACAGGTATTAGATAAAACTTATGAATTTGGTCAAAAAATTATAAGAAAAATAGTATCATTATTAAGAGAAAATAAAAATGTAATGAATTATGTTAATTCTCATATTATGAATATTGATGATAATGATGATACTAATTCTATATTTTTACAATCACTTTCATCAAGATTTACATTTGATGAAAAGAAATTAAATTGTGAGAAAGATGATTGTGAAGCTAAAAAGCTTTGGGTTCAAGTTCATAATTTATTACAAAATAACCAAGTAAATAAAAAAGAAAAACATGATATTTCATTTTATAAAGATATGGAATATGCATATCAAAATATTGCACAAGTATTAACATCATTTGCTGATTATAAAATATTGATAGAGAAATTACCAGAGAATATTAGAAATGGTTTTCTTCTTGAAAATATCTATGCAAATATAGAAAGCTTAAAGCCAATATATGATGAGAAAGAAATCAATAATCTTCTTTCAATGATTACTGAATATAGTGATTATAATGAGTTAATTTTTAAAAGAGAAAAAATAGAGGATGAAATGAAATTATTTAAATCTCATTCGAATATTGGATATCTATCACAACAGATTGAAAATATAGAAAATCAAATCAGTGAATATGATGATAAAGTAAGTGATTTAAAGGCTAATATTTCTGATATTAATGAAAATATGATAGCTAATAAAAATACTGTTGAATACTTATACGAATTAAAAGAAACATTTGAAAAATATGAAGAGATAAGTGATGAAGTCCATACATTATCAAGTGATTATGATAAATATATAACTAATAAGAAAAAAATATCTGAACTAGATATTGAAATATCTAAATGTAAATTTAATATTGATAATCTTAATGAAAAGATTCAGAAATACCTTAATGAATTAAATCAATATAAGTCACTTAAAAAAGAGCTGGATAATTTCAATTCTAAATATGATGAAATGTCCCTTATTAAAGAAGCATTATCATCAAACAAAGGTATGTCACTTTATTATATTAAGAATTATCTTGGTAATACTGAAGAGATAACAAATGAATTACTTGATATTGCTTATGATGGACAAATATACATTGATGATTTTTGTATAACTCCATCAGAGTTTACTATACCTTTTTATAATAGAGGTAAACGTATAAGAGATGTAAAATATGCATCACAGGGTGAGCTGAGTTTTCTATCTATAGCTTTATCATTTGGTTTAGCTTCACAAGCATTATCGAATTATAATATAATGCTATTAGATGAAATAGATGGACCATTGGATAGTAATAATAGAGAAAAATTCATAAGAATACTCGAAAATCAGATTGAAAGAATTGGGTCTGAACAAAACTTTTTAATTACTCACAATGATATGTTTTCATCATATCCAGTTGATATAATTGATTTAGGCTTTAATGAGTCAGATGTTACACAATATAAATTAGCAAATTTTATAAAAGTTAAATTATCATAAATAATATAGAGAAAAGGATTTTTGATATCCTTTTCTCTATCATTCTTTCGAAAAACATATAAATAAAAATATATCTTTTTGAAGGAGATGATCGTGATGGAATCTACTGTTATAAATTGGCTTAATACAGTTGCTCCAGGACTTGGAGTAGCTCTTGCTATAATAGTTGTAGGTGGTGGATTTATAATTGCATTTAACAAATCTGCTAGGGATTTCTTTAAAAAACATGATAGAAAAGTCAGAAAAGAGCAACGTGATAGTATTGATGATGCTGAATTTAAACAGCAAATGCTAGAATTAATGAGTGGTGTTAAAGAAATACAAACAAATATGATAGCAATTGATAAGAAAGTAGATGGCTTATCAGAAACTATTAAAACAGTAGAAAAAACGAGCAAAGAATCTGATGATGAACTTCGAAAGCGATTAGATTCGACAGAGGAGCAGTTTTGTTCGTTGCATGAAAAACAAGATATAATATCCGGTAATGTTCAATTATTAATAGAATCGGATAAGGAAAGTAATCGTTCATTTATTACCCTTGAATATTATAAAGCTATTGAAAAGGGATATATTGAAGTTTATACAATGCAAGCAATTGAATATAGATATGAAAAATATCTACAAGAACATGGTGATTCATTTATTAATGGATTGATAAAAGAATTAAGAGAATTAAAACATGAACCTTGTGAAAAATAAAATAGAATAAGAAGAATGAATATAATATTTATTATTCATTCTTCTTATTCATTTTTATCTATTTTTAGTCAAAAAACAATTCTTTAATTACAGGAAAGGATGTGATTAAATGCGAATAAGCTTATTTGATACTAAGGAATTTATTGAGCTTAACCACTTACAAGAAGTGACTAGTTCAATTCTCTTTCAAAGAGGTGGAATTCCACATCCAAAAGGATTAATATCAAATGAAATATTTGGCATCACTACAAAATCACGTAAAGAAACCTTTAGTTACATAGATCTTCATGGATACTTTTTCCATCCTCATATTTATAAAGTAATGAAACGTCTCTTTCGTAACGTTGAAAAGATTGTTAATGGCGAACTCTATATGTCAATTAACAATGAAGGAGCTCTCATTCCTGATGAAGCTGGAGAAACAGGAATAGAATTTCTATATAATAATTGGGAAAAAATAAAATGGGAAAAATCACCAGATTTTGGTATGAGAAATGAAAGAATTGATTTGATTACCAAAACACCAAAAAATGAAATCTTTACAAGATATTGTATTGTAATTCCACCATTTTACCGTGATATTTCATTTAATGAAAATGGTAGCGGTAAAACTGGAGAGATAAATCAGTTTTATGCTAAGTTAATACGTAATTCTCAACTTATTAAAGAAAGAGATATGTTTGACTTCCAATTTAATACTACTAATTATAATATTCAAAATACACTTGTTGATATTTATAATTATTTTAAAACTAAACTGGAGAAAAAACAAGGATTATTACGTAAATATCTTATGGGAAGAAACGTTGACTATTGTACACGTACGGTTATAACAGCTCCAACATTTCATGCAGAAAAACCTAATGAGTTAATAACAGACTTTAGGCATGCTGCAGTTCCTATATCTCAAGTTTGTAGTTTATGTTATCCATTTATTATGTACTGGATTAAAACATTCTTTGAAAGAAACATTTTTGATGAGCAGTTATCAAAAGTAATCTATAATCCAGATAATAAAGACGAAAACAATCAACCTATAGTATCAACTATCAAATTATTAAATCCTGAATCTTATTTTACTGAAAAATATTTTAAGAAAATGATTGATACTTATATCAAAGACCCTGAATCAAGATTTAATACTATAGAAATTCCAACTACAGACAAAACCAAAAAATACTATCTTCGTTTTAGAGGTAAACGAATGGATGCTACCGATAACTCTGATATATCATCATTGGTATATCGTCCAATGACATGGACAGATGTTTTATATATGGCGGCTGAAGAAGTTACTAGAGATAAACATTGCTTAGTAACACGTTATCCTCTTCTTGATGAATTTGGTATTTTCTTAGCAGAAATACACGTATTATCTACAACAGAAACTGATGTAGTGGAAGCGAATGGAAGAATTTATAAATGGTACCCTCATATCGATTTTACAGTAGATCCTGAAAAAATGGCTACCAAATTTATAGATTCAGTCCAATTCAGTAATTCCTATCTTCCAGGACTCGATAAACTATCACACTGTCGAGTATAAACCTCTTTAATTGCGGGGAACTCTTGTTAGGTTCTAGTTACTAAACTATTATAGTAATATAATAGTGGCAATGGGTAATTCCAAAGGTATAGTAATAATACTAGAAATAAAGACAATCACGCAGCTAACACACTTAAAAAATAAAAAAAAGAGAGGTACCTTTTATTCCTCTCTGAAAACATTTAACTGTTTTTTCTACTTGTTACCAAGTAGGATTGACCGTTTTCATCTAACTAAATTATATTTGATGACCGTAAAACCAAATATAATATTAGCTTTTGCGATGTCCACCATTACTAGTTTAAGGATTTCAAACTACTCGGTCTCGCCTGACTGCGAAAGCCTTCAGCTAGTCTAAACCTGTTTTATCATTCTGACCAATGATTTTAAGGCTTTGACATTTTGGGTGGAATTAACTGTTAATAAGGAGAACAGTTATGGTAATTGAAGAAATACGTATGAAAATCGGAATACGTATTATAAAACTAAAATTCGAAAAGATTCTTCAATTACACTAAAATATTATATAATTATAATTTTAAAGTGTTTTTATTTTTAAGTGTTGTGTTCAACGACTAGGGAAAACTAAATATAATATTTAGTGAGTAGACTCAATAATAGAGTGAAATGTAGGTGAGATATAATATATCAATAAACCGAAACGGGAGGCTCTTATTTATTAAGATGAAGATATAGTCTAAACATCTATAGAGATATAGAGAATTTCCATTTATATTGGGTGACTATGATGGAGACCAAACAACTGTAAAGATTGTGTTTACACAGGAAGCAAATGAAGAATGTAAGAAAGCAATGAATTCTAAATCTTACTTTATTAATGCTTCTGGACAAAATATTCGTAAGGTAGAAAATGAAGCAATACAAACTTTCTATACTCTTACAAAAGAGCCGAATTCTACAAATTCTCGACCATTAACAGATGAAGAAAAGAAATATTTTCTTTCTTTTAAACCGGAGGATATTACATTTACTAACATGGTAGATTGGTTCGGTGATATAGTTGATTTGAATACACAAACCAAATCATCTATAAATAGTAAAAATCATAAATCAAAATTTAGACCTACAGATACTTTTACTTTAACTCATAGTGAATATCCATTAGTAAAAGATAAAATTAATACTACACTTGGTCGGTTTATATATACAAAATTAATTGTAGAAATGATTCATTTTGAGAATATTCTTCCTTTCATTAATTTTGTATTAGATGATGGTGGTCATGGTAAAGTTGAAAAAACTGTTGCAAATGCTTTAAAAGAAGACAAAATAACTGTTGACCAGATGTATAAATATGTAGATACTCGTGACTGGCTAGGATTACAGTTGCACTCTATTATTACTACATCATTTACTCCTGGTGTATTAAAAGTACCAAAAGAAGTACAGGCATTAAAGAAAGAACTCCTTAAAAAGTATAAGACAGAACTTGAAAACGGTGATAATCATGCATCAGAAATTATTGAAAAAGAATTAATTGCTAAAACGAAAGAAGCACTTAAAGATGATATAGGTATGGATCTATATGTATCTGGTGCTCGTGGTAGTATTGGAAATAACTATAAAAATATGTATCTTATGAGAGGAGCAATTAAAAATAATATGACTGGTAAATACGAAATTATTACTGGTTCATTATTAGATGGATTGCAAAAAGAAAATATAGATGCACATTCTAACTCCATACTATCAGGAGCCTTTCCAAAGGCTGTTTAAATTGCTGGCAGCCTCTAAACCATGTGAACTGCGGGGAACTCTTGTTAGGTTCTAGTTACTAACTTATAATAGTAATATTATGAGGGCAAGGAGTAATTACCAAGGTATAGTAATAATACTAGAAATAAAGACAATCAACGCAACAAAGTAACTATATTATATGGTTATCTGTTCAACGACTATCGAAAGCATAGTTATAATAGAAATATTATAATGAAGAAGCGAGTAGAGTACACTATAAGTATAGTGGAAGCGCATGGCTCCTATTATATGGTAATAGTATAATAGGATGATGATATAGTCTAAACTTCTATGGTGACATAGAGAAGTTCATAAGAGAACTGTACAGAATTAACGACTCTGTATGAATATAAATAATCTTGAGTTTGCGGCACTCAAGTATCTGGATATCTTGCAAAAGAGTTATTATCTGCAATGCAAACTGAAGTTTTAGCAGATAAAGATTCAGATTGTGGGTCTAAAGGATATTTAACTATCACACTTCCCCAAAAAGGTTATGATGATTTTATTTATCGTTATATAATAGAAGGAGATAAATTAATTTGTTTAACTCCGGAAGTAATAACAAAATATATAGGAAAAACTGTTAAAATGAGAAGTCCGATGTATTGTATCGGTTATGGAAAAGAAAAACATCTATGTAATAAATGTGCAGGTGATTTCTATTATATGCTTGGAAAGAAAAATATCGGACTTGTATGTTCAAGACCTGCCGAAACTACTAAGAGATTAGGAATGAAAAAGTTCCACGAAAACTTAGTACGTACAAAACAAATTGATGTTAATGATATGCTTCTTTAAATAAAAATAAATAGAGTAATGACATATTAAGTCATTACTCTATTTTAATTTTTTATAATAAATAATTAGCAATATCATTCCATGAGTTGCATCTTATTATGTAAGGATTATTTTCAATATTAGTATTATATGGTTTAGAAAGAATAAGAGATAAAATACCATTATTAGCACAACTAGTAATTTGCTTAGCATCATTATCAATCATGATATCTATATCCAGGGCTTTACATGCATCTCCTTTATCTTTACAGCTAAAATAGATATCATCATAGTAAATATTATTATCGTGTAACCATTTAATAGTATCAGTCTTCATCATTTTTCCTGTATATATTGGAGATAAATCACTATTTTCACCATAATGTTCATCTCTAGCTGTGACAAAAATAATAATGTATTTCTTAATAAGTTTTCTTATTATTATCGGAGCTAATTCATTAACTTGGGAATTACGAACAATAATAGGAAAATATTCATCCATGAATCGTTTTGATTCTTCGGTCGTTAAATTATACATATCATTAGCACATGAAGCTAAAGGATTAAATCCTCTGTTTATATTATTATCTAAACAAAATTTTTTACCAAATTCAATATCTTGTTGATATCCATTTGTAATAGTATCATCTATATCAATACCAATTGTTTTTATTAACCCCATAAATTATATGTCTCCTTTCGTATTCTTATAATGTAGATATGCAAATAAGATTGCTAATATATAAAAGATTAATGGTAGTAAAACAGCATCGGGAAAATGCTTAAAAAATATTATATACTTTTTAACATTCCAATATTTTATGAATGTTCTATAATGTAATGCAATTGCTATTATTATAAATATTTTCCATAAAACACCATATAATTTTATTTTCATTAGTTTATTTACAATCCTTTCAATATAATAAAAGGTTATTATAATGTCGATAAATATATAAAATTATCCTTAAAAACATTGATTTAATGTAAATAACATATTATGAAAGGATTGAAAAATTGTGAGTTATTTAGATAGATTAAATCAGCAAGAAGAAAAATCAGAATTAGTTTATGAAAATTCTGTTGATGAAATATATGAATTAATAACTGAAGCTGCTAATGATACACATATTATGTTAGAAAATCTTTATCCAAAGATTGAAGCAGTGTTAAGTACACCTCAAGGTGATAGAATATTTAAAAATTTAGTAGGACGATTTATGGATAGAAATAGTGAAAAATTACATGAAGTTGGTCCTATTCATTTAATAACATTTGGTGAAAATGATAAAATGGATTATTTCAATCTTTTTAAAATTGGATATAAAGAAAAAGCAGCAGTAGAACAGGGTGTAAGTATTAAGCGAGCTGATGCCACCGAAATTAATACATTAGTAAACGAAATTGTAAAACATACTGGTTCATCATCTGATTTTAAACTCCTTAGGGGAAATCCTATATTCTGGGTATTCTATTGCTGTATTAGATATTATACATTAAAAAATGATCAAAAAGGTATTAATTCATCTTTAGCAATATATGCATTATCAGACTATCCATTAGTATTCCATCACTTTTTCAAATATGGTGCTAATGCTGATATAATGCAATATACTATTGATAATCTTACTGATAAATATATTATTAAACAACAAGGAAATATATTTAATGCTTTATTTGTTTCAATTCAAAATTCATATAAATTCTTAAAACCATATATGAAAGATGCATCTGATAAAGAAATGATAAGATTTATTCAGCGTATTCGTAATGACCAGAGATCAATGTTAAGAAAAATTGCTGATAAATATTATCAAAATCATGCTAAGGGTTTAAGAGTATCTTTGACAAAAGATTCGTATGATGGAATTGCAGTTGATGTTGATGCTCAGAATAAAACATCTACAGTTGAATTTGTTGGTCGTAAAGTTGCATTACAAATTTTAACACAAGGAACAGATTTAAAGCTAATTAATATAAGTGCAAAAATAAGTGGAGTATCTATTTCAGAATGTAGATTCTATATTAGTAAGATATTAACTGATAAATATTCAGATGATATTCAAAAATTCATAGAATCTGTTCTATTCTTATATCTATATGATGAAAATAAAAAACCAGAAGAAATAAATTCAAAGTATTTTTTACATTGGTCTGAAGAACTCTTTAGAAAAACAAATTCTAATAATGACAATATAAAAAATATAAAACAAACACTTGATAAGTGGGCAGAAGAAACTGGTGTACATAATAAATATAAAAGAGAAGCTAGTAGAGTAAGTTATAAAAAAGCAATATTCTTTTATTTTATATTCTGTATACAAAATTACAATAACTAAAATAAGATGAGTAAGATACTATTTATCTTACTCATCTTATATTTTTATTTTATAAGCAATTTAATATTGATTTCAATATAGATTTTTTATCTTTTTGTTTGTTAAAAACAACTAGAATTTTCTAATATCACAACCAAATGAACTTTCTTGACAAAGTGCAACTATTTTCTTTGAATCAATATCACAGAAACGCTTTAATATCATATATGATTTACCACCATGAATAATAAAGTCAACACCTTTAACTACACCAGTCATATAGTTTTCAGTTTCACTACATAACAACCATTCTGATTCTTTAGTTTTAGTATATGCCCAACCAAGTTTAATTGGATCTTTAGCTTCTTCTGCTGTTAATAAACAAAAATAATATTCCATAATAAATATCATCCTTTCTTATTCAAAGTATTTATAATAACGTTTTTTAATAAAAAAATAAAAAAAATGAGGTGTAATAGCAATATTACGCACCTCATTTTTATCAGCAGAGGAATCCATCAGATGGATTCCTCTACCTCTTCGTCTGTTACTGTCACCTCATTCACAGCATCAGCTGTTGTAGTAGGTGTGTCCATATTAACGACTACTTTGTCTTCAGGCTTTTTGAATAAAGCCTTAGTTGCAATAGTTGCAACGGCAAAGGAAATAGTGATTTCTACTGCTGTTCTTATTATTTTAAAATTTGACATATTTAATTCCTCCTTTCTTACTTTTCGATACGGATTGTTTCCGTAGTTATTAGCGGTTTTCTAAGAAACCGTTTTTTCGTATGGGTAATGACTTTTTCGTCATACCCTATACCTTTAATGTTAGATGCGAGTGCATCCGTTTCACTGAAAATACCGTGAGATATTGCTATAAAAGTGCCTGCCATAGCTATGGCTTTGAAAAGTTTGTTCATAATTATTTCCTCCTTAGAAATAAATTTAATTAATTTAGGAAAGATGTTTCTTTTTTCGTTCCTTTATTCACAGAAATATTATATAATTATGGGTTTGTAGTTTACGCTTTTTAATTACCTAATACAAATATATAAATTACATTTCAGAAGGTGATAAATGTGGATAAAATATGTACTATGAAATATTTCAATATTTATTCAGATAATAAGGATCATTTTATTGTACATAATATGAGAAAGAAATTTGCTGAAGGACATACTCATATCGATAACTATAAAGCAGCTAAATATGTTATTTATCTTGCTCTTTATAAGAAAATACCAAAAAGACATTTATCTATTTATCTCGTTGATTCAGTAATTAGAGTGTCAACAGATATTAATTATATCCATGAAATGGAAAAATACAAACAGACATTATTAGACAAACAAAAAGAAAGAGTAGAAGTTTAATTCTACTCTTTCTTTAATGTGTTATATTTATATCATATAAAATCCAGCCATCTTGCCATACTGGAGTACATCGTGTTAAAATACCATTATAAGAATAATCTGTTTCTTTCCAATCTTCAAATAAATTATTTTCTTCATCTCTTATTGAATCAGTATTTTTATCATAAAAAATATATTCACCAGATAAAAATAATCTATGTGTTACTTTTGAACCTGGATTTTCATATATGTATTTTAACATTCCATAGATAGTCATTCCATTATTATCATTATATATATATTCTTCTGTTACTGTATTTAATTTATGATTTATTAATAAAAAAATGAATTCTTTTACTTTCTTAATATTTTTTTCTTCTTCATTATGATCAATGATTTCTATACATTCAATCATTATTAAAATCCTCCTTAATTAACAAGTATTTTTATTAAAAAGTTATAAAAAAATTACAATATTAAAAAGAAATACTTTTCATATTGTGGTGGCTTCCGCCACCCGGAAGCAACGGAGCCACCATCGTTATTTTATAATAACGTAGTCAATAAAATACATATTACTACTTCCTTAAGAAGAAAGTTTGAGTAATACATTACAAAGCTAATCTGTAATATATTCTTTTTAACATCCTGAGAAAAAGTAATACATATTTTATTAACATGCGTTACTATAAAATAGTTTTTTTATTCCTATGTAATGATAAACGTAAACATTTTAACACGACTGTTAAGATAATTATGTTTCATTACACGTAAATGATATATAAATGAAAAATATTACTTTTTCAATAAAAAAATGATGGAATAAATCCATCATTTTATATACTCTGATATGCATCAGTGTATTCATATTTGCTTCTCATAAGAGATTTTTCATCCCTTGATAATGAAAAACAAATTTTTACCATAACCTTTCGGGACATAGAAATATCCCAAAAATAATAGTAAAATGTTACCATTGTTGGCTGAACTTTGTACTTCCAGCCATTTAAAGTTTCATTCGATACAATATCTTCAAATGAAACTTTTTTCTCACTAAAATAAAAATTATTAGTGAGAAATTCTTCTGAAGAATTTATAAGAGTTGATGATGAAATATTAATATACTTATCATATTCTCTTGATTCTTCGAGAGTTTTCTCAGCATCTTCTTTGCAAAGATTAACTAAAAAATCTCTTCTTTTGTCTTCACTTTGTTTTTTGCTTTTATGTAAACAAATTGAAGATAAACTAATAACAGCAAAGGTTCCTATTACCGCCGTTACCATCTTAGTAATCATAATTTCACATCCTTTCAATAAAATATTTTTATGATTAACATAAAAATATTGTATAAATGGAATATATGAAAATTCGCTTACATATTAATCTTGTTCATATGAAATGCAATATTTGAGCATGCTTCTAATATTTTATCTAAATCGTTATCATTAACACGTATTTTACTAATAATTCTTCTATCTGAAATAATTTTATAGTTCATATTATCTATCCATTTCAATATCATTTTATATAAATTGGCATCGTATAAGATAGGGAATGGTTCAGACATAACCATATTTATAATTATTGGTGTAGTTGTAAGACTTGGAGATAAAATATCTCTGCCACCACTTGATAATGGATTTTTAAAAAATCTTCGTTTTATTTTACAAAGTATATTTACTTTAAAATCTGGATATAAACTACAATTTTGATGAAATTTAAATTTAATATTTATATCATTTAAAAATCTTTTTTGTGTTATATTTAATTCATGATATTCAACATATTTATTTATTTTCATAGGCTCCACTGATAGTGTGGTTATATCCATTTTCATATTTATAAGTCATCTCCTTATAAAAAAATTAAGATATTGTAACGATTAATATTAATCGTTACAATATCTAATATTTCAATTTATTATATTAATTTACCAATTGTAAAAATTGTATTTGGTTTTTTAATAACTGACGAAATGATTGGTGGATCATTATTAGATGGTTCTTTGTCGTCGTATCGTTCACCACGATTAATATGATTTGATATTAGTATACTAATAAAATCATTTTTTATTAAACATGTATGATTACATCTTTCTCGTGAAAAACCAAATTTTTGATAATCTTCTTTTATATATTTCTTTATAAAATCAAACCATTCGTCAGGTTCGTTTGTATATATAAAAATTTTAATCATATAAATTCACCGTCTTATCCTCTTCATATAACTCATTAAAACGTTGTTCTGGGAGGGATGATATCTCATGGTTCTTTGGATTAAAGAGTATATATGAGCCTTTTCTTACAAACATCTCAGTAGTTTCAGGTTTTGTATACAATAATATTACTTTATCCCCATTATCAAGAGTCATTGTAGAACTCATTTTAATATTAAAACTATATTTTATTAAAATTTTTCGATCCTTTAAATCTTGTAGTATATAATCATTAATACATGAAAGGAATTCTTTAATTTCCTCAACATTATTACCGTTATATTTTATAGATGCAAATTGTGCTTTTTGTCTATACATTTTAAACATATTA
>ERZ1034678.563-NODE-563-length-20191-cov-53.820074_pt1 | contig 20191 bp, 15 predicted proteins | sample MGYA00520640_ERZ1034678 | MGnify/ENA primary metagenome ERZ1034678 (study PRJEB33766, sample SAMN09781767) | gut metagenome | biome: gut microbiome | host: Homo sapiens | place: Madagascar | study: EMG produced TPA metagenomics assembly of the PRJNA485056 data...
CTGTATTTCAATTAATTCAAAGAGCGATTAGTCCACTTTAACGGGACAGTAGTGAAGTAATATAATATAAATCTCCATTCCGTGACACGGAACGGCCATTCGGTGACACGGAACGGCCATTCGGTGTCACGGAACGCACATTCGGTGTCACGGAACGGAAACTTTAAACAATAAACTCTCACTTTATAATAGTATACATCATTTTTCCTGGTTTTTATCCATTAAACAGCATTGTATTGGATAAAAACCGGCTTTTTTTATCCAGTACAGCGTGTTTATTGGATAAAAAGTTGTATTGCCGACGACTACTTGCGCAATGGTGGCTATCGTAAGTGTCTGTAAATCAAAAGGAACTTTACAATATCTGACTGATTTGATACCATAAAGTTCCCATTGGTTGGAAGAGTGTTCTCTTCCGAAAATTTGCCTAACAATGCTTCTTACGCTATATTTTAGTTATTAACATCCGTTAACTCGGCTTTTGCAGTATCAAGCGCATCAAGGCTTAGTTCGTTCTCGCCTTCCAAAGCATCTAAAATCTTATCGGCAAGCCACAGAGTGAGCATTTCCTTTTCGTCTATATGGAAATACTTTGCCAATAGAACAACTTGACTACGCTTTGCTCTGCGGTCGCCACGCTCTATCTTACTGAACATGGGAGTATCAATCTCCAAGTATGCTGCCAATTGACGTTGTAGCACATCATGTTTGTCTCTTAATTCCTTTATCTTGTTTCCTAATAACATATATCTTTCGCTTTTTGAATTCGATTTAATCGGTCGGTTTCGCTATAAAGCCCGTCGAATTTCGACGGATTTTTATGAATTTCGACGGATTATACATTGTCATCCGTCGAATTTCGACGAAATAGATAGATTTCGACGAAATTTATTTCTCAAACCAATTTCGTCCATCTGTCCATATCAAGTCCTCTTTTTTCATAGTTTTCAACAAATCTCCTAAACTACGTAGTTTCTGCTCTTCCGTTTTATTCTGTGGAAGCACATCTTTCAGATATTCGTACATGCTATCTCGTTTGGCACCTTCGTCTCCTGCATTGCTGAGATACTGTAGAACCATTTGGCGCAACTTCTCCTTATCCAACCCTTTTGTATTTGTGTAAGAAGGAAGTTGATGCGTGTTTTTGGCAATGCGTCGGTTTTTAAACGGATTTTGAACACCCTACCTGCGTGGAGATTTTGGAAGCCAAGCAGAGCCTAGACCTTACAAAGCGATAAGGCATAACAAATACCTTTGCACAATAATTTCAATAAATATCGGAAGTATAACAGCTTATGAAAAAGAAAACCGCATACCTTTATAGACTAATTGTCAATAAATGTATGCGATGAAAATTTGATTATTTTGGGTTTATCAAAGTTCCTCCATAAAATGTAAAATTGCTTTTGATGAAAGTAATACACAAAAATTTAGTGGATAATCTTTATTATATGCGGTGTCATGTCCTGAGTTGTTTCCTAGACACAAAATACCTGCGACTTTCCCATTGTAAAGCACAGGACTTCCACTTGTTCCAGCCTTTAGGTTAAGGCTAGAATAGGCTGTAAAGTAATTGCCACAAATACCACCAACTTCCATTTGACATTCAACCTTGTCATATCCATTATTACTCATCCTATACGACACGCTATCAAGTTTCATGCCCTCGAAAGGAGGTTCAGCCATTAATTTGAGAGTACTTTTTTTCTCTGGAATATAGTAAATCGCAAGGTCATATCCATTTTCATCATTGTCATTTCTTTACTTGACAATTCGGGAGTGGTCTAACCAAAAAACTTCTTTGTCTATCTGTATATGTGGAGCTTCTATTGTTTCTATTACGTGTCCAGCAGTTAGCAGATAATTACCAATCAAAACGCAGGAACACTCAACATTATTTTTGTTTAATATTGGTAGAACCATAACTGAAATAGTTTCTTAGTTGTCATTAAAAATCAATTCTATCCATCACACTTCTAATAGTGTTCCATCTGTCAGGAATTTCTTACCTGTAGCTTTATCAATGATTATTTGTCTGAAAGCATTACGACAATTGGCATCCCATTCCAAAGAAAAATCTCCGACACGAAAATCTGTTAACTGCTTACCTTTCATATTGAAGAAAGCACTTTCTTCTTTTTTAAACACTTGAATGCCTGCACCATTAAAATCCGTTCGACAGTTGTCTATGGAATTTCCAGTTAGACAACTTCCAGTTTCATAGTTTAATATAAACAATTCATCATTCTTAGCTGCGAGAACACAATTGGGAAGAGGAACTCCAATGGAAAGTATATCATACCCAGAAAAATGGCTACGGATTGCATTAAAAACGTCATGGCATTCTTTATAAGCATCATGATACTTTCGATCATAGTCAGGCCATGTTCCTTTTTCGGGGTCAACATCTGCAAATTGCATAATATCAAATTCATGTATGACGCTGTCTTCATCGTTTTCACCATAAGTCTTCCAATTCTCAAAAGTAGAATCGATGTCCTCTATTTTACAGTTCCAGCTATGAAATTCATCGCAAATCCAACCTTCTGTACAACCAAATGCCAATAGCGTATTAAAGCATACTTCTCTGGGCCATGTTCTTGGCTTGCCAAACATGTCAGTCCCGAATGGGATGAAGTATTGACTATATCTTGCAACCGGCCATATGTCCCAAAATCCGGAATGCATATATGCAGTTATGTTCAGAAAAGGTATCTCGAAACTATATTCTATATCATCGGGATCATCTTCATTACTTCTAATAGAAATTTCAGTGACAAATTGCTTACGTCCATGAAAATGCTTGACGATATAATTAATAGTGTCATCAAAGCATTTCTTGGCATTATCTGTATCTCGTAGAGACCTGCATTTGTTCGGAATTATCAATGATAAATCTACGCTCATAACATATCAGTCAAAAATATTATTGTTTTTAGGCAGGATACTTGATTTTTTATTAGCTTCTTACGAAATGCAAAATAAAGAGAACCAATATGCCTATAATTAGAATCCATCGGTTTATATTTACGGCATTTTTCATTGATTCAAATTGAGAATCGATAGAGCTCTTCAAGTCTTCAAAATCACCCTTTATACCATTACAAAGTCCTTTTGTTTCTGTTAGAACTGAATTTTGAATATCAAGCTTCTGAATTGCTTTAGAAATATCTCCGATGATTTCTTCAGATTTAGACTTCAAATCTAAAGTACGGTTCTTTATCTCTGACACGATTTCTTCTGCGTTTGATTTTACAGAAGATGGTAGTATTTCAAGTGACGATTTGACATTAGCAAGTACCTTGTCTTGTTCGTCTTGCGAGTTTTTTAATTCTGTAGCAAGAATATCAACCTTATTTTCTACTTCATTCACCTCTTTAATTGCCTTATTCAAGACCTCTTGAAGAGAATTAAGTTTATTAACTTGAATCCGCAACTTCTCGTTCTCGGAACCAAATTTTACTATTGTTTCCGAAAGCTTTTCATCAAAGCTTTTAATTGCAAGCTTAACTTCTGCGTTGAATTTGTTGATTACGCAATCACAAGATGTTTTGATAGTATCAACAGCCGAATCAAGTTCAGACGTTTTGTTACCTTGATAATTGCGTATCTCTTCAATAAATGCAGAAATGTCTTTGCCCATAGAACTGAGAGATTCAGAATATCTCCCAATGATTTGTTGTAAACTTTCGCTTGTGGCAATCGTTTCCTCCACCTGTTTCTTGGCAGATTCAACTTCAGTAAGGTTGGTTTCAAGGCGTTCCAAAGCCGCATTAATATCGTATGCCATGTGTCTTATTTGTTTTTATTGTTATTTTTTTTGTTGTCTGTTTTTACGTATTTTCCAGTGAAGTCATTAAACTTCTTCTCATGAATAAAAAGCATTAATGCCTCCTTGCCATTTTTAATAAGATCCTCTTTGATGAATTCTTCTTTCGCTTTATGAGCAAGAATATCATTAAATCGGTCTACATACTTCCATATTTTACTTTTTTCTTTTTCGTATAATGACATAAATCCATCGACATATCCATTCAATGCATTACTTTTTAGAGTGTCGTTACTTCCTGCTCCTAAAAAGGCAATACAGTAAGTGAGAAGTAAAAGAAGGGTTGCATTGTCAGGATGTGCCCTTAGACATAGCAATGTAGCACCATAAAGATGTTTTAGATTGTCTACTTCACTTCCAGAGTTATCAATTGAGACTACTTCAATGTATTTGAGAACTGTGTCGAAATCTTCTTTTCCGTTCTCATCTGTGTCTTTGGAAAGTGAATAGCATTGTCCATTGACCTCGTAATCATGCCTTGCATATTTTGAATTGAAATACAAGTGGATAAACTCTTTCAGCCATTTGTCATTGTGATCGGCCTCTTGATGGGCAATACTATCCTCACAGGCTATGCGCATATCTTCAATAGCACGAAACCGCTTCTTTTCCAAATTATCGTATACGAATGCCGTAAGGAATCCTAAGCATTTGTCAAGGTAGTTGCGACCTTTTTGGGTATCTATTTGCTCAACCTTTTTATTGGCTTGTTCGAGAGAATAGTATTTCAAGAAGAAATCAAGCATAAAATGCTTGAACTCTTCTTCAGACCTATTTCGAATCTTCAATTCGTATGTCTGCGATAAGTAATCAATGGTAACATCTTCAACTAAACCTATGCAACATAAGCGATAGATTGCCTTATCTGTGTCATCTTTATCACGCTTTTTGCAGAATAATTGTCTTAGTCTGCTATATGTATCATTTGCAGCATGATATCTAAGCCATCTTGCATCACCAGAACATTTACTTATTTGAGCAATTAACTCATCGAAGTCACCCACCTTGTTGAGTTTAAGTTTTCCATATCTATCCTCACAGAGGACAGCCCAACCTTGTCGTTGGGCAATATTTGCAATCTCTGTTCTGATGGATTCCTCAAACTGTTCAAAGTCCTGTTGAACTTGATTCTCCCATGAAACTGTTACGTATACATAGCCATCTGCATTGGCTTTAGCCATGGCACTATAAATGCCTTCTTCTGAATTGTCCACACCTTCCAAAGGACGGAGAAGAGCACGTGCCGAATGGTCATTATATCCGCAGAGTATTTTTACTAAAGAATCACAGATATGTTGGCATATAGTGTAGTCGAAATTGATGTAATTATATCGTGGGGAAAGATTATCCAGAAATATGTAACCATATTGTTTTTGGACATTTTCCTTAGATAGAATTTTGACCGCATTTTTGTTGAGTTCAAGTTTCAGCAAAACATCATCATTTCCTGTTTCGTCAATGAGCAACCCTTGGACTTTATGAAGGCGAGTTGGCTTGACATTGAGAATCCTGTCTGTCAATTCTATAAGAACAACTTTCTCTTTGTACAAGCCGCGGAAGGAGTTGTTGTGAAACCATAGAACAATGTCCTTATCCACACTCTCAATGAACCCTTTTTCCTTGCATATAGTCATGAGTTGCTGTGAAACGTCTTCGCCACAATTATTATCATTGCATAACGCAAGAAAATCTGAGCGTAGCATAAACTTATTGACATAAGATTCCAACCATGTAGGGTCTACATTCAAAGTTTTAAGTATTGCAACACGAAGGTCATTAACTTTGTCTATGGTAAGATGGATGAACTCTGAAGAATCATACAAGATATATGCTATAGCGTGTTTTTTGTCACGCCCTGCACGTCCTGCTTCTTGTACAAAACTTTCAATGGAAGAAGGATGATTGAAGTTGATTGTAAACCGCACATTTGGTTTGTCAATGCCCATGCCGAAAGCTTTGGTTGCAACCATAAGGTTTAAATCATTTTCATTGAATCTTCTCATGTCACCCGAAGGCTTGTCACCACCAACAAAGGTGCCGATTTTCAATAAGTTTCCACATTCGGCCTCTAAGTCTGTTGATATTCCGACACGAGTTCTCCATTCATTGTCTTCTACGCCAAATGAACCATGGGCATGAGGACAGAATACGATACCAGCATTGGGATATTTTTCATTATTGTCAGCATCATAGAATTGTGACGCGATATAACTCGTCAAATGACATTCTTTGTTCTCACCACTCGTATTATATAGTTGAATATCATTAGGAATTTGCTTTATAAGTTCATACATCTTTCGCCTTTTTGATTCTGCGACGATGTCCTTTAAGTCCCATTCTGATTGCGCTTTCAACAAATGTTGATTATATTCTTCTTTTAGTGGTTCGAAATCAGACTCAACATTAATGATACGATATATTAACTCTGGACGTGAATCATCCTCTGAACGGACTATAGTTTCACTGTCAATAGAAAGATTTCCGCCTAATGTCAGTTCTCGCTCAACATCGGCAAGGACATCAAATGACGCAGTAGCGGTTAATCCTATAACAGACAATGGACGACCTGTTTTAGTATGCATATAGTTTATCATATTGCGTCCAAGATGCAAATATGAGGGACGGAAATCATGTCCCCATTCAGATACACAGTGAACTTCGTCTATAACGCCATATGCAAAATATATTTGGTTCTTCTCTGTCATAGAGATTAGACTCTCACGGAAATTCTCCATCATGAACCTTTCAGGCGAAAGAAGCATAAATTGAAGCGAACCATTTTGTAACAGATTTAGCTTCTTTGCTTTTTTCTTTCCGTCCATACCACCATTAACACAATCACTTGCGTCAATTCTTAATGCACGCAACCCACGAACTTGATCAACCATTAAGGAGACAAGAGGATCAACGACAATAGTGACTCCTGGCTGCAACATAGAGGATAATTGATAAGTCAAAGACTTTCCTCCACCAGTAGGCAAAAGTCCTATTGTTGTTTTATCCGACAGCGACCGACTTAATATAGGCAACTGACCATGACGGAAGGATGGCTTCCTAAAGATATTTTGCAAGAAGTATGTCAGTAATTGTTCTCTCTCCTTATTTGTAACATACGTTCCCGTCGCATTCTTTTTTACGAAAGGAGGATATATGATATTCTCAGCTGAACATATTGTTCTTTCTTTCTTCTTGTAATGAGAGGAACGTATAATATATACAACATTTGCCTTAACATTAAGCGGTAATGCATCTATATTATCACGCAACAGCATAGAGATGTCAATGCAAATGTCAAAGTCTTTATCAGGAACAGATGTTTCAACAGCATTCTTCATATGAAGTTTGGAATCGGCAAATTCCTTGGTTGAAACAATGGTAAGACTTATTGGGGGCAGTTCCTTATTAGAACCATCCATAGCCGAAAGCTTCTCAAAAGATTCTTTTAGAAGGCGAATTGCTATAGCTGCACATGGAACATCGCGTTCTATTACCAATATATTCCACTTTTCTGATGCTAAATTAACGGCACCAGACAACAATGCTTGTAAGAGAATTCTCTCTATACGAGCTATTGCAAGAGGCGAAAGGACTATCTGAAGTGTATCTTTCCACTTGCCTGTAATGTGTTTTTGACTATTGCGCTTTATTGTTGTAAGATACTTGTTCAACGAAGCCTCTTGTTCCCAATTCTGCAAAAACGAATAGTCCTTCAACTCTTCTAATCGATAGGTGTCCCAACCGCTATCGAATGTCAACTGGTCTCTGCTCTCATCGCGCAGTTTTTGGAAGATATTTGAGTGATACGGAACACCGTCTAATTCAAATATAAACCCTGTTTTTGTTTCTCCATAAGGCATTTCAAAGGAAAAATCAACCCTTTGGTCTCTACTGAATCTCTTGTTTGGAATATTTACAATTGTAGAAAGAGGACGTTGTGGCTCAAGAAGTTGAATCAAATATTGACTATCAGTTTTGTTCAGATACTTTTCAATAAAGTTTTTTTCAAACTGACTTTCAAGCATGTCACCTTTGTAAAAATCCACGTCAAAACGTGGGTCAACCACATGAAGTGCTTCGTTAATCTCAGTCTTAGATATTTTATGTTTAGACTTGAAGTTTATTACTTCATTTGCCAGTGGCTTTGTTGAAATATCAAAAATATCAGAAAAGATATTTTCAATTTCAACAGGAGCTATTGTTGGTAAGCCACGCGACACAATATTAGCGAGAACCGCAAGTTTTGAATCACAATTCTTGACGATTTCAAGTGATTTGTTTGATTTGACATCAAATGCAGAAAGTGATTTGAAAAGTTCTTCCGTTTCTTTTTCAATATCTGACTTTGCATATTCCTCGGCAACTGAATCAAGAATATATCCGGCAAAGAACTGGTCATTCTTGTGAAAATCCTCAATACGTTTGCGAATATCCAGAATGCTTTCAATTCGGCTAAACTCCTTGAAGAAAACACGAAGTGAAATTGTCCATTTGTCTTTCCACATACCACGTTCCCTGTTGAATGTTGCATACATATCATCAGGATCAGTTGCCGCAATAAATTCATCCACGCGTTTATTGTTGAAATAATAAGGCCCCACGCAGATAAAGTAATTAGAACCGAAAAATGACTTTTGGAACAAATGGATGAATTGTGCCAAGTCAAAAGCATCCACATCAAGAATATTGCTAAATAAATGCAACTTCCTGTGATTAGAACGAACAAAATCTTGCTCGGTCAAATCATCAAAGGCCTTATTGACAACATTAACTCTTATGTCTTCATAGCAAGATAAGACTTCCCTTGCCCTTTGTGTAGCGGGAATAGAAGGATCTATCAAATTGACTGCGACAATATTGTGCGCTATATTCCTTGAACGAAGAAAGTCAAGTAAACAAATAGATGCGGTTCCTTGACCACACCCCCAATCATAAATCTCGATTTCTTCAGAAAAGATTGATGAAACATTAGGCAAGCAAGCGAAAGCATCATCAAGCTTGGCTTTATGCATTTTGCCAAAACTGTTCAGATACATATTCAGATGCATTTCATCATCAAGAATATTTTTTCCACGTTTCAAGTCTTGATACAACTTGTTTCGCTCTATCTTGTCATTCGGTAATAAAGACAAAGCAGCTTCGCGCATTCCTTTGAAGGATATGTTATTTTTGGAGATGAATTCTCTTGTAAATTCTGACATCATAATTACTTACCTGTAATGGTTTCTGCGTACGGATTGTTTTTATGTTTCTTCCAGTTACCAATTGCAATCTCTTTGGATGTATTGGCATAGCAATATTCACATAAATGAGGACATGTGTTATACTCTCCAATATCTTTTGCTGCCATGCATTGACAATATTGTCGTTGTCCTGCGTCTTTTTTATGTTTACTGATAAAATAATGATTACAGGGCAATTGTATTGCACCGTTTGGTAACTCGGGCTCTCCGAACAATGATGGTGCTGGAATGTCTTCCACCTTTATCTTCATAAAGTCCATCAGCTCCTTATCTTTCCAAGCAAGCCGAGCTATTAAATCTCCGTCTATACAACGATTGTGTTCTATACCATATTTCTTAATATCTATCTTTTCGCCACAGGTGGCAAGCAAGTAGTTCCATCCTCTTTCTTTATTCATGATAGATAGTTTCTGAGCAAAATCTTCCATTTGTTCTGTCGTCCATTCATGGTAAGGAATGCCATCTTTTTCCAAATTAGTTTTCACCTTTTTGTAGAGAGTGATATCTGCATAACTGAACACCAACTTTTCTGTATATCCTTTCAATTGGTCTCCAATATTCTTTACTTTGCACAACAAGTCTTCTATAGTTATGTCATCTGTTAGAATCATGGGATCAAATCTCCACACAACAGCACCCTTTCCTAATCGCTCAACCAAAAGTTTGAAAGTCTCGATACGTTTTGCCAGGGGCGGAACTTTTTCCAATTTCTCAGATTCATAGTCGTTAAGGGTGTACTGAATGTAACACTTTATGTTTTGTTCTTCAAGAATATGAAGGTGATCCAAAAGCGGTCTTGGATTTTTAGACCAAAATACTATAAACCGAGTTTTGTCGTAAGAAACGTAAGATTTTACGCCATTAAAAGGGTTAGTCCATGCAGAATAACCAATTTCAAGACGCTTGAAAAACCAGTCTGCATAGAAGGCAGGAATGTCAGTACTCCTGCTCGCTGACACAATGACAGGGGCTTGCGCTTTTACAAGTCTTCCATTTATGTTTATTTCCGTATATTGCCACGTTGCCATATCTATCCTATCTTAATCATCAAGCAGCACGCCTTTGAAATCATCCTTCCAACCGTTGCCTCTCATTTTAATCATAAGCCACCGGGGTTGGATCTTTTCATAATAATCTAGCCAAGTCTCTACAAAAAGTTGATTGAATTTGTCAACCGCAATATTCTTATTTGTCACTATTGTGAAATAGGTGTATAATCCAATTGCAAGACATACATTTTCGGGCTCCATTGCTAAATGGAATTCTTCAGGAGTAATATTTGCGACATCTTTGACATGTTTCATGTTCGCATGTAATGAAAGCATACCGATCTGTTGTACAAGTGTATCAATTTCAGCAGATTCGTAAAGATACTTCATTGCTTTGTTAGAGTTATTCTTTGAGTCAGCAATATAGGACTTTATATGATTCTTCAATGCAATCATTAATGGGTGCGCTTGACCTGCTGCATCCATTGCAAGATTAGATTTTGCCATTAGGCAGTAATGCATATACTGCTTCTGCAATTCTGAGACATAAAAATCATCTGAATAGCCAGAAGGCGTATACCCTAAATCATTGCTTAAACTCTCCACAGTAAATTGACTTGCAAGTTTTAAATCTATTTGCTTAAACTTATCATCAGATGATTTTTGTTGATGAGCGTACTTTGGCCTTTCGGCATAACCATTGTCATAAAGATAATTATTTATCTCAATAGGGTTGGTTATGCCTTTCCACCTCTTTATTTCTTTGCCATTAAGGTCGACTAATATAAGCTTAGGCAAGTTGTTGACATGATATTTTTGCACAATATCTTCGTCTACTTCTACATCAACCCGTTTTATAGGAAGAGCAAGGGGTATAACTTGTAATTTATCAGCTTGCTCTTTACAATAAGAACAATCCAAGTAAAAATCCAATATCTGATATTTCTTACTATTTTCTGCCTCAATTTTAGCCTTACGTTCAGCTTCTTTTCTGCGATTCTCAGACAAACGCTTTTCACGTTCTTCGGCTATTTTCCGTTCCTCTGCTTGACGCTGACGCTCCTGTTCTGCTAAACGTTCTTTTTGAAGGCGTTCTTTTTCTTTCTTATTTCCAAAGAGAATGTCAAATATGTCCATATTTGTATTTTAAAGTTGTAAAATAAATACTACATAAAAATGCTTTTACTCAATATCTACTGTAAGGGAAGTCAAAACTCCGTGTTGTCTGTATTTTCACATGCATCCAAAAAGCGATTATATTCCTGTTCATAGTTTGATGGAAGATTCCAAGGCATGCATCCATTAAAATCAGGTCTATCAAAGAGCCATCCCCAAAAGTTTTGCACATCATCGCCTTCTGCTAACGATTCTACATAACTTCTAAAAGAGTAGTACGATTCAAACCAATTTCCTCTATAAAACTGTTGGTTTAATGTTTGAATCTTATATCCCATGTTAGGAATAAGACAGACATCATGGCCACTATTCAAATTCTCATCATATTCATCCTTAAAGAAACTAACATGACGATGGATCATAATATGTGAATTAGTGTTTTCAAAACTATTGTTTTGCACAGGATTTGCCATGATTATATGGATATTACCATATTTACTATCAACTCCATCTTCAATATGCATTACTTTATAACCATTTTCATTCATAGCTTGTTACAATTTTTGTTGTTTGACTGAACCTACTTCTAAAAAAAACAGTTATATTATTGTATAATGTTCCAATTTAATGCATTTAACTCTTCGTCATCATGATCTTCCAGATAATTTGCATACCAAAGTATTATAGTACATAATTCTAAAGCCATGCTTTGTAATAGATATGGAGAATTTCCTATACTGTTAAGAAAATCAGGAGTCTGCCGTGAATTTTTTTTCTGCTGTTCATCGGCGTTTTTATTGACAGTATGCTCGTATGAAGCAGATATTTCTATCAGACGTTGAAAGCTATCTTTAAGGATATTAGGAAGGATATTAGTGCTTTCAATACGACCTTTATCTCCGGCCTTAAAATTTTTTCCTGAAAGAATTTTGCTACACCAAGTTGTATTGATACCTCCTCTACTGTCAACAAGTATATCATGTAATATATATTTTCCATCTTTCCTGTTATTAGGTAAAATGTCATTTTCTGCCATAGAAGTGAATATGAGTTCAATGCATTTTCGTACTGATGTCATCATATTGTTATATTCTTTGCCAGAATAGTTTCGTGCGTGAATAGGTAACAGCAACTCTTCCATATAGATAGCTACCTCACTGTCAAGTCCGCTTCTGCTAATAGCTTTAAATACATCGGGATAATAGACTAAACGTATTTGCATTTCTGGTGACAATTTTGCTTTATAAGGAATTCTATGGAAAAGCATCTCTCTGTCTGTTGCTTTGCTATAATATTTCTTTTCCTTCCAGTCACAATCCCATTCTTCACGACTATCAATTATTAAATCATTGAGTTCTTCTTCACTACCTCCAGAAAGCACAAACCATGGGATAACTCGCTTTTGTTCTGCGCATATTTTGGAGATAGAAGATAATGCATGTACTAAAAAACGTTGTGCATTGTCATGGTCGCCTTTTTTATATTTGCATTTTGCATCCAATATTATTGCAGACCAACGCTTAAAATCAGAAACGAGAGCTTTTTCTGCTTCCTCCCAACAACAGAATGGTACTAATTCCAAACCATATTGAGAAGCTTCAATAGGGTAAAACTGAATATTATCAGGATCGTCTTCGACCCATAATACTTGTATGAGATTTGTGTTCATATATAATATTTTGTTGAGAGGTAGGCTATTATTAGCCCACCTCTTGTTTAACTTTTAGTACAAACTCGCTAAAGGCATTTTCAGCACGTAAGTGACAGTAAAGTTTTTCTCTGGAGTAGAAAGTATCTTTACATCACCACTATATTTTCGCATTATTTCAGCAATTTCGCCACCGCCTATGCCACCATGTCCATTCTGATTTAATGCAGAAGAATAACCATATTCCAATATCAAATCAGAATTAACGTCTACATGTATTGGTGTGCCATTATTAGCCACCTTGATGAGTAAGTATAGACCATCTGTAGTCCAACTTGTTTGAATCATGTAGTCTTTACGAGTTGTATCCGTGAACCCGTGAGCACAAGCATTGGCTACAATATTGTCAAGCACCTGCTGTAAAGCTCTTTTGGGAAACCATGCAGCATTCATTGATTCTCCTTTATGAAAGAGAAGTTTGCCTGTCTTTTTATCAAAGACATCTTTTGCAAAGCTGTTGGTTTCAAAATTTTCCCAAAGATGCTTAAATATGAACTTCGAACTATAATGCTCTCTCTCATATTCTTCAATAAACATCTGAGGTTCGATTATTTCACATTTACCCCAATCTTGCTCGTCTGTCAATTTTGCCACACGTTCGCATATTGTGCGTAATCTTGAACGTATAATTCCCATCGCTTCACCAACTGTCATTGTACTGACAGAAGACAGTTGGTCTTTTGCCTTAAGATGGCCATTGTGTTCTTGCATACTGTATTCTAAAGAGCTAAACAGACTGTCTAATGCCGAAATGTTTTGTGACAAAGCGTGCTTTCTTAAGCGAATAGAATGCTTAAATCCTTTCTCACGCATTTCAACATACTGCTCCTGTAAGGCGAAATCCTTTAAAGCTATGTCTTGAATATGTTTCTGCTGCTGCTCTATATTTGGAATATCAATACGTACCAAATCTCTCCAAGAGTTTGCCAAGGTCACATTATTCCCTCTGCCATAAACTAGTCTTACCATTTGGTCTTGTACGGAACGACTCAGTATCTGAGAGGCCAGAAACCTTACATCAACTTGTGTTGTGGGCTTTAACACAAACAAATTTTTAGGAACCAAAAATGTCGTAACATCTGTTGTGTAGCCAATAGCCATTTTGTTGTTAGAAGCGGCAATTATCACAGCAGGACCATTAACACGATAATACCGTCTTATTCTATCCGTCTTTAACAGAGGTAATTCATCCACATTGAACCTACCCTTAGAGAAAACGTTAGAAAGATGATTTATGGTAACGACATGGTCTTCTTTCTGACATTCGTCAGATAGTATAGGCGCTGCTACCGTTTCTGTGATTTCGCTTATTAGTGCACCGCTCTTTGGAAGACGAAGATAGTAGGAAGGCAGTAAGATGTCTGCGGTTAGGCTATCATACGAAAAACGGCGTACAATAGGATTTTCTTCACGCTCAGGCATACCTGCCATTTCTATTTCTTTCAGAAAAGCTGTTACATCAATAACTCTCTCGTCTGCTTTTTGTGTGAGAGTTGTTGCATCACACATTACAATTGTGTCATGAGGCATCTTGACAAAATGAAACAGAATATTACCAGAAGGCAGTTGGATTACGTCTTGAAGTGTTTTCTGCTCCTTGATGTACTGATGCAAGAAAGCTGTGTCTTCGCTAAGAACGTGCTTTTTGGGTATACAGAAGAGAATATCACCACCTTTCTTTACAATTCGGTTGCAAGCAACAAAGGTGTCCTCAATCGAGATTTCGCTGAATGAAGAAAACTCTGCCAAAACAGCATCAAACATGTCATCTGCCAAATCAGACCATAAGCTTTCCTTAGATTCAGAATTCTTGTACTGCTCAATGTTCTGTCCGCAAGCATATGCACGCATGGCGGCATTTGCAAATCCTGATGCTACAACCAAATCACATCGATCCAAGCCTACGAATTCACGTCCATTATTGGAATTGGGAATAAAAATCCTACCATTTTTATTTTCTAATAGATAGGGTACTAACGAACTCCATTCCTTGGGTTCGTCAAAATCCAATCCCAAAGTAGCGATAACATTCAAATGTTCGAATGCATAATCAAGTAAAATATCGAAGTTGTCAACAAGGAAAGCTTCCTCTGTTTCAGAAATCAACCCACTAATATAGTAGCGGGTATATTCTTCATATTCTTTTACAACATTTTCGTTTGCTTGTTTACCTGCAGACAATTGGTAGATATAGCCAATCAACTGCTCAACATAATCAAGACGTTTAAAGTCTTCTGGAGCAAAGAAATCTGTGAATGCATTCTGAGTCTTTTTTACCGCCTTTGTCTCAGATGCAAGATTCTCATACTTGGCAATAATAGCCTCTACCTCAGTGTACTTCTGTGTACGCATATCGTTTGTGTTTTTTGTTTGACTTTTATAACTTCGATGCAAAGGTACGCCGTGGATGCGAACTCTATGTTCGTAATTTGTTGTAATTGTTATTTAGCAATGAAATTTTCTCATGAATCTCATTCTGTATATCCTTTGGCTCTATCACAAGGAGATTTTCACCAAAGCTAGTAAGTTCTCGAATTAATTCATAATTACGCTTACAGTCCATTCTAAAGAATACTCCATCTTTTAGAAAAGGAAACTTATTCTGTAGAATATGAGTTTCGTCCATAGATAATACTCGTTGCGAATCATGTAGAGGCTTGGTCATAACATAGTCTTTAGAACTATCACTAACCCAGAATATAATTTTATATACAGGGCTTTTGTCTAACACAGTGACTCCTATAATGTCGTTAAACCACTCATTGATATCTCCATCATAGTCCCTATATTTATGCGAAGGAAGTGCAATACATTTGTCTATTCTGTCAAGGCTAAAGTTTAATAATTTGCTACCTGTTTCTGCTTCTGCGAAAAGATACCATCTACGATTGTACTCTTTCAAAAGATAAGGATTTAGGTTTATTTGCAAATCTTCATTAGGTTTTGAAAAAACATGGTAATGTAATTCTATTACTTGCTTTTGGGATATAGCCGTAAATAATTCTCCTAACAGGTTTGAATTCTCCAAAGGATTCTTGGTAAATGAGATTATTTGCTTTTCATTTCTATTACTTCCAAGTCCAAGCCTCAGTCCCTCTAATCTATCAAGATTAGGCAACCCGTCAAATTGTCCCAAAAGGGAAAGTGCTTCTCTTAGTAAATACACCTCGTCATCAGACATTTCTTTCTTGAATATTGAGAAAGCACGGTTTGCATAACGCAAACATCTCTTGGAAAATGTTTTTTGTGTTTCAGAATTGTAGCTTGCAACAGAATACCTCTCTATTTCAACCATAAATGGTCCTTCGTATTCAAGGTAATAAATATCCTTTTCTATTGTCCGTCTGCCGACACCATCAGTATTAGGATACATATCCGATAGTCTTTTGCTAACCTCTTCAGTAAGATCATCAAGCGAATAGTTGTGATATCGACAGCTGAGTAGCTCATCGAGTATTTTATATCTGGTCATTGCATTTTTATTTGCTGGCATAGATTTTTTTACTTTATGTGAAGGTATTGTTTAAAAACAAACTTAATTTTTGCTATAGTTGTTCATGTACCGGGCTTTCTTTATAAATACTTATCGCCTCCTTCGGTACATACGCCGTAGCCACTAGACAATCATCAAACAGCTCTACAATCACGCGCTGTTGCCCAGCAATCCTCGCCACTTTACCATGAACACCCTTGAACTCACCTTCCATCACAACTACGTTATCACCCAGTTTGAACTGGATGTTGTCGGAAGTAATTGGGATGATGTGAGGATTCTTGGTAGAGGTGAGGCGGATAAAGTTGTTCATGGCTTCATTTTGGATTGTGAGCGGTGGATTGCAATAAGAATTGTCTTGACGATGTATTGTGTGGTCAAAGTAGTAGCTGAGCAAGGCTCTTCTTTCATTTGTCACAACTTTATTGTCGTGAATCAAAGTTTCTACTTGTTCTGCTGTGACGTGAACAAATAGAAATGAGGGAAGAAGTGGTTCTGTTATGATTCGCTTCTTTCCTTGCTTCCTTAATTCTTTGTATCGCATAGGCACATAACATTCCAATCCTTTTGCTTCTACAAAGGCCTTTGCTTTGATGATACGTCCATACGAAACGCGCAGAACGAACCATTGCTTGTTTTCGGATGCTGCATTCTCTACCGACACCCCACCTTTGTTCTTTGAGATGGAGGGCGTACAAGAGGTAAGTCTTGCACTTGGACACGATGAGCCTGTGTCGGTAGGCTGCCCATTATACAATGAAGCGTCAGCTGTTAAAGGCTGTTTGGTGTTATCTTCCAATGTTATTGCTCAGAGGTTAGATTAAACCAATAGACTTTCTTTTGATAGAATTGTCAATTATTGACCACAAAGATAAAGAATCTTATTCAGATGAAAGAACAAATAATTGGAATCTTTACTTTTGGTATCACATTTCATTCTCATTCGGTATGGGTATAGACATTACACAGATAACACTTTTACCTTGAAAACCACTTTGTTTGGCAGGTAAAGTATAATCTTAAGATTCGATTTAACATTGTTAAATATAAATATGCATTAGTGTTCCGTTAAAATCAGGACCGGTTAAATATTAATCAAATACCCCCAGAAAGAGGGGACAACCGAGTTCTTTGACAATATTGAAATCAGTCCTTTCGAAGAGATCTACGAGTGGTGTCTTATCAATAAGAGAAATGCTTAGAATCTGAAGAACCTCATAAGTTGATCGCTTAAGTTGCAAATCATGTTGTACAATAGCAACAAGGCAATAGGCTATGATTGCCGATGAGATTTGGATTCTCACAGCATTCTCTGTAGTACCCCAAAACTTCTTGATCTTGAGGTGCTGCTTTAGCCATTTGAAAAACAGCTCTATCTGCCATCTATTCTTGTAAAGGTTAGCTATTTCAGGAGCTGTTAGATGGAAAGCATTTGTCAGGAAGGAAAACTCCCTACCTTGTTCTTCATCATAGAATTTGACGAGTCTGAGTTTCTCCGGATACTTCCGGTATGAATTGTATTCAGTGAATTCAATCTCAGCATCTGTCAATATATTCTTTGGCAACCTGCGCCTCCATTTACAGCATTTGTATTGTAGATTCTTCTTGGCTCGCACAACAAAGAACGATTCATGCTGATGTACTTTGAAAAGTTCCTTGAATGTATTGTATCCACGGTCGAAAACATAGTAAGAACCTGATTCATAAGGAATTTCCTTCATTGCCTTTGAGTCGTAAACTGATGCTGTAGAGATGTGGAAGAAAGCTGGAACCTGAGTTTCGAGGTCATATAGTACATGTGCTTTTACTCCTCCCTTCTTCTTACGGAACTTTGCTCACCAGAAGACCGACAAACACAAAGGAATTGTCGTTGAGTCGAAAGCATACACATTGCCTTTCAACTTGAAGATATCCGTCACACGTTTCTTCCTGGCTTGCTCCATCATATAGAAAGCAAAGTCTTCAAAGATACGGTAGTCACGATTCTGATTGGCAGAAGCAAATGTCGTTTTCGCAATAGGCTTACGTCCTAATCCAAGATGGTATTGCTTTGCTCTATGTGCTTCAAAAGCAACAATCAGATCTCGCAAACTCTCTCGATTACTCAGTTGACCAAACATCATTGCAAGCAACTGATTCCAGCAAGTGAAATGCTTCACATAGCGGTTTCCATCATACTTGCGAACATAGTTGTTAAACTGAGTTCTGTTCAAAAAAGCGGTGAGTTGGGCAAAAACGTATTTGTCTTGGAACATAACAGTCATTTTAATTTGACTGCAAAGTTACGAAATCAAGTCCGTTTCATTCCAAAACGCCACCTAATAGACTGTATTTCAATTAATTCAAAGAGCGATTAGTCCACTTTAACGGGACAGTAGTGGATGAATTAAAATCAATAGATATTTACAATGATTTTTAAATTATTGCTCCGGTAAAATTCAGAAAACGCATTATAGGAAAAATTAAAGGATTTCTCTTTGCCGTATGACACAGAGAAATCCTAGTGACCGTTTTGGATTTATGCACTATATACGCGAAGATAGCAGAAAAGTTTATCAGAATTAAATGATCAGCGAAGAAAGAATTCAGAAAGTACCGATTATTGATCATTTAAATCTTCGAAATATAGCGATTTGAGCAGTTTATTTAAATAAGACAGGCTGCACCTCAGCAATTGAAGTAAACTTCATTGCGTTCGGCTTACACTGTCTTGGGGTGGTAAGAGAACGGAAAAAGCGGTATAGGAATATTGTTGTACAATTCCTATACCGCTTATATTCAACGCTTTAAGCTGTTCGCGTGGCTTTTCCATGACTTCGTCATTGCGTCACCCAAAAATCTTCATCAAAGAGTTTGGCGATTTTCTGATGCCTTGCCATCAACATTGTCTGAGTGTATACATCCTTGTTCAGAGGTAGCTTAATTTGTATGGTTGTGATGGTCTTAGCCAATGCAAGCACCTTGTCTACGCTCATTTTAATCTCTGAGACTTTCAGCATGCGCTCCAGTTCCTTGTATACTTTCAAAGCCACAAAGCAGATGCATATATGGGCTTCGATGCGTTTGCGTGTAAAATGAAACATGGGGCGTATCTCTATCTTTGATTTGGCTATACGGAAAGCCCGTTCTACGTGCCAAAGGTTGTGATATGCTGTGTATACATCCTGTATTGGTATATCCGTATTGGTGAGATATCCTTTTAGGCCGTCCCATTTGGAGTCGTCGGCAATACGGTCATAGTTGATGGCGACTTTCACCTCACCATCCATGGATAAGAACTTATTGTAACCTCTTTTGTTGATGTTGCCTTTAGTGAGCGCACCATGCTTGTAAGCCTTTTCCAACCTGCGTATTCCCTTCTCCCGGTTATAGGCATCTTTCTTTGCACGGTCATCTGTATAGCCGACCAGGAGACGGCGTCCGCCTCCTTTGTCATATTCAACCATCTGGCAGTCGCGCTTGGGCTGTTCCAGTATCCAGTTCTTGACTTCCTGACTTTCATTCTTTATCTTCGCACCTATTATATACTTGTAGCCGTGCGCCTCAAGTTCCGCTATATTTGCATTGTTCATCAGGCCGGAGTCGGCCACCACAACGAAGTTTTCCAATCCGTATTTGCTTACAAACTCGTTTATCGTCGGCAGCATCGTGTGGCCTTCATATTTGTTGCCCTCATGGATGCAATAGGCAAGCGGATAGCCACCCAAACTTACAAGCAGGCCGAGTATGATCTGAGGATTACTGTGTCGTCCCTCTTTAGAAAAGCCGGTCTTGCGCAAGTCGTCCTCATAATCCGCTTCAAAGTAAAGTGTGGTG
>ERZ1034678.568-NODE-568-length-20014-cov-7.041335_pt1 | contig 20014 bp, 18 predicted proteins | sample MGYA00520640_ERZ1034678 | MGnify/ENA primary metagenome ERZ1034678 (study PRJEB33766, sample SAMN09781767) | gut metagenome | biome: gut microbiome | host: Homo sapiens | place: Madagascar | study: EMG produced TPA metagenomics assembly of the PRJNA485056 data set...
GAGAACTTACATTATCTCGATGTGAGTATATTTAATCACATTTTGAGTGGCAGGAAATTTCAATGGACTACAATAAAGTCGCAAAAGAAGTCATCTTCCACGTTGGTGGACCTAAGAACATCAAAAAGGCATTTCATTGTGCTACACGTTTAAGATTGATGTTGAAGGATCCATCATTTGCAGATGAAAAAGCTTTAGAATCTGTAGATGAAGTTAAGGGAACATTCCTTGTCCAGGAACAGTTCCAGATTATTTTTGGGAGTGGTGCTGTTGATGCCAATACAGATGTTGTAGAAATAGCGAATCCAGTCGTAGAAGCTAAGGTTGCATAAGGAGATTTTTATGAAGGAAATATACAAACTAAAATATCATCTAGAACCTGTATCTGGATGGATGAACGATCCTAATGGGCTTGTAGAAAAAGATGGAGTATATCATATCTATTATCAGTATTCTTACGAACCTGAAGGTGGATTAAAGTATTGGAAACAATTCACTACTAAAGATTTCCTTCACTATCAGGATGAGGGGATTGCCCTCTCTCCTGATCATCCTCATGATCAGGGTGGTGCTTATTCTGGGTGCTGCTTCAATGACCATGGATTATTACGTTATTTCTATACTGGTAATGTAAAGCTGCCTGGTGATTATGATTATATTAATGCAGGCAGAGAACATAATGTGATGATAGTTGATTCACAAGATGGGCTTGTATTAGATCATAAGGAAGTTGTGCTTTACAACAAGGATTATCCTCAAAACATGTCTTGTCATGTAAGAGATCCCTACGTTTATGAAAATGATGGTATGTATTATATGGTTCTAGGAGCAAGAACCCTTGATTCACATGGTTGTGTAATCTTATATTCATCAAAAGATTTAAAGAAGTGGGATTACATGAAGACTGTTGACTACCATAAACCTTTTGGTTATATGTGGGAGTGTCCGAATTATTTAAGTTTTGAAATGAAGAAGTTCTTATTCTGTTGTCCTCAGGGACTAGAAAGCCATAACTATGATTATGAAGCTATTTATCAGAATGGATACTTTCCTCTTACAACAGATTTAGAGAAGGATTGCGTTTTGGAGGACTTTATCGAGTTTGATCATGGGTTTGATATCTATGCCCAGCAGTTCTTCAAAGATGAAAAAGGTCGTATGATCATGGCAGGCTGGATGGGGCTTCCTGATATTGATTATACAAATCCTACCGTAGAAGAAGGACGTCAGCATGCCTTCACTCTCTTTAGAGAGATTACTGAACATGAAGGTAGACTCTATCAGTTCCCTATTGAAGAATATAAGTCTTTAAGAGAAGAGAAGAGAAGAAAGAAGTACAGGGAACATCTCTCACAATGAATACGTCTTGTTTTGAATGCCATATAACTGATCTCCCTCAGTCATTCAAACTTCATTTAAGAGGTGTAAATATGAATTATGAAGATGGTCTTCTCACTATCGATATGAATAAAAGCGGTTCGGGTCGTGGTGTGAAACACATTAAAATTCCTAAAATGAATAATATGACTTTGTTTAGCGACACATCTTCTTTAGAGCTATTCATCAATGATGGTGCTTATGCCTTTACTACACGTATTTACAACAATTCAGATACTATTGAAATTATAAGTAATAAAGAAATTGATATGACTGCTTATCAATTAAAAGCGATTGACTTAGAACCTGCCAAATAAGCAGGTTCTTTTCTTTTTAGCACTTTATTAAAGAAAGTGCTAATTTTTAGCACTCAAGTGTTGACTTTGCTAAAAGAGTGGCTATAATAATAGTTGTAATCGATAGAGAGGTTACTAAGAAATAAGAAAAACGTTGAGAGAGGCGAACAAATATGAGATATTATCCAAATTTTAGTGATGTATTTGATGATTTATTTGATTCAGGAGTCAATACTACAAAAGCAAATACAATGTTATGTGATATTCGTGAAACAGAAAATACTTATGAAATGAATATTGCTCTTCCTGGATATAAGAAAGAAGATATTGCTTTGGAACTTAAGAATGGCTACTTAAAAGTATCAGCATCTGCTAAGAAAGAAGAAACTACAGGACGTATTGTAAGACGTGAAAGATATAGTGGTAACTGTTCTAGAAGCTTCTATGTAGGTGAAGAATTTACTGAAGAAGATATCAAGGCTAAGTTTGATAATGGTGAATTAATGATTTCAGTTCCTAAGGAAGCTCCAAAGAGAATAGAAAAGAAATCAATTACAATCTACTAATAACACGAGACGAAGAATCCCATGTTTAAATTTGATAAAGGAGATGTTATTTATGAGATTTTTACCTGGTTTCTATGATGTGTTTGATGATATGTTTGATGATGGCTGGATGAGTCCATCAACTAATGCAATGCAGTGTGATATCAAGGAAGTAGACAACAACTATGAAATGAACATTGCTCTTCCTGGATATAAGAAAGAAGATATTTCTCTAGACTTGACTGATGGTTATTTAACAGTTTCTGCAAATACTAATCAGGATAAGGAAGAGAAAGATAAGAACGGTAAGGTTATCAGAAGTGAACGTTATACAGGTAGCTGTTCAAGAAAGTTCTATGTTGGTGAGGGCTATAAAGAAGAAGACTTCACTGCTAAGTTTGAGAATGGTGAATTGATGATCACTTTCCCTAAGACTGAACCTGAAAAGATTGAAGAAAAGAAACCTATCATGATTGAATAGGCATTTAAAAAGGAAGCGTGAGCTTCCTTTTTTTATACCGTACGCAAATAATTATAAACTTGTTTCTTGAAACTCTCCCAGTTCATTGATCCAGACTGCCCTTCTATCATTGGTCTAGGACACTCTTTTCCTGACCAGTCATGATGCATACGGAGTTGATCTACACTGAGGTTATATTGTTTTAATAATGCAGCAGCAAGTTTGGCTGCATTTTTTTCTGCCATATATAAATGGCCATCTGAATTGACACATATTTCTATCGCAATAGACGCACTATTACCTGGCATGACACCATCTCCTGCATGTCCTGCCTGCTGGTTAAGTGGTAATGATTGGTAGATACTATGATTATCCACTGTATAATGCCAGGAAGCAGAACGTACATTACCTGTATATTGAAGTTTAGCATGACTCAAAGCATCGGCTCCTTTACTTGTATTATCTGTTGTATGAATCGTAATATACAGTGGTCTCATTGCATAATGAGTACGATGACTACTTGTTTCAGGAATCATATAATCTTTGTAGAGTGGTATCCCAGTTGTATTCTCTATAGATTTATTGACATCAATACTTACATATTGAGAAGAAACCCATCCCTTTCCTTCTATATACATATAGCGCCCTGCTTCTTTTGTGACATGATAACTTCCAGCAGGAACAGTATTAGAAGTAGCATAGTAAGAGAATGGTGCACTATACAGCGTCTTAGAAGTACTAAATGTAATTGTATTAGAGATTGTAAGAGGCTGTACACCTACATAACTACTATGACTATATTTCTTACCATCTAGCCCTGTATAAGTTAAACCATCAAAACTACTACATTCTATTGGTCTAGATAAAAGATGGTTACTTATTAATATATGATCACTTTTAATAATGACTTGTATTGGTGTATAACTAGGAAAACTAATAATAAGTAATACTACAACCAATATATTCTTCAGTATTCTCTTCTGTTTTATTGTCAGTTTTTGATGTTTCATAAGTTTATCCTTCTTCCATTGCATTGTCATTATAATACTAATATAAGATTATGAATAATTTTTTAACTTCACCAACCCATTAACATACTGTAATTTTCATTGATACAAAAATGAAAACGCTTATTTTTTCACAAGACCTTTATAAGCCTAAAAAACGCTATTTTAAGCCCTTTTTATACTATTTTTTACATGCTGTTTTCTTGAGTTTCATTGACTTTAAAAGCATGGTGTCATATAATTTTGACAGGTGATAACCCTCACCTTGAATCAACAGTCATTTAGTAATGAAAGGAGTAAAAAAATGATTTATTCAAAAGAAGTTGAAGAAATGTATTGCGTTAAACAGGGCGGCAATCATGGTTGTGCCCCAATTCCTGAAGAAGGCAAATGGGTTTATTCTAAAGAAATCAAGGATATTTCTGCTTACACTCATGGTATCGGATGGTGTGCTCCACAGCAGGGTGCTTGTAAACTTTCTTTAAATGTTAAGGAAGGTATCATTGAAGAAGCACTTATCGAAACTATCGGATGTTCAGGTATGACTCATTCTGCAGCTATGGCAGCTGAAGCTTTAGTTGGTAGAACTTTACTTGAAGCATTAAACACTGACTTAGTTTGTGATGCTATCAATACTGCAATGAGAGAATTATTCTTACAGATCGTTTATGGACGTTCTCAGTCTGCTTTCTCAGAAGGTGGTTTAGTAGTAGGTGCTGGTCTTGAAGACTTAGGTAAAGGTTTAAGATCAATGGTAGGTACATCTTATGCTACTAAGAAGAAAGGTCCTCGTTACCTCGAATTAACTGAAGGTTACATTACTAGAGTTGCTTTAGATAATGATGACCAGATCATCGGTTACGAATTCGTAAATCTTGGAAGAATGATGGACATGATCAAAGCTGGAGAAGATGCTAATGAAGCTGTTAAGAAAGCAACAGGTTCTTATGGACGTTTTGCTGATGCTGCTAAGTACATCGATCCAAGAAAGGAATAATTAGGAGGTAGAACAATGGCTATTACATTTGAAGGTTATGAAAGAAGAATCAACCAGATCAATAAAACTTTAAACGAATATGGTATCAAAGATATCGAAGAAGCTAAGAAGATCTGTGATGATAAAGGTATTGATGTTTATAACATCGTTAAATCTACTCAGCCTATCTGCTTCGAAAATGCTTGCTGGGCTTACACTGTAGGTGCTGCAATCGCAATCAAGAAAGGTGACGTTAAGGCTGCTGATGCTGCTAAGACAATCGGTATTGGTTTACAGTCATTCTGTATTCCTGGATCAGTTGCTGATGATCGTAAAGTAGGTTTAGGTCATGGTAACTTAGGTTCAAGACTTCTTGATGAAGAAACTCAGTGTTTCGCTTTCTTAGCTGGTCATGAATCATTCGCAGCTGCTGAAGGTGCAATCAAGATCGCATTAAACGCTAACAAAGTTCGTAAGCATCCTTTAAGAGTTATCTTAAATGGTTTAGGTAAAGATGCTGCTAAGATCATCTCAAGAATCAATGGTTTCACATATGTTGAAACTCAGTTCGATTATTTCACAGGTGAGGTTAAAGAATTATCTAGAACTGCTTATTCAGATGGTGACAGAGCTAAGGTTAACTGCTATGGTGCAGATGACGTACGTGAAGGTGTAGCTATCATGCATAAGGAAGGTGTAGATGTATCAATCACTGGTAACTCTACTAACCCAACTCGTTTCCAGCATCCAGTTGCAGGTACATATAAGAAAGAATGTATCGAACAGGGTAAGAAATACTTCTCAGTTGCTTCAGGAGGAGGAACTGGTCGTACATTACATCCAGATAACATGGCTGCAGGACCAGCTTCATATGGTATGACTGATACTATGGGTCGTATGCATAGTGATGCTCAGTTCGCAGGTTCTTCATCAGTACCAGCTCACGTTGAAATGATGGGCTTAATCGGTATGGGTAACAACCCAATGGTAGGTGCTACTGTTGCAGTTGCAGTTGCTATTGAAGAAGCTTGCAAATAATTTAATTCAACACTTAAAGTCCTGATTTATTCAGGGCTTTTTCTTTACACTATGAATATTAATGATTATCAAAAAGAAGCCATGAAAACACTAAATCCTGAACTTAATAAGAAAGATATACTTATTAATAGTGTTATGGGCTTATGTGGAGAATCAGGAGAAGCCATAGATATTGTTAAGAAGTGGTTGATGCAGGGACATGATTTTGATAAAGATCATCTTATTAAAGAATTAGGTGATATAGCCTGGTATCTTGCTGAAGCTGCTACTGCATTAGATGTTCCTTTAGATACTATCTTACAAGTAAATCTAGATAAACTACATAAAAGATATCCTCATGGATTCATCATAAATGCTTCTAACAACAGACAAAAAGAGGATTGATTCTGTATTTTACAGAGTCAATCCTCTTTCGTTAGATTTCATAATCAATGGGGGGTTCATTTGAGTTTGAATTTCAACTTCAAAAAATAAGATCACATGCTTTATGTACATAATTTCTATCTTTCCACTCTCCTTGATTCTTATCGTTGTTTGTATTTGTTTGAATAAATGCTATACTATGTGCAAGGAGAATTGATTGTTATGAAACCGATTGACTCAGATAATAATGTTAGTCTTCCTAAAACTATCGAAGACAAGTTAAATGAAGCAGAAAAAGATTACGAAGAAGGAAGAACTCATACTGAAGATGAAATATGGGAAATGCTTAGTAAAAAGTATGGATTTGAATTATGAAATATTATCTTAACTCTATGAAAATGAAGCAGTGCACCAAAAAGAGGATTGAATCTGTACTTACAGACTCAATCCTCTTTCTTTTAATTCCAATAATCTAAGTAATCATATTCAACATAACTACTGGCAGATGCAAACTTCTGATATGTCTCTCTATCCATACGTGCATATCCCTTAGACTTATTACCTGTCTTAGTTACTAGAACATCTGTATCTCTAGAAAGTCTATAGAAGCGATATGTCGTTCCTTTTAATACTACACTATAGCTAGGTGATCCATAACGTACTTTACTTTCATCATACTTTGTTACACCATCAGGCAATTGAGTACTAAACTCAAGTCCCTTCATCTTAGATGAAATAGAAGTAGATTTATACAAAGAATAATCTGTCTTCTTTTCACCACTTACATCAACTTTGAGTAAATATGCATGAGGACTAGGGAATACAAATACAGCCATTACACCAATAAATAAACATGCAATAATACTTCCAATAACCTTTTTCTTAGAATTCATCTTATTATCCTCTATAATCTTTCTGGAATTTTTTCTACTACTGCTTTTTGTCCTTCTAATGTGAAATGAACCCCATCTGTTACATACTCCCTCTTTAACTGTGTACAGTCTTCATCCTGACATAAATCATCAAGATCAATATACCCATCCGCAGGATTTGTCTTAATCCATGCATTGATCTCTTTTCTCATCTGATCTATTTCAGGTGTCCATTCAATGTCATCACCTTTATTCAATATATTGCGTGTATAACCTCTCCAAGCCGAACGCGTGACTAAATAAACCTTGATATTTCTACGATGTGCTTTTCTAATAAGTGTCTTATAAGCATCAATCATCTCTTTAGTTGTTACTTTAGGTGCAATACCCATCATACTCTTACAATTAGGATGAATAATATCATTACATCCTACTTTGATAATAATATTCTTTACACCTGGCTGATTTAAAGCATCTCTTTCATATCTCTTCAACATTGATTCACCATAAGCCATACCTAGTGTACCTACACCATCAGCACATAGACGATTACCTTTAATCGCCTGCTGTAAAACACCTACATTATGCACATTAGCCAAATGCTGCTTTGTAGAATAAAGTATAGGAATATCATTCGCAAGTGTTGAGTCTCCAATAATGACAGTGGATGATGCATCCGGTCTATCTACATCTAAACCTGTGAATAATGGAATTACATCATATTCCCCAAAGCTTCCATTTAATACCATTAGTACTCCGGTTGTTGCAGGAAAGTTGACCTGATTACCTGAACTAATATAAGTTGTACCCCCAATTAAACCAAATGTTTTCAATTGTTCTGTATTTTTCATATACATAGAAACAGTCACTGGTTCTAATGCATCTACATGATAGCTTAATGGATCTGAATGAATCGTTTCTCCCTTTCTAAGAGTCACTCTCTTACATCCATTAAAAGTCACATTCTTCTTTGTATGGATTTTAATACGCTGTTTACTTATTGTCTTCGCGATAGTCACAGCATCAATAGTCATCGGACTAGTTCCATATGTATTAGAGAATGTGAGACGTACTGTTTCACCAGTTAATGTAGGTTTAATCACAGTTCTGAATGTGAGATGATGTAATCCAAAATCCTTAAAACGATTTCCAAAGAATTTCTGGATACTAAACTCTACAGGACTTGTAGACCAGGAACCTACCCAGTTATCTTGTGCATAACTTGATGTCGTGGATGGGAACAGACATAAAGCAATAGTCAGAAGACATGTGATTAATTTTTTCATGAGCTTCCCTCCTCTATTTCATTATACCAACAAGTAAAATAACTCTTCTACTACAACTATATTATTACTTAATAATCGTTTTTTTCTAATACACATAAATAATAGTGAACTCATATATATTGTGTGTAAATACTCAAAAAACCCTTCGTTAGAAGGGATTATAAGAACTTATCTAATTCAGTTTTTACCTGTTCATTGATCTTATTTGTAGGATGATCAATTTTATCTCCTCTCATGATCACTGACTCAATATGTCTTAATGCAAGTAAATCATCTAATGGATTCTCTTTGACCACAATCATATCAGCTGACTTACCTACTTCAATAGAACCAGTCTCATCATCAATACCTGCCATTTTCGCCGCCTGTAATGTCGCACAATAAATCGAATAGGCATTACTTACACCTACATACTTATGGAAGTAATATAGTTCTCTCCAGAAGTCATATTGGGTAATCCAAGGGCATCCTACATCATTACCTAACACAATAGGAATATCATTTTCTAATGCCTGTTTTGCACATTCTACAATACCATCGAAGACTACTTTACCATTGAACTGTTCTACTTCTGATGCGTTAGTAATAGAACGATCAAATAAAGCATATGGTAATGCTGGTGATAATGTAGTACATAAGAATGCATTGTTTTCTTTAAACAACTGAATCATATGATCATCTAATTTAGCTCCATGCTCAATAGAGTCTACACCATTCTCTAAAGCTACTCTTACACCTTCAGGTGACTCTACATGAGCTGCTACTTTAAAACCTAATTCATGGGCTTTATCACAAACTGCTTTGACCATTTCAGGTGCCATCTTTAATTCACCAGGAACACCCTTTTCTTTAGCATCTAGTACACCACCAGTAATCATTAATTTAATTAAATCTACATTCTGTTCCTTTGCTTTACTTACCTGTAAAAGGGCATCATCAATTGTTTCAGCTGCAATAGCTACACTCCCTGCCATATGACCATGAGGGACTGAAATACCCTCATTACCTGCTAGAATACGTGGTCCTCTCTTCTTACCACAATTGATTTCATCACGTACATGTGTATCAAAATTTCTAATACCACCTACTGTTCTAATAGTAGTCACACCACTCATTAATTCTATTTCTACAAATCCACGTACCATATTATGGGCAATAGCACGAGTAAATGGATTACTCATTAAGAAGTTTACAAGTTTCGCATTATCTCTCTGTTTCTTTTGCGGTTTCCCATTACCTGCTAGGTGTACATGCATATTAATAAGACCAGGCATGATATAGTTTCCCTTTAGATCTATTACATGATAGCCAGTTAAATCAGCTTCTTCCTGTAAAACAATATCCTTAATCTTCCCCAGTTCCACAAGAATGGCATAACCTTCCTTCACCTGCATATCCTTAGTACCATCTATTATTTTTCCATTGATATAAGCATCCTTCATTATGCTCACCCCTCTCTTATATCTATGATATCATATTCACTTCATATTATAACTTAGACATTTATCCTATTTTGACTAAAAAAGAAGAGATAGCATTACACTATCCCTTCCCAAAAAAAGATGAATCTTTAGTCTTTCTTCTTCTTTACAGAAACATAACCGGCTAAAGATAAAGCCATAGCTGATACTAATCCAAACAATGAAGTTGGATCACCTGTCTTAACAGTATCATCCTTCTTATCTTCTGGTTTAGTTTCAGGTTTTACTTCTGGTTTAATTTCAGGTTTAACTTCAGGTTTTACTTCTGGCTTAGTTTCAGGTTTTTCAGATGGTTTTTCTGGATCAGTTGGTTTACTAGGTTCAATAACAACCTTTTCTTCTAAAGCTTCTACTGCCTTAGTTAACTTAGCCACAACTTCATCTACTTCTACCTGAGTTGCATTTTCTTTGTCAAGAGCCTTCGCATCTTCAACAGCAGTCATTAATGCAGCCCAAGATTCTTCAGTATACTTGCTTTCATCTAATTTCTTGATTTCAGCAAGTTTCGCATCTAATGCAGTTGTATCACCCTTAAGAACATCTAATCCCTTAATAGCGTCTTCTAGCTTCTTAGTTGCTTCATTAACTTCTTCCTGAGAAGCATCTTTGTTTTCAAATACAGCCTTTGCATCATTTAATGCCTTAGTAAATGCATCACGCGCTTTCTTAACAGCCTTATTTAATGTTTCTTCAGAGATAGCTTCAGCTTTAGTCACCGCTTTTTCAAGTTCAGCCTTATTTACTTTTACTTCTAAAGCATCTACTGCCTGAGTTAGCTTCGCTACAACTTCATCAACATCTTTCTGAGTTGCATTTTCTTTGTCAAGAGCCTTAGCTTCTTCAACAACATTAATTAATGCAGTCCAAGATTCTTCAGTATACTTGCTTTCATCTAATTTCTTGATTTCAGCAAGTTTAGCATCTAATGCAGTTGTATCACCCTTAAGAACATCTAAGCCCTTAATAGCGTCTTTTAGCTTTTGAGTTGCTTCATTGACTTCTTCCTGAGAAGCATCTTTATTTGCAAATACTACTTTTGCATCATTTAATGCTTTCACAAATGTTTCACGTGCTTTCTTAACAGCTTTATTTAATGTTTCTTCAGAGATAGCTTCAGCCTTAGTCACTGTTTCTTCAAGTTCAGCCTTATTCACTTTTTGAGCTACCTTTAAATTCTTCATTGCATCACGTAATGTATTGATTACTTCTTCATTATTCAAATCTTCTCTTGCATAAGCTTTCTGTGCTTCAACTAACGCTTCTAAGAATGTATCAACAGAATCACTTGTCTTATCAGTTAAATCCTGAGCATAAGCTTCTTTTAATAGATCCTTAAGTTCAGTATTTTCAGCCACCTGTTCATAAGTGAACTGCACTTCTGCAATTTTATACCAGCTGTCGCTTGCTTCTTTCATTTCAAGTTTAACATACTTCACTGGCTGTTTATCGAATGTGAATGTCTGTTCAAGATTATTCGCATCCATCTTTAAGTTACCCACTGTAGTCCAGTTTTCTTTATCTTCAGATACCATGATATCTGCATTCTTGATAATATCTGAACCTGGTCTTTCAGGAGCTGAAATCTTAATACCACTCATATTCACTTTATTTGCGAATGTAAATGTGATATGTTTACCAACTTTCTGTGCATCATTGAACCAAGCAAATGTATCTCTATTACCATCAAACATCTTGTCATAGCTATACTTATCGCTTGGAGATACACCCAATGACCAATAACCATCAGATGCCTGAACACTAGGAACATTTCCATCACGCTTCATTAAACCATTTCTAGCAGCAACTAATTCATCATATGCAGTCTTTACTGCTTCATCAGTTACTTCTTCATCATAAAGAACCTTCTTACCATTCTTTACAGCGTCTAAATATTCAGCATAACCAGAAGCATATCCGTTATCAGCCATTGGGTTTTCTACTTCTACCCATAATGCATAATAAGCACGTTTAACAGCTTTCTTCTTAGCTGCATTTAACTTAGTTAAGATAGCATCCACATCCTGCTGTAATGCCTTCTTATCATCATAAAGTTTCTGTGCTTCATCTAATGCAGTTTTATATTCACCTAGTGTTGCACCAATATATTCATTTTCATCTAAAGCATTATCTAAAGCAGCCTTTAAGTCAGTTTTATCTGTGTAGATTTCATAAGTGAAAGTGAAAGTGTCACCCTTCTTACTATATGTACCAGTTGCACTGTCTTTATCAGATACTAAACGATAACCATAAATCTTTTCAGCAGTGAAGTTATATTCATCACCGATATTACCATAACGAGTCACTGGACTCTTGATGTCCTTACCATCTTGATCTACATATTTAATAGTCACTTTACCTAAAGAATCAGCCGGTAAGATTGATCCAGAATCTGGTAAAGTAGAACCCTTTTCAAATGCTGCAACATGTCCAAGTTTTGCATAGTTAGCCTTGAACTGATCATGTGAAATAATGCTGTTAGAACTTGTATTCCATGCCTTAGTTGCAAGTGCACGCATTTCATTTGCGATATCTTCAGTAATAGTATCTTCATCACATACATCAGCCTTATCACACCAGATTGCAAGTGAAGCACCCTTAATAGCAGGGTTATCATCTGCAATAGTGTTAGCCTGGAATTTACCTGGAGTCCATTCATCAAAGATTAACTTATCAGAATTTAAGTTATCAAATGAATGCTGTTTACGTCCATCATTTGGCATTGATGGTCTTAATACATAATAGAAGAAACTAGCATTTACGTTATAAATAGTATCATGACCCTTATCTAAGAATGTCTGAAGTTTTGCGATACTATGGTTCCAAGACATCTGGCTCCAGAAATCGATACCGATATACTTATGCATTTCGATCATCTGTTTATTCTGTCCCCAGGAATTTTCTCCATAGTAGATACCATCATTCCAGATACGTGGAGTAAATCCTTTTTTATGTACATGTTCTGCTAAGTCATTGATATATTTCGCAATAACATCTTTCCAAGTTGCATTAGGATCAATGTTTTCTCTTGCATAGTTATCTAGTACTTCTTTGTACTGAGTAGTGAAAGGTGCACGGTCAAATTCCATATATTCATCCCCGCCGATGTGGAAATCTGTACATCCTTTAAATAATTCCATATATTCATCATATAAGCTATAAATATACTTAATCGCTTCAGGATTAGTAACATCTAAACCTGATTTATAATTATTACCATATTTATCTTTCTGTCCATATTCTGGATGTGCTCTTAAAATCTGGTCAACATGGCCTGGAGAGTCAAATGATGGAATAACTTTCACACCATATTTCTTTGCTTCAGCAAGAATTTCTCTTACATCAGCTTTAGTTAAATGCTGTTCAGATACGATTGATGGATCTGTTTCACATTCAATACGGAAACCTAGGTTTTCTGAGAAATGCATCTGGATTGCATTCATCTTAAAGTAAGACATTTCTCTGATCTGTCTGATGAACCATTCTTTAGAAATATACTTACGAGCCATATCTACATGAATACGACGTTCAGCAACATTAGGATAGTCTACGATTTCACCATAAGCTAAAGTGTTATTATTCGCAATTGAAAGCTGTTCAATTGTACGTAAACCATATAATACAGCTGTTTCACTTGCACCAGTTAAATGAATACCAGTGTCATAAATTGTAATCTTATAAGCTTCTTTACTTGTAGTCTTATCAGTAATTTCTGATACAGGCTTAATATCAATAGTGATATCAGTTGGTGCACCATCCTGATTATAAAGCATAGCCTGAGCATCACTAGAAATAATCTGTTTTGCCATGAATTCAGAATTCACTAATTTAACGATTTCAGCAAGTCTATCATTCTTTAAGTTAGCTTCATTAGCCACAATAACGAATTTAGAATCCTTAGTCATTACCCAAGTCTTATCAGATGCATCTTTAGTATATGACTGTAAGATTGGTGTAGTTGCAGCAACGAGCTGTTCATTAGTCATTGTTCTTTCAGTGATAGCTGATGTACCATTATACGCTTGAGCCACAATAGCACCACTTGAAAGAGTCATAGAAGAAACGAGCATAACGCTCATTAACACACGTTTCATATTATTCTTGTTCATTGTATTATTCCCTATCATGTAAGAGGCAGGCAAACCTGCCTCTTATGTATTAATTAAATTTTTTTCTTTTTAAAGAGATATAAGCGATAGCTGAAACAGCCATTAATGCAACCATACCTAAAATCATAGTAGAATCTCCTGTCTTAACAGTGTCATCCTTTTTATCTTCTGGTTTAGTTGCTGGCTTTTCAGTAGGTTTTTCAGATGGTTTTTCTGGAACAGTTGGTTTTTCTGGTTCAATTACAACCTTTTCTTCTAATGCATCTACTGCTTTATTTAACTTAGCTACAGCTTTATCAATTTCTTTCTGAGTTGCATTTTCTAAGTCAATAGCCTTTACTTCTTCTACTACAGCCATTAATGCCATCCAAGATTCAGCTGTATATTTGCTTTCGTCTTTCTTAGCAGCAGCTTCAAGAGCTGCATTTAAAGCTTCTGGATTACCTCTAAGAACCTTTAATCCATCTAATGCTTCATTTAATGCCTTAACTGCTGCATCGATTTCTTCCTGAGTAGGTTCATCCTTTACAAGAACAGCTTTAGCATTCTCTAATGCCTTAGTATAAGCTTCAACGTTCTTCTTAATTGCTTTATTTACTTCTTCTTCAGTTAAAGCATCAGCCTTAGCAATTGCTTCATCAAGAGCTTCTGTATTCACTACAGGTGCATCAACTAAACCTTCAATAGCCTTATTTAAGCGATTAATTACTTCCTCATTCTTGATATCTTCAGCTACTAATGCCTTCTGAGCTTCAATAAGAGCTTCTAAGAATTCATTTCTAGATGCAATTGTCTTGCCTTCTAAATCTTCTTCCTTAGCTTTTTCAATTAAATCTTTTAATGTAGTATCTTCACCAACAGCTTCTAATACGAACTCAACTTCAGAAATCTGATACCAAGCTCCATATCCAGAATTGATGTAGATTCTTACATACTTAACTTCCTGTGCATCAAAGTCAAATCTCTTTTCTAATGGATCTGTACCCTTTAATGTACCTACTGTTGTCCAGTTTACCTTATCAGCAGAAATCTGAACTTCAGCATCACGTAAAATATCACCCTGGTCTGCCTGTACAACATTCACACCTGATAATTTTACTTTACCTGGGAATGTGAATAATACTTCATCCCCAGCAGTCTGGTTAGCACCAAACCAACACTTAGAATTACGGTTACCGTCAATCATGTTGTTGTATGAGTACCAGCTATAGTATCCCTTAGTTGCAGAAATAGTAGGCTTGTCTGCAGCTTTCTTAATTAATGCTTTCTTTGCATTCATGATGTTGTTATAGGTAGCTTCAGCTGTTTCAACATCTAAGTTTTCATCTTTAAGAGTGTTCTTTCCGTTATTAACGGCATTCATATAAGCCTGATATCCTGATGCATAAGCCACATCACTCACTGGATAATAAGCTTCTACATATAACTTATAGAATTTAGCCTTTACAGCTTTTTCTTTTGCAGTACGAAGTGCAGCTAATGTTTCATCAACTTTCTTCTGTCCTGCTGAAGGATCTTCTTTAACGTCTTTCGCAACTTCTAGAGCTTCTTTATATTCCTTCACTGTTTCAGGAATATAATCCTTAATCACTAATGCATTATTCACTTCTTTGATTAATGCTTCCTTATCCGTAAATGTCTTATAAGTTAAAGTGATTGTTTTATTTTCTTTATATACGCCTGTTAATGATTCACTTGCCTTTTCGAACTTATAACCATAAAGTTCCTTAGGTTCAATAGTGTATTCATTGTCCTTTAAGCCATATAAAGTTTCTGTAGGTTCAATTGTCTGTCCAAATTCATTCTTATATTCAATTGTAAGTGCAACAGACTGTCCTTCATAAAGAACCTGACCTGGTTCTGGTAAAACGCTCTTATAACCAGGAACGCGTCCAATCTTATCAAATGCCTTCTTTACATCAGCATATTCAGGCATTGAATCTGATGTGTTCCACATCTTATAAGCAGTGGCACGTGTTCTATAGAAGATGTTATTTGCCACTGAATCCTGTGTCATATAACCAGGAACGTCACACCAAATTGCATAAGAACCACCTTTTACAAAGTTTGCGTATGGTTTCTTATAAGTCTGTGGAATACCACCCTGTAATGTAGAGAACTTACCTGGATTCCATTCTCTATAAATTCTATCTCCTTCAGGACATGCATTCTGTAACCACCAAGAAGATAATACATAATACATGTAAATATCAGAGAAGTTGATAACTTTATTACCATTCTGTACAAACTTTTCGATACTTGCACAGTTCTGTGGAGCAGCCCAATAACAGATTTCAATATCTGGATCTAATTTATATCCAGTATAGTTTCCATACATCACACCATCGTTCCAAGTTCTAGGAGTCATACCCTTTGACTTAGCGATTGCAGATACTTCATTGAAGTATTCCATGATCTGTACATACTGTTCATTAGAGAAGTTAGAGAATTTTTCTAAGAATTCATCTCCACCAATGTTAAATCTCTTACATCCAGCTTCTGAGAAGAAATCGATAAATTCAGTCATTAAATCGATTAAGAAACCGCGTGCTTCGTCATTTGTAAAGATATTGAAGCACTGTGCTCTTCTACCATCAGATGGGAATAAGCTTGCACAGCTATAATCAGATGGTAAATATCTTAGAACTGCACCAAGGTGACCTGGAGAGTCTAAAGATGGGATAACTTCGATATGATATTCATTTGCAACCTGAATAATTTCTAACATATCCTGTTTAGTGAGATACTGGTTGTTTACATACTGGAAGCCATCAATTGCTTCAAGAGTATCACTCTGTAATCTGAAACCTTCATTTTCAGAAAAATGAAGCTGAATTGAATTGTATTTCTGCCAAGATAAATCCTTGATTAATGAAATGATCCAATCCTTTGTGAAGAACTTTCTTGCACAGTCCAAATGGAATGAGCGGTCTTCTACATCAGAATAGTCAACAATATTTCCCTTAGTTAAAACATTGTCACCTTCAATTAACATCTGGATCACAGATGTTAAACCATAATAGATTTCTGTTTCATCTTCTGCAGAAATAGTAATATTATTCTTAATATCTACTGCATAAGCATCATTCTTACCAGTTAAATCTGGGTTAGTTCCCATTTTTACAATGATGTCATTGTCTACAGCATTTTCTAATGTACCAAAAACAATCTGTGGTGCTTCTGATAAAACACCTCTGTCTGCTAACTGCGAACTTGCACGTTTCAAATCACGTAATAACACTTCATTATTAAGTGACTTTTCATTTGAAACCACAAGTAAACGGCTTTTCTTTGGCAATGTAAATGTGTCTGAATCCTTTGTGTAGCTTTGTACATTTGGATAAATCACATTAGGTGCCGCGAAAGCTGGTGCAGCTGCAGAAGCAACTCCCGATAGCGCAATAATTGCAGCTAAGCCTACTTCAACAATTTTTTTCCCTTTCACACTTTCACCTCTTTCTTTGTTGATAAGACTAAAGATTTCACCTCCACTCTTAAATTTGATAGATTGAAACAAAAAAAAGACCGCATTCACGATACCCTAAAAAGGGCCTATGAATGACGGTCTTGCCTACTTAAAGTAACAATCCTTCGACAACAGTATACATGAGTTTTAAACGATATGTCAACAGTGCACGCTTACAATTTGTAATATTATTTCATTGTCTTTATTGTCGTTATACACTTTATTAAAAACGGATTTATATTGATATATAGGGGGGGATTTTTCTATATTTAATTTTAAAACATATCGTCACTATTCTTTTCTATTACCTTTCTAAATACCTCATTGAGTGGTTCCCATGATGTTTCTCCATCAATAAAAGAAGATACATCTCTTTCTTCTAAATTAGTGAATATAAACTCATCTAAAGAGGAAATATGATCTACATACTTCTTCTCATTACTATTCTTCTTGATCATTAATAGTTTATTCATATGTTCTCTTAATTCATTAGGCAGTTCACATTCTATCAGCCTCTCTATTTCTATTGGAGGCTGCTTTTTATTATGTACAATATATTGACTAGATAAGATGCAACGAAGAATATAGAGATACTTCTTCACAGGTACTTTTTCATTATTCATATATTTTAATGATGTTTTTGCCATTCTTTGATAATGACAATAGAGTTTCTTCTGTGAAAAATAGAGAGGAATCACTTCTCTAATATAAGAGGCTTCCTTTGTTTCTTTATACACAATAGGTGATGCAAACCACTCAAGTAATGAAGGATTAGACTTATAAAGAAGTTTTAATGCCTTCTTAATATCCCAACCACTTATATCAAACACATCATCTATAGGTAACTGTATAACATCTGATTTTTCATCCAAACATAGATACTCATTCTTATCTCTTACATAAATAAAACGCGCATCATAATCACTATCAATTGATTCAAAGCCCCAGGCACGACTTCCTGACTCAACCGCATAAATGATTTTTACATGTTCTTTCTTTTCAATCTCATTAAGCTTGTTTATTATTTCTTGTCTCATCTCCATGCTCCTTATAGTTATATACAGGCTTTAACACCTCTATTACATCTACTGTTTCTTTAATAACATCTAGTATATCTTCTACTGATTTATATGCCTGTGGTGCTTCATCCAATGTATCTAGAGAAATAGAAGTTGTATAGATTCCTTCCATAGACTTCTTATACTCCTTGATATCCAACATTTCTTTTGCCTGCTTGCGTGATAATATTCTTCCCGCACCATGTGGTGCTGAATAGTTCCACTCCCTATTTCCTTTACCTATACCTAGAATAGATCCATCTTTCATATTCATAGGAATAAGAACTTTCTCCCCTTTCACTGCTCGTATAGCCCCTTTTCTTAATATCATCTCATTGATATCTATGTAGTTATGAATGGTATGAAAAGAGTCTATTTCTGTAAGAGATGCCTTTTCCATTATCATACTGGCTATTAGTTCTCTATTTCTCATCGCATACTTCTGACATATCTCTATATCATAAAGATAATCATTGAGTGCATCACCATACAACCAACATAAGTCTTCTGGAATATCTAAAGTTCCATAATCTTCCTTAAGTTCCTCTAATGCGTGATTAATTTCCTTGTTTTTCCCAAGTTCTTTATATTCTTTAATAATTTTCTGACGTCTTTGTTTATATTCATCCCATCCTCTATGTAGATTGATGGCACGTCTTTGATATATTTCTGCCACTTGTTTTCCAAGATTACGACTTCCTGAATGAATAACCAAATAATAATCACCACTTATAGACTGCTCAATCTCTATAAAATGATTTCCTCCACCTAACGTTCCTAATGACTTTTCTAGACGTGATAATTTCTTAAGAGATGAATAACACTTTAACTCAGATAAATCAAATGTTTCTAAAGGAGTCTCCCATACATTCATTCCTGAAGGAATCCATGAACATACTTCATCAATCTTCTTAAAATCAATTTCTTTATTTAATAATTTCACTGTATACATCCCACAGCCTATATCTACACCTACAATATTAGGACATACCTTATCCTTAATAGTCATTGTCGTACCAATTGTACAACCTTTTCCCGCATGTACATCTGGCATGATACGAATCTGACTTCCTAATGTAAGATCATAATCACACATTCTTTTAATCTGTTCTAAAGCTTTTTCATCTATCTGTGATGCAAAACATATCGCATTATTTTTCTTTCCTCTTATTTCTATCATTGTTCTCACCTCAACAACATCATAGAGAATAAGACGCTGATTATCATGGACAAAAAGTTGCGAACTATAGTAAAATCATATACGAGGAGGGAAATCCCATGTTTGATCTAATGTTTACAATAGTTCCTGTACTAGTAATAGGAATATTCATCTATGTTATAGTCAGTGGTATTGGTTCCTGGCATAAGAATAATAATTCACCACGCTTAAGTGTTCCCGTAAAGATAGTCACTAAACGTGCAGATACTATGTATACACACCACGAGGATATGATGTCATCATCACATACAACCTACTATGTGACTTTTGAAGTAGAAAGTGGCGATAGAATAGAACTTGTAGTACCAAGTAGTGAATATGGATTCATGGTAGAAGGAGACCAAGGAAAACTTACTTTCCAGGGAACAAGATATATATCATTTGATAGAAATTACTAAAAGGGCGAATTATCGCCCTTTTTAAATGGAATATGCTTTTTGTTTCTTTAATCTTTGTCTTATGAG
>ERZ1034678.576-NODE-576-length-19919-cov-5.972966_pt1 | contig 19919 bp, 14 predicted proteins | sample MGYA00520640_ERZ1034678 | MGnify/ENA primary metagenome ERZ1034678 (study PRJEB33766, sample SAMN09781767) | gut metagenome | biome: gut microbiome | host: Homo sapiens | place: Madagascar | study: EMG produced TPA metagenomics assembly of the PRJNA485056 data set...
GAGCTGGGTTCAGAACGTCGTGAGACAGTTCGGTCCCTATCCGGCGCGGGCGTAGGATATCTGAGGGGAGCTGGCCTTAGTACGAGAGGACCGGGCTGGACGGACCACTGGTGCATCAGCTGGATACCAAATCCATAGCTGGGTAGCCAAGTCCGGAAGGGATAAACGCTGAAGGCATCTAAGCGTGAAGCCCCCCCCAAGATGAGATGTCCCTGTCTATAAGACAGTAAGACCCCTGAAAGAGTATCAGGTAGATAGGGCAGAGGTGGAAGCACGGTAACGTGTGGAGCTGACTGTTACTAATCGGTCGAGGGCTTGACCAAAGCAACTCGGAAACAATCTGTATGAAGTTTTGAAGGTATGTACCTTTAACAATGGCGTTACCTGATTTCAGGCGAACGTCATTCTTTAACTTAATAATCCTCGATAGCTCAGTTGGTAGAGCACGCGGCTGTTAACCGCGCTGTCGTAGGTTCGAGTCCTACTCGGGGAGCTAATTGCTCGATAGCAGATTTTGCTATCGAGTTTTTTACTTTACAGGAAATTGCTTTCCTATAAAGTAAAAAACGCTCCGCGAGGATGCGCACTGCGGCGTATAAGGTAGATGTCGCAAGCGACCGCCGCAGGCGCGAGAATGTGCCAAGGCACATTCTTTATTCTTTATGCGAGTAGCGAGAAAAAATCTGGGAGAAAAGAAGGAGTCAAGCTCGCTTGAGTGAACTTCTTTTCTACTCAGGTTTGGCAAACACTGTGATAGAGACTTATTGGAAAAAAGTATCAGTTGACAGAATTAAAAAAAGTAAGATATAATTATTTAGCCAAGGGTTAGTATTTACTAACTCTAATTTTATGCCACTAAGTATTTATGAGGGTAACGAGAAATTCGCAAGGTATGTTTTTCATAATTTACAACAGGAGTAGGACAAACAGTATGAGAGAAAAAATAATAAACTATTTATGGATTGCACTTGGATTTTTATGTTTTGGATTGGGAACTTTGGGGGTAGTTTTACCTGTTTTACCGACTGTTCCATTTTATATGGCAACTGTTTATTGTTTTGCCAGAAGCTCCAAGCGGCTTCATAATTGGTTTACGGGAAGCAAATTATATAAGAAACATCTGGAAAGCTTTGTAAATGAACGGGCGATGACGATGAAAACGAAATTAACCATAACAGCAACGTCTACGATTGTTATGGGAATCGGCTTTCTGCTTATGGATAAAATATTGATTGGAAGAATCGTTCTGGCATTTGTCTGGGTATTTCATATCTGGTATTTCTTCTGCAAAATCAGAACATTAGCACCGGAAATGACCGAAGAATAGAGGATAGTGAGCAATATGAAGAATAACATCGAAGAGAAGAAAAAAGAAAATCAGATTGCAATTGAGAAAAAGCGAAAGAAAGAACAATATGTAGTAAAGGAAATGATTGCTTTATATTGTAGAAAAAATCATAAAAATGTGGATAAACAAAACGGTCTCTGCCCAGAATGTGAAGAATTAGCCACCTATGCTGCGGCAAGAAGTGAGCATTGTCCACGAATGGAGGAGAAAACATTCTGTGCAAATTGCAAGATTCACTGTTATAAACCGGAAATGCGGGAACGGATCCGGGTTGTAATGCGTTTTTCCGGGCCTAGAATGCTTTTATATCATCCGATTCTGGCAATCTGGCACTTAATTACGACGATAAAAGAGAAAAGGGGAACAAAGTAAATGATAAAGAAGAATCTGGTAAATTTATTATCACATGCGAAAAAGTATGTTGTATACAATGTATTATGTCAGTGGATTGCCCTTTTGGCGCAGATTGCAGCCATTTTCACAATATCCGAGTTACTGGAAAAAATCATATTTGGAAATGTAAGCCTGAACGGTGAGCTTTGGACAGAAATTGGAAAAAGCGCAATCATTTTGCTGGCAGTTATCGTGATTCGTTATCTTTGTGACAGATTGGCGGCAAAGTCATCTTATGCAGCCAGCGTAGATGTAAAGCGGATTTTAAGAGAGAAAATTTATAATAAGCTTTTGAAATTAGGAGTATCTTACCGGGATAAGGTGTCGACTTCAGAAGTAGTGCAGCTTAGTACCGAAGGCGTGGAGCAGTTGGAAACTTATTTTGGAAAATATCTTCCACAGCTTTTTTACAGTCTCTTAGCGCCGATTACTTTATTTATTATCTTATCTTTTGTGGATTTTAAGGCAAGCCTGGTGTTACTGATTTGTGTGCCGTTGATTCCGGTATCCATTGTGGCAGTGCAGAAATTTGCCAAGAAGCTGCTGAATAAATATTGGGGAATCTATACCAGCCTCGGAGACAGTTTTCTGGAAAATTTGCAGGGTTTGACTACTTTAAAAATATACGAGGCCGATGAAATGAAAGCAAAAGAAATGGATGAAGAAGCATCCCGGTTCCGGAAAATAACCATGAAGGTTTTAACCATGCAGTTAAATTCCACCAGTGTAATGGATATCGTGGCATATGGCGGAGCTGCTGTAGGAATGGTTGTAGTATTAAAAGAATTTTTTGCCGGAAATGTAAATTTTGCGGGAACTCTGACTATCGTATTGCTGGCATCCGAGTTCTTTATTCCGCTGCGTCTGTTGGGCTCATTTTTCCATATTGCCATGAACGGAATGGCTGCCAGTGATAAAATTTTTAATCTCCTTGGATTGGAAGAGCCGCAGGATGGAACAAAGGATTTCCCTTGCCTGAATGAAGAGAAAATAGAATATCATGCAAAAGATAATGCAGAAGATAATGCTGAAAATACGATAAAAGATGGCGCAATCAACATGTCGGGAAATGCGATAGAATTTGAAAATGTAGAATTTTCTTATGAAGAGAACAGGAAAATTTTAAAGGGAATTTCGATTAGCTTACCGAAGGGCAGCTTCATTTCTCTGGTTGGAGAATCTGGATGCGGAAAGAGCACGATTGCCGGTCTGTTGACAGGAACGCTGAAGGATTATCAGGGAAAGATTACCATTGGCGGTGTGGAATTAAGTGAGATAAAAGAGGAAGAAATCTTAAAAAATATCACATTAATCCGTCACAACAGTTATTTATTTAAGGGAACGGTAGAAGAAAATCTCCGGATGGCAAAGCCGGATGCGACAGAGGAAGAATTAGAAGCTGTGCTACAGAAAGTAAATTTGTTGGGATTTCTTAAGGAACAGCAGGGACTTAAGACCTTATTACAGGAAAAAGGAAGCAATTTCTCCGGCGGACAGTGCCAGAGACTGGCATTGGCAAGGGGATTGCTGCATGACAGTCCGATTTACATATTTGATGAAGCGACCTCTAATATCGACGCGGAAAGCGAAGAAATGATTATGGAAGTCATTCATGAAATGGCAAAAGAGAAAACAGTTCTTCTGATTTCCCACCGATTGTCTAATGTGATAGGTTCGGATTGCATCTATTTCCTAAAGGACGGCAGAATTGCAGAGTCCGGAACGCATAAAGAACTGCTTATGAAGGAAGGAGCTTATGCGAATTTATATGAAAACCAGAGAAAATTAGAATCTTTCGCGGCTTTGGGTAAAGCAGAGAAACGGACAGCAGCGTGTGAAAGTAATTTAGAAAGTAGTTTAGACAGTAATAAAGAATGCAATTTAGAAAGTGAGTTAAAATGCAATTTTAAGGATAATAATTTCAGTAGCAATAAAGCAGATTCTTTAGCAGCAAAAGAGAAAAAGCAGGAGAGCACAAGACGAAGCGCAGTTGTAATTATGGGAAAATTAATTGGTCTGGTGAAGCCGTTATTTCCTATTATGATGGCAGCAATTTTGCTTGGAACTCTTGGATATCTGTGTGCCATTTTCCTGACAATATTTGCAGGACAGGGTATTTTATCAGGATTGAAGGAGCTGTTTGATATTGTAGCAGCCAAAAACGGAAATGGAGTCTGGATTGCTCATTTGACAGGTGTGAAGGTTCTGTTTGTCTGCATGATTGTGATGGCTGTACTGAGAGGTGTATTACATTATATAGAACAGTATTGTAATCATTTTATTGCATTTAAGCTGCTGGCTATTATCCGGCATAAAGTGTTTGCTTCCCTTCGCAGACTTTGTCCGGCAAAGCTTGAGGGAAGAGACAAGGGAAATCTCATATCAATTATTACAACAGACATTGAGTTGCTGGAAGTATTTTACGCACACACCATATCACCGATTGCAATTGCTATTATGACTTCAACTTTTATGACGATTTTCATCGGGCGGTATCAGGTATGGGCAGGCGTTCTGGCGGCAGGAGCTTATCTTGTGGTAGGCTGTCTGATTCCGATATGGAACGGAAGACGCGGCAGTAAGAACGGAATGGAGTACCGCAATGCATTTGGTGAAATGAACAGTTTCGTGTTGGATTCCCTTCGCGGTCTGGATGAGACAATCCGTTATCATCAGGGAAGCAAGCGTGGAAATGAATTAAGCGAGCGTTCAAAAGAGCTTGGAAAGAAACAGCGTAAATTAAGCCATTTGGAAGGTGTTCAGCGTTCTCTTACAAACCTTGTGATATTATTATTCTCTTTTGGAATGCTGTTCCTGTGTCTTTCTTTTTACCAGAAAGGAACAATTTCCCTGGCAGGAGTTATCATTTGTACCATCTCCATGATGGGCTCTTTTGGACCGGTTGTGGCATTGTCCGGGCTTTCCAATAATCTGAACCAGACACTGGCAAGCGGCGAGCGGGTACTTCGGATTTTAGAAGAAGAGCCTATGGTAGAAGAAGTACCGGAAGGAGAGATGCCGGAAAGAGAAGCATTGGAAGCAGAACTGTCAGAAGAGGAAACACCAGAAAGAAAGATGATGACAGGGAAAGTTTCCCGGGAGACTGTAGGTAAAGAAAACCTCAGATTTACCGGTGCATCTATGGAACATGTAACATTTTCTTATGAAGATGAAGTGATTTTAAGTGATTACAGCATTGATTTGGAACCGGGCAAAATTATCGGTATTCATGGAGTAAGTGGTTCCGGAAAATCTACGATGTTAAAGCTTCTGATGCGTTTCTGGGATGTGCAGCAGGGAAGCGTAAATATAAATGGGAAAAATATTAAAAAATTGCCGACAACAACTTTGCGTAAGCTGGAAGGTTATATGACTCAGGAGACACATCTTTTCCATGATTCCATTGCCAATAATATTGCAATTGGTAAGGTGGGAGCCAGCAGAGAAGAGATTATGGAGGCAGCGAAAAAAGCATCCATTCACGAATTTATTATGACATTGCCGGATGGTTATGACACTCAGGTAGGAGAACTGGGAGAGACTTTATCCGGTGGAGAGAGGCAGAGAATTGGAATTGCAAGGGCATTTCTTCATGATGCACCACTTTTGTTATTGGATGAGCCGACCTCTAATCTGGATTCCTTAAACGAAGGTATTATTTTAAAATCCTTAAAAGAATCAGCAGAAGAGAAGACGGTAGTACTGGTGTCTCACAGAGAATCTACGATGCAGGTGGCAGATGTGATATTTAAAATGAATCAGGGAAGGTTGTCATAGGTGTAAGATATAACGTCATGATATGATGAACTGATTTTGCTCATGATATCATGACATATCTGTGGGAGTTTTTTATGCTGCTAAGCATCCGTAAAAAGCTGCCGGTGGCAAGTTCTTATGGTGAATAACTCATAAAGAGTTTTCTTATAGTTACACTTCATTGCGTCTTCCTACGAAGATACTGATTACATAGAACAGCACTGCATAGATAATAAAGCAAACGAGGCAGCGGGTAATCATATTCGAAGCCATAAGGTCTGTTGCAGTTTCAACCATACAGTTATCCAGCCAGTAATCAGCAAAATCAAAAGATTTTTTATGTGTCAGCGTATCTGCCAGTGAAATAATCATGGATAAAACCAGTGGACCGATGATACCAACTGCGATGGAACCGCCTGTTTTCTTAAATAGAACTGTAATCAGGAAGAAAAGGGAGGTATATGCAAAGTTACCAAGAAGCTGTAAAAGCAGGGTGATAACCAGATCTCCTGTGGTACCGGAAAGGCTTCCAACTTCCCAGAATGCAGTGCCGGCAAGGAATCCGGTAAGCCAGCAGACAATGGTATAAACCGTTGTGGCAGCTAAGGATACCATGTATTTTACCGCATAAATGCGGGTGCGGCTGTAGCCTCTTGCAATGATATTTTTTAAAGTGCCATTGGTATAGTCGCTGCATACAAAGAGGGAAAGAAATACAGCCAGTACAATCGTAAAGTTGCTGGAAGATACTGCACCAACCAGCATATATATGCCGGTATAAAGGAATCCATCGTCAGAAGCACTTACTGTTACGCCGCCAGCTTCCATATTTCCCTGTGATAAACTGTAAATCATATTTAATGTTACTGCGGTCAGAAGAATTAATCCGATTAACACACAGCCACAGATGTAAAAGCTCTTCTGACGGAATAATTTTCGAAATTCAAATCTAAATAATTGTCCCATATTAACCACCTATCCGTTTCATAAAGTATTGTTCAAGTCCTTCTGCATGCACCCAGAAACTATTTACCGCAACGTCCTGTTGAACCAGACGTTTGTTTAATTCAGCGGCTTCCTCAAGATGTGAGGAGAGAATCACCTGATTGCCGGCAATGCGAATCTGTTCTGCCGGAATAGTTTCTGCAAAAATAGCGGCTGTTTTCTGCACATCATCTACTGTAAAAATCAGTTTGTGCTGGCAGCGTTCATTTAATTCTGCAGCAGTAACTTCTTCAATCAGCATACCGTCGTTGATAATTCCATATCTGGTAACGATTTTGGACAGCTCATCTAATAAGTGGCTGGAAATGAGAATTGTAATATTTTTCTCATGATTCAGCTTTAAAATCAAATCACGGACTTCCTTCATTCCGGCAGGGTCAAGACCGTTTACCGGCTCATCTAAGACTAAAAACTCCGGATTGCCGAGAAGTGCAATGGCAATACCAAGACGCTGGCGCATTCCAAGGGAAAATTTGCCGGCTTTTTTATTACCGGTATCAGAAAGCCCAACCAGAGAAAGGATTTCCTTAATCTCTGCATCGGTGCCACCGTAAATTAAGGAAAACTGCTTTAAGTTTTCATAGGCGGTACAGTTTTTATAAAGTCCAGGTGCTTCGATTAAAGAACCGATTTTGCGTCTGGCTTTATCGAAAGGCTCGCCGCCAAATAATTTGATTTCTCCTTTGGTAGGGAAAGCAGTACCTAAGACAAGGCGCATGAAAGTTGTTTTGCCGGCACCGTTTTTTCCAATGAATCCGTAAATATCACCTTTGTGAATGGTCATATTTACATTATTTACAGCCATCTTCTTACCGAATTGCCGGGAAAGATTCGTTGTTTGCAATATTGTTTCCATAAACATATCTCCTTCTTTATTTGTATTACTACAATAATACACTAAGACAGTAATGTCAAGAAGAAAATTTTAAAAGATGGACAGAAGGGGAAAAGAAGTGTACTCTTAAAGAGAATAATTTTGAGTAAAATTATGACGAATAATTCTTAAAAAACGCTTTACATCACCACTACTCTATGGTATACTAAAACACGTTCTGACGGTCGTTGGAACGTATCTGGCTCCGTGGTCAAGCGGTTAAGACATCGCCCTTTCACGGCGGTAACACGGGTTCGATTCCCGTCGGAGTCACTACACGAACAGAATATGAGGCATAAAAAATGTGCCACTGCATATACTGGAAGTGTTACAACAGAATATGGCGACATAGCCAAGTGGTAAGGCACGGGTCTGCAACACCCTTATCACCAGTTCGAATCTGGTTGTCGCCTCTTTTAGGAGAATCTTTTATAGATTCTCTTTTTTTACGCGAGTAGCAAGAAAAATCGCATGCTTGCATGCAGATTTGACGAGCACCGCGATAACTCGAGAAACTCGCAAAGCGTGTTTCTCGTAGTTGGCGAGCACCTTAAGAAACTTCAATACCATGCACCTGCAAAAATTCCTTCGCAATCTTCGAAAGGTGCCGGTCTTTGCTGATAATAAAAGCACTCATAATATAGAGGTTTTCATCGGAAATATATTTGATGCACATATCCTTAATTTCACGTATGTCCTCTTTCGTCAGGGAGACTAAGGCTACACTTCCAAAAGAGCGCGCCCATTCAATGGCAGTGGTTTTCGGAGAAGTAATCATGGAAACATTTGGCGAAAGAAGATAGTGTCCAAAAGAAGCATAAACAATATCCAGACAGTCAAAAGGAATTGCCAGCGGGTAGTTGGCAAGGTCCGGGACAGAAAGCTTTCCTTTGATTTTAGCCAGGGGATGGTCTTTTGGAAACAGTGCAACAATATCCTCTCTTTCATAGGGATAAAGTGTAAGCGCACCATGTCCGGGTGCGGCAGAGCGAATCAGCCCAATCTCTGTAATTCCATTTAAGACATTTGGAATAACAAATTCGCTTGGAATCTCATAAAAGTCATAATTTACTTTCGGGTGCTTTGCGATAAAGGCATCAAAAAATTTGTGCAGAAAATAAGGAGAGTTACCGGCTGGAATCGAAATCTTCAACAGTTCAGAGAAGCCGGCTTTCTGATTCAGCAATTCATTTCGTAAGCCCTCTTCCATCATGCAAATCTCTTTGGCACGTTTGTAAAAGATTCTTCCTGCATCCGTCAGCTCTAAAGAACGGTTTCCCCGGAGAAGAAGCTTCGCACCATAGGTTTTCTCAATATTTTTTAGCTGGTTACTCAAAGAAGGCTGTGCAATCAGAAGCTTATTGGCAGCCGCTACGATACTGCCGCAATCTACAATGGTTACAAAGTTACGGTAGGAGTCTAATGTCATAATAAAATACCTCTTTTGTTTTGTGGGAATCATTTGAAAATATAATTTATGTGGTTTGTGGAGGGGATTGTAAAAAATATAGGATTTCCAATATAGTTCCGGGTATGCAGGGAAGATTATTTTTGATATGAAATGCCGCAGTTCTAAAGCACATGTTTTTCTTTCTGTTATCAAAACAGTCTTTCCAATGTTTGACATGATAACTGCCCGGTTCGCCGAAGTACGGATGCATTTTAAGGGCTGTTAGGGGCACTTGAAATTTCGTCTGGCATCCGGCAACGCTGGCACAGGGAAGTGCCAGCGAGGCGCATATGAACATGGATGTGAATTTGCGCCGGTTGCCAGGCTTATTCAGTTATAGGTCGAAATTCTTAGTGCCCCTTGCAGACATTATTCAGCATCCGTACTCGGCGGACAGAGCAGTTATCCTCTCAAAGCAATGGAAAGACAGTTTATAATCAAGAAAAACATGTAACTAAGAACTGCAGACATTTCATATCAGATAAAATAATCTTCCTGCATAACCGGCTAATTATATTGAGGTAAATATTTTTACAATTCCCCTCTACACAATATAATAAAAATATTATAGAAACCAAGTAAAAATAGTATTTTTATTATAAAACAATTTCTATTATAATGCAAATGTATGTAAAGCAAAGGTGCAATACGGGGACGTGTTGTACCTTTCGTGTTTTTCATAGTTACAATACATCCGAAGGGGACAGAACATTCTCCGGCGGATATATAATGATGGATAAGAGGATATAGATAAAATGGAACATTATGATTTAGAAGTATGTGGTCTGAAACGTGAACTGCCTTTTGTGAAACTGTCAGATGGGACAGCGTATGCAAGCTTTGTGGTAATCAGTGATACAGAGCTGATTGAGAAAGCAGGTAAGGAACTGGCGGCATTTGCCAATGGAGCAGAAATTATCCTGACTATTGAAGCAAAAGGAATTGCTCTGGCGTACGAGATTTCAAAGCAGCTTCATATGAAGGAATTTGTGGTAGTCCGGAAAAGCGTGAAGTCCTATGTGAAATCATTTATCCAGGATGCGGTGCATTCCATTACAACAGAAGGAAATCAGGACATTTATCTGGATGAAACAGATGCAGCGAAGCTGAAAGGAAAAAAAGTTGCGATTGTGGATGATGTCATTTCCAAAGGAGAATCTTTAGCAGCGGCAGAACGCCTGGTGCATAAAGCAGGTGGTGAAGTCTGCAGCAGGCTTGCTATTCTGGCAGAAGGAAAAGCGGCAGAACGGACAGATATTACATTTTTACAGAAACTACCATTGTTTCAGAAAGGAAAAGAATCTTATGAGCCTGTTGATTAAGCATGCGTCTATAGTAGACGTACGAAAAAATGAAATAAAAACAGGAGATATTTATATTTCCAATGGCCATTTTGAAAAGATTGCAGAGCATATTCCGACCAGCGAGATAAAGGAAAAGGAGCAGCTTACCATAATAAATGCCAAAGGACTTACGGCTTTACCAGGATTGATTGATGCCCATACCCATGTGGAGCTTAGCATGTTAAGCAGTGCGTCTTTTGCAGAGGCACTGATACAAAACGGAACCACAGCAGCAGTCTTAGACCCTCATGATGCAGTAAATGTCTTAGGACATAAAGGTGCAAAATATCTGATGGAAGAGATGAAGGAGACAGAGCTTACACCGGTCTGGATGGCATCTCCCTGTGTTCCGTCAGCACCGGGATATGAAGACTGTTATGGACAGGTGATGCTTTCCGATGTCAAAGTGATGGTGGAAGAATATGGCATGTATGGAATTGCAGAAGCCATGGATTATAACCGGGTTATTGCAAAGGAAGCTTCTTTAAAAGAAATCTTAGATTATGGAAAAGAAAAAGGTTTAAAAATAGACGGACATGCGCCGGGTGTATTGGGAGCTGACTTAGATACCTATATTGCAGCAGGCGTAAGCTCCGACCATGAGAGTGTAACGGTGGAGGAAATGTTAGAAAAATTCAGGAAAGGAATGTATGTCATTATCCGCCGTGGCTCCTTAAAAGAGCCTGCAAGTGCAAAAGAATTCTTAGATAAAGCAGGAGACAGCGACCATATTTTACTTTCTACCGATGGCTGTATTACAGCAAAAGATATGGCAGAGCATGGACATATGAACTATGCACTGGCGCAGATTGTGGAAGAAGGTGTGGAGCCGCTTCAGGCAATCAAGCTTGCTACGGTTTATCCGGCAGCAGCCTATGGCTTAAAGGACAGAGGTGTCATTGCAGAAGGATATCGTGCAGACATGATACTTGTGAAGAATTTAACAGACTTTAAGGTGCAGGATGTTATTATAAACGGAGAAATTGCAAAGGCTTCTTATCCGCGAATGGATTATCCGAAAGAAGTGATCCATTCCATAAGGCGGGATGTTTTAAAAGAAGGAGAACTTACGATTCCATTGCCGGAAGGCTGCATAGATGGCGAAGTAAAAGTCAATATTGTAAAAATCGTGGACGGAACCTTAGAGACAATTCACGAAGAGAGAAAGCTTCCGGTAAAGAACGGTGCACTCATTTTAGAGGATGACTTAATGTATTGTGCAGTAGTAGACCGTTACCGGAAAGATGGTTCCATCGGAATCGGCATCATCAGCCAGGCAGGAGCACTGCAGGGAGCATTTGCCGGTTCGGTAGGACAGGATACCCAGAATCTGATTGCATTTGGAACTTCTCTTTCGGATATGACGCTGGCATTTAATCAGGTCATTGCAAAACAGGGTGGTCTTTCTTATGTAAGGGATGGAGAAGAGAAACAATTTGTGGGACTTCCGGTACTTGGCATTTTAAGTCAGAAGCCAATGGATGTATTTGTAGAGGAAACAGATAGACTTTTAGCTGATTTGTGGGAACATGGCTGTATTCTTAAGAATCCAATCCTCACTATGAGTCTTCAGATTTCCCTTGCTGTTATTCCGGAGATGGCAATTACCAACCGGGGATTATTGGATATTATAAATAATCGATTTATTCCAGTTTGTGAACTGGTTTAGATAAAACAAAAGAAAGGACGTTTATTATGGAAAAGTTTTTCAAACTGAAAGAAAATGGTACCAGCGTAAAAATCGAGTTTATTGCAGGTATCACAACATTTGTTACCATGGCTTACATCATCATGGTAAATCCGGCAATGCTTGCCACACCTTTTGAAGGAACCGATATGTATGACAAGGTATTCAACGGCGTATTTTTTGCCACCTGTCTGTCCGCATTTTTAGGAACCTTCTTAATGGGAGTTCTTGCCAAATTGCCGTTTGCCCAGGCACCTGGTATGGGAATGAACGCATTCTTTACTTACACCGTAATGCTTGGCATGGGTTATTCCTATGAAGCATCACTGGCAATGGTATTCATTTCCGGTGCATTATTTATTCTGATTACTTTATGTTCCTTCCGGGAAAAAATTGTAATGGCAATTCCGAAAAATATAAAAGTTGCCATATCAGTGGGTATCGGATTGTTCCTTGCATTTATCGGCTTCCAGGATGCCGGTCTTATTGTAGGAAATGAAAGCACCATGGTATCGTTGGTGGATTTTTCTACTTTTTCTGAAAATCCGGTGGCCTGCTGGGGTGCAATTTTAGCCTTCTTTGGAATCGTACTTACCACCGTTCTTTATAAGAAAAAAGTAACCGGTTCTATTTTAATCAGTATTTTTGTAGTAACTATTCTTGGAATTTTCACCGGAAATACGGTATTTGATGGCTTCCAGATTAACTTTGGTGCCCAGGTAAAAGATTTTGCAGATGTTTCCTTATTCGCATGCTTCCGCGGTTTCCGCGAATTATTTATGGGAAGCTCGGTAGGACAGGCAATTTTAACTTTAATCATGCTGATTATCACCTTCTCCATGGTTGACATGTTTGATACGATCGGAACCTTAATCGGAACTGCAAAATCCGCAAATATGCTAGATGAAGATGGAAATATTCCAAATGCAAAGAAGAGCCTTCTCTGTGATGCAATCGCAACGGTTGGCGGTTCTATATTTGGTACTTCCACCGTTACCACTTATGGTGAATGTATCTCCGGAATCAGCGTAGGAGGAAGAACCGGACTGACTTCTGTATTTACAGCAATCATGTTCTTAGCAGCAATCATCTTTGCTCCGTTTGTAAGTATCATCCCATCCTGTGCAACAGCACCGGCATTAATCTTCGTAGGTGGTCTTTTGTTAAGTGCCATCAAAGATATGGAATTTGATGATGTATCTGAAGCAATTCCGGCATACTTGGCATTAATCATGATGCCGCTTACCTACTCCATCGCAAACGGAATTGCCGTTGGATTAATTGCTTATACATTAATTAAAATCTTTACCGGAAAGTTCAAGGAGTTAAACATTATCACCGTGGTATTATCCGCACTCTTTGTTATCCGTTATCTGATGATTTCCTTATAATCTTTTGAAGAATTGCATAAGAAAAGCGCAGGGCAATGAATGCTCTGCGCTTAAATTTTTTCGCTATGTAATAATTCTACTGTGGCTGATTTGGATTCTGCTGCTGACCATTGAACTGCTGCTGCTGACCATTGAACTGCTGTTGCTGACCATTGAACTGCTGTGACTGTCCGTTGAACTGCTGCTGTCCGTTAAACTGCTGCTGTCCATAATAAGCCTGCTGTGCCTGATTTACCTTTGGAGCTACAATGCCGTAAGCCCAGTTTGCAAGTCCGTTTAATCCAGGAACGTTTGCTTCGTTTCCTTTGGCTGTGTTTACAAGTGCCATGATACAGAAAATCAGAACTACAAGGCTTACAATACCATCGATGACAGAAATTGCTGTTCCCCATACAGAACCCATAAGAGGTATCTGGTATAAGAAATCGAAAATGTTTAAAATACCATTTACGATATCTGCAAAGATACATAAGAAAAATGCCTGAATTACCTGACGGGAAGCCCACTCATTTTTCTCAACAATGAGAACAAAGCCAGCCAGTAATGCAAGAACGGTGCTGTATCCTAAGAATGCAAGGATAAAAGCTGCTACTGCATAAAATGATAATCTGATACCTAATTTACCTTTTTCCATTATATTTGTTCCTCCTAAAATGGTTTAATATTTTACAATATATAAGTATACTGTTCTTATGAGAAAAAAGCAAATGGATTCAGGAAAAAATAAGCAAAAAAGAGGTAAAATGCAGGAGAAAAAACTGTGAATTCTCTCTTGACGGATACGCACAGCTTTGGTAAACTATATGAGTGTGAATTGACACAATTAAATATGTGGCGTCTTAGCCAAGTGGTAAGGCACGGGTCTGCAACACCCTTATCGCCGGTTCAAATCCGGCAGACGCCTTTTTAAAGAGAACCGAAAAGGTTCTCTTTTTTTAATAGTAGTTGTAATATGAAAGTATGCAGAAATGAAATCCCGGAAAAGCCTATTATAATAAAAGCTGCTAACACATATCCGGTTATTTTTGGTAACAATATGGGAATAGAAACTGGTAGTGCATTTATGCAAATACATAAAAAAGTAGCTGGAAGATATTTAAAAGTCAATATAACTGCATTTTTTACGGTATGTTTTAAAGTAGTTCTGTATTGATCCGGAAGAAAAAATGCATAAATAAGAAATCCCTGCAATAACAACAAAATAAGAAATTGTATACAGAGAGTGAGAGACCTGAAAAAGGTTTCTGGCATAAAAGGTAAAATGTATAAGTTAATCAGACAAAATATAAATAAAATCATTACAGGTAGCCAAAGAAGAATATTCTGCTTTAAATTTTTTCTCCAAAAGAAAAAATAAGTTCTTGCAATATAGGATTCTGTATTTTGTGAAAGTTTTAAATTTGTTTGATAAAGGGCGTAAAAGGATACCCCGATTGTAATGATAGGAAGGGATGTAATAATGAATAAAAAATTTAAAGCAATTAAACTGGTAAATTTGTTGATAAATCGAAAAAATTTACCATCAAGTGAAAAGAAGTTTTCCATAGTATAATATCCTTTCAAAATTAATTCTATATTGTGGAATCCCGGATAATAAGTTTTGTTTTATATTCCATATATGAATGAGGAGAGTTTGGATATTGTATCCGCTCTAACATCTGGCGGGCTGCAGCAATACCAAGGTATTTTTTTGGAGTCTGTATTGTAGTGAGAGAAGGCGTAATCCTTTCAGAAGCAGGAATATCATCAAATCCTACTACACTTACATCTTTTGGAATCTGATAACCCAAAAATTGAAGAGCATATATTAATTGGATTGCTGTATGGTCATTCCCGCAAATAAATACATCCGGAACAGAAGCCATCTTTTGTAATTTTTTAACGACTGTTTGAAAGTCCTGAAATTCATCAGAAGTTTCTGTTAATAAGCAATGTTTCCGGTCTAGTTCCAGGTGATTATCAGAAAGACATTCTTGTAATGCATCAAAACGTTCCTGAAAACCTCGTCCTACATTTGCGGAATAAATATCTCCAACAAAGGCAAAACGCTCGGCACCCTTGGAAATTAAATAATTTACAATCCGGTGAATATTTTTTTTGTTCTCCATAGTAACAATATCTATCATATCTAAAACAGGATTATAATCCTTTGGTAAATCAACAGTAATAATTGGAAGATTATATTGTAACAATGCATTGCAGATAGCCCCATCACAAATTTCCACTAGAATAATACCTTTAATGGAAGGATCTTTTAATGCAGTAGGAAAATCCATTTTTTTCAAATCACTTTCAGACATGATTCCAATTACAAGATGATAATGTGCATTAGATAAGATGGATTCAATACCTGTTAAAACCGCAGTCCAGAATTCAGAGTCTGGTGCATAGGTTTTGGTAAGAAACAGGATAGAACCATTATTCACATTAGATGGAGAAGTAACATCTCCCGATTCGGAAAAAAGTTCTTTGTTTATGTTATTGTAATTCAGTTCTCTGGCTTTATTTAAAACCCGCTGTTTTGTTTTCGAAGAAACTTCATTACTGTTTTTTAAAGCTTTAGCAACAGTATTTCTGGATAAGTTTAATTCTTCGGCTAATTGTTTAATCGTGCATTTCATACTTCTACCTCCAGATTTATTGTAACACTTTATTAAAAATAAAGGAAGAAGAAAATGTGCGAAAAATAAAAATGCACGAAATGCACAAAATAGCAATGAAAAGATGTATAACATGTATAAAACAACAGTTTTTATTATGTAAAAAAAATAGAAAATGATAAAATTGAGAAAGGTATGTTGAAAATAAATAGTGCATATGCTAAAATTTAAGCATAAAAAGAACGAAAAAAAACATGCAAATAGTGCAAATAGTGCAAAGAGAGGTGCGTATGAAAAAATTATTGTACAGACCAAAAGATGCATGGGTTGGAGATTTAATACCGTATTATGAAAATGGAACTTTTTATGGTTATTATCTGCATGATCCAAGAATCAGGGACAAGGAGTATGCAGAAGAAACTACCTGGCATCTTGTAACAACGAAAGACTTTGTAAATGTGGAATACAAAGGGGAAGCAATCAAGAGAGGAGGAGATGACAAGCCAAATAAGAATGCTTACACTGGTTCCGTAATAAAAGACAAAGAAAATCTTTATCATGCATTTTTTACTGCGTATAATGAAGATATAAAAATTAATGGAAAAAGTGTACAGTCTGTAATGCAGGCAGTAGGAACAGATTTAGAACATCTTAATACGGTAGAAGAATTTTTGTTTGTTTCTGATGGAAAGCAATATGAAGAATTTGACTGGCGGGATCCATTTGTATACTGGAACGAAGAAGATGAATGTTATGACATGCTTCTGGCTTCAAGAATTAAAGGGGGAGGTGAATTACGGGGAGGCTGTATTGCATTGTGTAAGTCAAAGGATTTGAAACAATGGACCTATGAAAAACCGTTTTATGCCCCTGGCATGTATATCACCATGGAATGTCCTGAAATTTTCAAGATGGGAAATTACTGGTATCTGGTTTTCTCCACTTTTTCGGATCAATTTACTACACATTATAGAATTTCAAAAAGTCCAAACGGACCATGGGAAATTCCTGAAGATGATGTCTTTGACACCAGATCAGATTATGCAATCAAAACCGCATCAGATGGACAGCGAAGATTTGCATTTGGATGGATTGCAAGCAAATATGGAAATAAAGATTTTGGACCATGGGAATGGGGTGGAACAATGGTGTTCCATGAATTGATTCAGAATCCGGAAGATGGAACATTAAAAGTCCGTGTTATTCCAGGTGTGAAAGAGTTCTATGATGAAGTACAGGATATGAAACCAGCAGCAGGCTATAATAGCAGGATAACAAAGACAGAAAAGGGAATTCATGTAATAAGTGATACCTTAGGCTCCGGTGTCTATGAAATTCCGGAAGATTGCTTTTCAATTGAAATGGATGTCTGTGTGAAGCGGGGACATGAATTCGGAATAGCGTTACATGTTGATTCTGAAATGGAAAAGGGTTATTTTTTAAGAATGAATCAACGGAAAAAGGAAGCAGCATGGGATATGTGGCCACGTTCAGAAAAGGGAATCTATCAGTGGCAGATAAAAGGTGATATACCATACCAGATAGAAACATCCAGAAGGCTTCCGGATGCAGATGAATATCATTTACTGATAATAAGAGAAGATGATATCTGTATTGTGTATATTAATGATGAAATTGTATTATCTACCAGAATGTATGATCACAAAGGTGGCTATGCAGGTGTTTATGTGGTACAGGGAGAAGTAGAATTAAACAATTTTGTGATAAAAACAAGAAAAGAGAGGGATTAAAATGAAAAAGAGAATGATGAGTATTTTATTGTTAGCAACAATGGTAACAGGGTTGATTGCAGGCTGTGGTTCTACAAAAAAAGAAGCAAAAAATGATGATGATGTGGTAACTGTTACGTGGATGACATCAAGACCTGTGGATGGTGAAATAGATCAGGTAATGCATGAAATTGCAGATCAGTACAGTAAAGAAAAAGGCGGAAAGTGGAAAATTGAATTTGAAACAACAGCGGACAGACCTTCCTATTTACAGAAATTAAAGACATTAATTGCCGGAGGCAATATGCCGGATATAATTGATATTGATGCCGATCCATATTGTCAGGAGCTGGTAGATGCAGGAATGTTAGTAGATGTAAAACAATTTTTAAAAGATAATGACAGATATGATGATTTCTATCCGATTGCATTAAAATATCAGGAATTTACAGATGGTTCCATGTATACTTTACCATTAGAATATCATGTGGAAATGACATGGTATAACAAAGAAATTTTTGAACAGTATAATCTGACACCACCAACTACCATGGATGAGTGGCTGAATGTATGTAAAACCTTAAAAGATAATGGAATTACACCGATTTCAGTAGATGGTGTTGACAGATGGCCGGTACAGAGATACTTAGCAATGCTTCCATTTAGAGAAACCGGAAATGATTTTATCATTAATTTAAGAGATGGAAAAGAAAAAATGGACAGTGAAACCGGAAGAGAAGCAGCAGAATTTATGAAAGAAATGGGTCAGTATTTTAATGATGGATTTGCTGCAACAGACTATGCAACAGCACAATCAATGTTTTTAGATGGAAAATCTGCAATGTATTATATTGGTGACTGGGAAATCGGTGCTATGCAGGATGCATATGAGCAGGGTAAAATTGATTATTTTTATCTTCCTACTATTGAAGGTGCAAAAACACAGCCAAATGAATTTTGTATAAATTCTGGAATTGGTATGGCATTTAATGCAGAAACATTTGATGAAAAAACAAAAGATTTTATCTTATATGTAATTGATAATTATGGTAAATTATATGCTGGAAAACAGCAGATGTCTCCAATTAAAACCGATTTACCGGATGATGTTGAATACTCAGATCTTTATCTGAAAATTCAGGAAGATATGCAGTCTACAGGTGAAAACTTCCTGAAGCCTTGGGATACATACCTTGATTCCAATACCAATACCGTTATGCAGGATAATTTATTATTGCTGGCATCCGGTGATTTATCAGTAGACGATTTTTGTAAACTGGTAGATGATTCTATTGCAGAATATACAAAATAAGTAAATGACATATCGAGATATGTATTATCATGATTGGTAATACATATCTCGTAACAGACTTATATAAATGAAAAGGAAGGAGTTATAATGGGCGTTATAAGAAACAAAAAGGCCTTTCTGGCATTTTTACTTCCAGGATTATTGTTCTATATTTTGGCAGTATTTTATCCAATAGAAGAGTCTATTCGATTAAGTTTTATGAAATGGGGAGGAATAGGAAAAAAGCAGTTTGTCGGATTGGAAAATTATGTGACTATGTTTCACGACGAAGTTTTTTATAAGGCATTTTTTAACAATCTGATTTACCTTGTTATTGTAGTTTCCATGCAATTATTAATTGGACTGTTTTTTGCAATATTGCTGACATATATGACAAAGCATGTGACACTGGTTAAAACGTTGTATTATGTACCATGTATTATTACAACAGTTGCTATCACACAGCTTTTTAGAAGTATGTACTCAACAGAGCCTATGGGATTATTGAATCAGATATTACAAAAAGTAGGTTTAGGTGGAATGGTAACGTCCTGGCTTGCGAAAGTAAGTACTGTATTACCAGCTGTATCCATACCGGAAGGATGGAGATTTACTGGAATGTATATGGTTATATTTTATGCTGCGCTGGTTTCATTAGATCCTTCTGTATATGAAGCTGCCAAAATAGATGGCGCTTCTGAAATGCAGATATTATTTAAAATTAAAATGCCATTGATAAAAGATATTATACTTCTGACTTTGACGATGTGTCTGACAGGAGCATTAAGAGGATTTGATATTCCATTTTTATTGACAAGTGGTGGACCGGGAAATGCCAGCGAATTAATGTCTACATATATGTATAAAAAGGCGTTTTCAAGTAACCAGTATGGTTATGGCAGTACTTTAGCGGTGTTTATTATTATTGAAAGTATTTTAGTTGTTTATATTTTAAGAAAAATTTTTACTTCAAAGGAACAAAAAGAAGAAAAAAGAATTGAAAAAGAACGCATCAGAAGGAATAGGAGGGGAAATCATTGAAGAAAAAAAT
>ERZ1034678.579-NODE-579-length-19886-cov-66.984923_pt1 | contig 19886 bp, 13 predicted proteins | sample MGYA00520640_ERZ1034678 | MGnify/ENA primary metagenome ERZ1034678 (study PRJEB33766, sample SAMN09781767) | gut metagenome | biome: gut microbiome | host: Homo sapiens | place: Madagascar | study: EMG produced TPA metagenomics assembly of the PRJNA485056 data...
GTGATGTCTTGAAGATTAAAGAAGCACGTGGTGGTGGTTTCGCCATCTCATTGCTTGCTAAATAATGATTAGGAACATAGAGAAGTAGAAGTTTAGGGAAGATTCTGATTTCTTCCCTAAACTCCTTTTCGGTTCTATTTGGCAACTATCCATTTGAATATAGATTCAATTAACAATAATAGATAATGAAAATCCAAAAACTAATAATTGCAGCATTGACAGCATCGATTTTACCAACTTCATTGAATGCCCAGCAGACATTCAATGAGATGATGTATTCCAAGGAGAAAACCATGTTCGTTCTCAATGCCCCAACAGCCGGCAAGTCTTCTGTTACCATCCGTCTTTATAAGGATGGACAAAAAGGTAAGGCTTACAAGACGCTGAAGATGAAGAAGATGGGCGATGAACGATGGGGGGCTACCGTGAAGGGCGACCTGAAGGGTAAGTTCTATACCTTCGATATCGGTAAGGGTGAAACTCCGGGTACATTTGCTAAGGCAGTAGGCGTCAACGGAAACCGTGGTGCTATCGTTGATTTGTATGATACCGACCCTGTGGGATGGGACAAGGATGTGCGCCCTGCCATCCAGTCGCCAGCCGACCTCGTCATCTACGAGCTTCACGTGCGTGATTTCTCCGTTTCTCCTACATCGGGTTTGAAATATCAGGGCAAGTATCTCGCCCTCACCGAACCTAAGGCCATCGAATATCTCAAGAACCTCGGCATCAATGCCATCCATTTCCAGCCGGTATTCGATTATGCATCCGTAGATGAAACCCAGCTTAACAAGCCTCAGTTCAACTGGGGCTACGATCCGAAGAACTATAATGTGCCGGAAGGCAGCTACAGTACTGACCCTTATTCTCCAGAAACCCGCATCAAGGAGTTCAAGGAGATGGTGATGGCGCTTCATAAGGCAGGCATCCGAGTGATTTTCGATGCTGTGTATAACCATACCTTCGATATCAATGGCAGCAACTTCCAGCGTACTTATCCTGATTATTATTATCGCAAGAATAAAGATGGAAAGTATAGCGATGGTTCCGGCTGCGGCAACGAGACAGCTTCAGAAAAGCCTTTGATGCGCCAGTTTATGCTGGAGAGCGTGAAGTACTGGATTGATGAATTCCATATCGACGGCTTCCGCTTCGACCTGATGGGTGTTCACGATATCGAGACCATGCAGGCAATCCGTGAGATGGTGAACCGCATCGATCCTAGTATCTATATCTATGGTGAGGGCTGGAGTGCAGGCAGCTGCGCTTATCCTACCGGGAAACTCGCCATGAAGGCGAACACCCATCAGTTGAATGGTATCGGTGCTTTCAGCGATGATATGCGCGATGCCCTCCGTGGTCCTTTCTCTGATGACCATAAGGGTGCGCTCCTGGCTGGTCTTCCTGGCGAGGAGGAGAGTCTGAAGTTCGGTATCGTGGGTGGCATCGCTCATCCGCAGGTCGATATGAACAAGGTGAATTATGACAAGAAGCCTTGGACCAACAACCCAACCGAGCAGATCAGCTATGTAAGCTGCCACGATGATATGTGCTTGGTTGATAGATTGAAGGCAAGCATCCCATCCCTGACAGACAAGAAAATCTCTGAAGAGATGCGTACTGCCGAATTGCTCCGCATCGACCAGCTTGCCCAGACCTGCGTCTTCACTTCGCAGGGTGTTCCTTTCATCCTTGCCGGTGAAGAGATGCTTCGCGACAAGAAGGGAGTGCACAACAGTTTCAATTCTCCAGACAGCATCAACCAGTTTACCTGGACCAATCTGCAGAAGTATCCACAGGCATTCACCTTCTATAAGAATCTGATTCAGCTCCGCAAGAACCATCCAGCCTTCCGTCTTTCTACAGGCGATAAGGTGCGTCAGCATCTGGAGTTCCTGCCTAGTCAGGATAGCAAGGGCAACAAGCAGACTTGCCTCGTAGGTTTCCAGCTTAAAAACCTGGAGGGCATCGATGCCTGGAAGCAGATCATCGTCATCTATAATTTCAACAAGCAGGCTAAGAAGATGCAGATTCCTGAGGGTAATTACACCGTGGCTTGCTGCAATGGTGTTATCAACGAGGAAGGTCTGGGCTTCATCTCAGGAAAGGAAGTAGAGGTTGCCCCTCAGTCTGCCTTGATTCTTTATCAGAAATAGTCTATATATAATAAGGTATATATATAATAATGTGTAAGAATAGTCTATATATATAATAAGGTGTAAAATATGAAAAAGATAATAGCTTCATTAGTGCTTATGGGTAGCGCAATAAGTATGAATGCGGCAGTCAACGTAAGCCGCATTGAACCTACCGACTGGTATGTGGGCATGAAGGATGCCTCGCTCCAGCTGATGGTGTATGGAAAGGATATCAAGAATGCCGATGTTACGGTGGATTATCCGGGTGTGAAGGTGGATAGCATCGCCCGCCTCGATTCTCCTAACTACCTCCTGGTGTATCTCAATCTCGATGGTGCCAAGGCTGGAGAAATGACGCTCAACTTCAAGCAGGGCAAGCAGTCGAAGAAGGTGAAGTATGTCTTGAAAAATCGCGAGATGGCGGGTGACAAGCGCATCGGTTTCTCTAACGAGGATGTGCTCTACATGCTGATGCCCGACCGCTTTGCCAATGGCAATCTGAAGAACGATGCATTCAAGAACATGCGTGACAAGACCTGCGACCGCACGGCACCAAGTCTTCGTCATGGTGGCGACCTGGAGGGAATCCGCCAGCATCTGGATTATTTCAACCAGTTGGGCGTAACCGCCCTGTGGTTTACTCCGGTCTTGGAGAATGACAGTCCTAATGATGGCAAGAACAGTACCTATCATGGTTACGCTACCACCAATTACTATCGTGTAGATCCACGCTTCGGTACCAACGAGGAGTACAAGCAGCTTACTGCTGAGGCTCACAAGAAGGGATTGAAGGTGGTGATGGATATGATTTTCAACCACTGCGGTTTCGATCATCCTTGGGTAGCCGATATGCCATCAAAGGATTGGTTCAATGCTCCAGAATGGCTTGCTCCGGAAAACCAGACTCCTGAGCATCAGAAGAAGATAGGTACCGTGGATGGTGCTGCTAAGGTGAATGACAAGTATCTGCAGACCAGTTATAAGTTGACTCCTGTGCTCGACCCATACGCCAGCAAGGTAGATCTTACAGAAACCGTGGATGGATGGTTTGTTCCATCTATGCCAGATTTGAACCAGCGCAATCCGCACGTCATCAAATATCTGATTCAGAACAGTGAGTGGTGGATAGAGACCGTGGGCATCGACGGCATCCGCATGGATACCTATCCATACGCCGACCGTGATGCGATGGCACACTGGATGAAGGTGCTGGGCGAGGAATATCCTCACTTCAATACCGTGGGTGAGACTTGGGTAACCGAACCTGCCTATACCGCTGCCTGGCAAAAGGATAGCAAGCTCTCTGAAAAGAACAGTTATCTGCCAACCGTGATGGATTTCGCCTTCTTCGACCGCATCAACAGTGCGAAGAACGAGGAGACTGATGACTGGTGGAACGGTATGAACCGTATCTACAACGTGTTCTGCTACGACTATCTCTATCCGAATCCAAAGAGCGTGATGGCATTCGTAGAGAACCACGATACCGACCGCTTCCTGGGTGAAGGCAAGGATACCCTGGCATTGAAGCAGGCGCTGGCACTTCTCCTCACCGTCAACCGCACCCCACAGCTCTATTACGGAACCGAGGTGCTGATGAATGGTACCAAGAGCGTAACCGATGGCAACGTGCGCAAGGATTTCCCTGGCGGTTGGGCTGGTGACAAGCACAATGCCTTTACTGCCGAGGGAAGAACGCAGGCAGAGAACCAGATGTTCGACTGGCTCAGCCGATTATTGCATTGGCGCCAGGGCAACGAGGTCATCACCAAAGGCAAGCAGACCCAGTTCTGTCCGCAGAAGGGTGTGTATGTCATCGCCCGCCAGTACAAGGGAAAGAGCGTGATGACCATCATCAACGGCAAGAAGGAAGCCAACGAACTGAATGTTTCCCGCTATGCTGAAATCATTGGAAATGCAGAGAAAGCAACTGATGTTACTAATGGAAGAACCGTTCTTCTGAATAAGAACATCAAGCTTCGTCCTCGTCAGGCGATGATTTTAGAGTTCTAGTGAAAAGAAAATTTAATTGGAATTTAACTATATCCACCATAAATCACTCTTTGTGTATTTATGGTGGATTTTTTTAGTTTTTTTTAAGCTGTAAAATTTGCGTAATTCGACTTTAATTGTTATTTTTGCCGGAAAATTTTAAAAATAAATAAATATGATTAGAAAAGTAACAAAAACGGTTGCTATGCTATTATTACTGAAAGGTATGCAAGCTTAGAATCTTTGGCACTGGGCTTGTGTCAAAGTGGCTCCATTTACGGAGCCGAGTGTTTTAGAATTAGTATTAACATTAAAACTGCAAGTAATTATTGCTTAGAATTAAATTATTATGAAAAAAATATTGTTTATTTTTACAATTTTGTGTTGTATGTGTATAACTGCATCTGGACAAGATGCCAATGATGATTTGGGACGCCAAACGGACATGGAGTTCAATCAAAGTAAGGAGGCCGTGTTTGTAAACGGAGTCTTTATCAAGAGCTTGATAGGCTTTGATGTAGATAGAACTGAAGTCACTTATATCAAGAAGGAAGAGTGTGAGTCTCCTCTGACTATTAATGGTGTGAATTATGAGCGAACATGTTCCATCACCTCTCCAAAGACTCCTGACTTTGTGACGTTGTCGGACATTAGAAAGGTATATTGCCCAAAAGTAAAGGGTAAGGTCTTCTTCATGATTAACAAGTTTTTCATCACGAGAGACGCAGAGTCCTATAAGCTGGATAAGGATTATATCCTGAGGTGTGAGACCCTGCCTAGTTCAGAGTTGTCAAGTCTCAAATGCTCAGAGCCTTTTACTATCATACGTGTTTTTACCAAGACCAAGGCTAATTCGTATTCTATGAGAATTAGATAAAGTCCGTTTTCTTCGCCGGGGAGTTCTTCATGCTCTTCTCGGCGGAATTTGTTGTCTGCTCTAATTCCGCAACACTATTATACCCTGGCATTGAAGCAGGCGTTGGCACTTCTCCTTACCGTTAACCGTACCCCACAGCTCTATTACGGAACCGAGGTGTTGATGAATGGTACCAAGAGCGTAACCGATGGCAATGTGCGCAAGGACTTCCCTGGAGGTTGGGCTGGTGACAAGCACAATGCCTTTACTGCCGAGGGAAGAACGCAGGCAGAGAACCAGATGTTCGACTGGCTCAGCCGATTATTGCATTGGCGCCAGGGCAACGAGGTCATCACCAAAGGCAAGCAGACCCAGTTCTGTCCGCAGAAGGGTGTGTATGTCATCGCCCGCCAGTACAAGGGAAAGAGCGTGATGACCATCATCAACGGCAAGAAGGAAGCCAACGAACTGAATGTTTCCCGCTATGCTGAAATCATTGGAAATGCAGAGAAAGCAACTGATGTTACTAATGGAAGAACCGTTCTTCTGAATAAGAACATCAAGCTCCGTCCTCGTCAGACGATGATTTTAGAGTTCTAGTGAAAAGATAAATTGTATTGAAATTTAGCTATATCCACCATAAATCACTCTTTGTGTATTTATGGTGGATTTTTTTATAAGAAGTTGATATACAGAGGCTAATATGATAAAAATGAAATTTTGATGTATTCTTGGTGGACGCTTATTGGCTGCAAAAGTTGCACAATTCAACTGTAATTGTTACTTTTGCCGGAGAATTTAAAAAAAATATATATGATTAGAAAAGTAACAAAAATGATTGCTATGATATTATTGCTGCAAGGTATGCAAACCTATATTATGGCACAGCCACAAATGGTGATTATGGGGGGGCAATATAATAAACCCGATTTTGAAATAGGTAAAGTACATAGAACCCCGATATTACCAATTCTTGTAGAACAAGATGCGGGGATTTTTACCTTCAATAAATCTTTTGCAGGTGAAACCATCGAAATCTTGATAGAAGGAATCGTACTATATACTTCTATAATAAATGAAGGTGGAATTATAGAAATTCCAGAAAGTATTACAGGTGAGGTAGAACTCCGATTAATACGAGAGAGTATCACTTACCATGCCTTCGTGAATCTGTGATTCACGTATGATAGATTAATAAAATAAAGACAATGAATAAGTTAGATAGTAAAAGTAAACGTATTTTGGTGTCTGGTGGAGCCGGCTTTGTCGGCTCCAACCTCTGTGAGCGTCTGTTGCGTGACGGCAATCAAGTTGTCTGCATCGACAACTTGTACACTGGAAGCATGGACAATATCCGGGATTTCCAAGGAAACGACAACTTCGTATTTCTCCAGATGGATATTTTGGATAGACAGGCTATTGAGGGGTTGAAGTCCCAGGGCATTGATGAAATATACCACCTTGCCTGTCCCGCATCTCCTATCCATTATCAGAGAGATGCTATCTATACGACCCGTGTCTCTGTGGAGGGCACCATCCATATGCTGGAGTTAGCCCGCCATTTCGGTTGCCCGATGCTCTTTTCTTCAACAAGTGAGGTATATGGTGACCCTGACGTTCATCCGCAGCCCGAGGACTATCATGGTAACGTAAATCCCATTGGTATTCGCTCATGTTACGATGAGGGCAAGCGTTGTGCCGAGAGCCTCTGTATGGACTATCATCGTCAGTATGCTGTGGATGTAAAAATCATTCGTATATTTAATACGTATGGTCCTAGAATGGCTGTTAATGATGGTAGAGTTGTTTCAAATTTTGTTGTGCAGGCATTACTGGGGAAAGAAATTACTGTGAATGGCGATGGAAGTCAAACTCGCTCATTTATGTATATCAATGATTTGATTGAGGGGATGTTGCGAGTTATGAAATGCGATTATCGATTCCCGATAAATCTTGGAAATCCAGAAGAAATCACAGTGTTGGAACTTGCATATAAGGTGGTGAAATTAACAAATTCTAAATCTCAAATCAAGTTTCACTCTTTGCCTCAAGATGATCCATATCTGCGTTGTCCAGACATCTCCTTGGCTACAAAATGTTTGGGTGGTTGGAAACCAAAAGTGTCATTGGAATATGGACTACAGGAGACTATCGGATATTTTGTTGATAGAATTATATAATAGAATTATTCATAAAATAATAACCTAATGATGAACGAAAATATAAGTATAATAATGCCTGTTTATAACCAATCGTCCTTTATAAGAGGAGCACTTGCAAGTTTAGTGCGTCAGACATATAAAGAATGGGAATTGATTATTATAGATGATGGATCTACTGATAATGTTCGGGAGAAAATAGTTGATTACCTAGATAACGATATTCGTATTCGATATGTAAGGAGAGAGCATAATAAAGGACTGGGATTTTCGTTGAACCAAGGTTTGCGTCTTGCCTCGAGTCCCATTATCGGCTATTTGCCGGCAGATGATATATATTATGTTTCTCATTTGGAAACAATGGTTCGTGCTTTTGTGGAGAATAAAGCACAAGTTGTTGTTGCTGGTATGCGATATAATGAGATGAATGTAGGTGGGGAATGTCCTTCTAGGGAAATCTTTGAAAAAATCTCGGGAAATTGGTTTCAGTTAGTGCAAGTTATGCATCTGCGTAATGAATTACTGTGGTTGGAACGAAAAGATTTAGCTACGGATGATTTAGGAAAAATGTTTTGGAATAAGTTGTTGCAAGTTTATTCCAAAGTAATCTATACTAATTGTGTGACTTGTGAGTGGATTTCACATTTATACCAGCGTCATCGTATTATGAACGATAGAGAATTTGGTGGTATTTATATGTATAAAACCTATTATCATGTAAAAGCTGCTATTCGTTATCAATCCTCTACTGGTAATTATATAGATGAGATAAGTCATTATCAACCATTTAGAAATCAGCCATGTTATTCAACTGGTTTGAAGATACTTTTAGTAGGAGAATTGTCTTTCAATCCAGAGCGAATAGTGTCTTTAGAAAAACGTGGACATAGGCTTTATGGTTTGTGGATAGATAATCCCCTCAATTTCAATAGCAATGGTAATTTTCCTTTTGGGCATATAGAGGATTTGCCGAGAGACAACTGGGAAGAAAAAATTGCAGAGATCAAGCCTGACATTATTTGTGGAATGACTAACTTCAAGGGCTTAGAAATTTCATGGCGTGTGTTTCAAAAAATCAAGAACATCCCTTTTGTTTGGCATTTTAAAGAAGGTCCTTTCTTCTGTAGGTCTTATGGAATTTGGGATAAGTTGGTAGAACTTTACGAAAAAGCTGATGGAGCCATCTATATCAATGAGATAGCAAGAGATTGGTATCATCTTTTTATGAAAAGGCCTAACCCTAACACTTTGGTACAAGATGCAGACTTGCCGCCCCTAGAATGGTTTGAAGGTGAGTGTTCACCACGTTTGTCTATTTTAGATGGAGAAATGCATACAGTTATAGCTGGTCGCTTATTAGGGATAAATGTAAATGACATTGAAGAAATGGCAAGGAATAAGATTCATCTACATATATATGGAGATATATTCCAAGACCAATCTCGTATGTTGATAGACGAGATGATGGCTGTTTCGCCCGGTTATATCCATCTTCATCCTAATTGTCCATCTGAGAAATGGGTTAGTGAGTTGTCTAAGTATGATGCCGGATGGTTACATTATTATAAGAGTTGTAATCAAGGTGACTTGTTGCGTGCCAATTGGATAGATATAAATTCACCTGCTAGATTATCAACTTATGCAGCAGCTGGGTTACCAATGATAATGCATGATAATTCTAGGCATATTGTACATCATCAGCAGTTTCTCGAAAAAATGAATATGGCTTTGCCGATATCCTCGATTAAGCAATTAAAAGAGTATTTCGACAACAAAAATCTGATGGCGAAAAAACGTGAGGATGTTTGGAAGAATAGAATGGAATTCTGCTTTGACAAGCATGTCGAAGAGTTAGAAAAGTTTTTCTATAAGGTTATAAATAGTAAAAAATATCATTAACAAGATATAATTTATGAAGATTAGTAAATATACGACACGTTTATCCATATCAGATAAATCGTGGTTGCTTTATAATGCCGTGACAGATAAATTTGTCATGTATAGTAAGGTGCTAGATTTTGATGGGCAAACAAATTTGGATGTGTTGAAAAAGAATTCTGAGCAGTTTTATGAACAGTTAGAAAAAGGTGGCTTCATAATTCCGAATAATAAGGATGAAACTAAGGAGGTAGTAATGAAAGGTTTAGATATTTGCAATAACGAAAAGGAATACTACTTGATTGTCAATCCAACGTTGAATTGTAATTTCCATTGTTGGTATTGTTACGAAGATCATTCGGGCAGGAAAAAAATGCTTCCGGAAACAGTGGAGAGTGTCAAACGGATGATAGGTAGGCTGTGTAAAAAAGAACAAATCGAGTTTTTACATCTTTCCTTTTTCGGAGGTGAGCCGTTATTGTATTATATTGATACGGTAAAACCCATTATTGAATATGTGGAGAATTTGCGGAATGAGCATGGTTTGGAATATTCTATACATTTCACGACTAATGGTTACCTAGTTTCTGATTATTTGCTAGAAGACTTGCAAAAAATACATGCTTATGTCTCCTTTCAAATTACCCTTGATGGAAATAGGGAAGAGCATGATAAGGTGAGAAAAACAACTTCAGGTGTAGGCTCTTATGATAAAATATTGATGAATATTAAAAAGTTGTTGGGAAATGAATTCCATGTTGGACTTCGTTTGAACTATACTGGAAAAAATGTAGTTTCTATGAAGCAAGTATTAAAGGATATAGAGTCTTTTAGTTGTTATAGTAAATCATTGCTTACAATTGATTTTCAGCGTGTTTGGCAAGACAAGACCGTTGAGGCAACAAATGAACTTCTTCAGAATGTGATTGCTAAATTTCGAAACAAATTCAAGTTTGTTGGTGATTTTTATAATCGAGTTAATTCCTATAGAAGACCATGTTATGGTGACTTGGAAAATGAGTGTGTTGTAAATTATGATGGTAGCATCTATAAGTGTACTGCAAGAGATTTTACTGAAGAACATAGAGTTGGTAACTTACAGTTAGATGGTTCTATTTGTTGGATAAATACAGAAATAGCTAAGCAGAGATTATGTAATAAATTCTTTAAGGAAGTTTGTCAGAACTGTAAAATATTTCCTCTTTGTGGAGCAGGTTGTACGCAAGCAGCACTTGAGTCTAAGAAAACTTGTATGTTATGTAAAACAGAAGTCGAAAAGGATAATATAGTTTTGGCACGTTTTTATGAGAAAATTGTAGAATCTGCAATTGTCTTTTAAAAAGCTATATGGCTTGAAATATTAACTTTAGTATTGATAAAAATATGAATAATAATTTAGAAAAACTGAATAGCTTTATACAAGAGCTAGAGGTGAAAATGGAACAGAAAGGACAATCTTCTGTTTTATTGGTGGGACAAGAAGATTTGATAGGAGGGGAAGAACAAGATAAAAATAAAGTTTCTTGTTTGAATACCAAAAATCAGAGATGTGTGAATACTGGTAGATGTGATCAGAGTAGTAATAGTACTGATTGCAAAAATACGGGTTTCTGTGATAATACAAATAATTCTGCTAGTTGCATGACCGGTGGTACAGGCGGAACCGGAGGCACAGGCGGTACTAGTGGAATTTCTGGGTATATGGTGTCAGGTTTCCCTTCTTTGTTTTTTTGATTTTATTAATTTATAGGATGGGAGGAAAATCCCATCCTATCCTATTGGCGATTATATATGAAACGAGTTCCTTATTATAGACAAATATCGGCTATTGATTGTGGACCAGCATGCTTGCAGATGGTAACTGCTTATTATGGGAAAAAAATGTCATTACAAAATATTAAAAGTTTGTGTGAATCTACTCGTATCGGTGTGTCTGTAAGAGAAATGATAGGTTGTTGTGAGAAAATAAAATTACAAGCCGTTGCTGTGAATGTAGATATGGAGGATTTGAAGCACATGCCTCTTCCTGCTATTTTATATTTGAAACGAGGGCATTTTGTAGTATTGGATAAGATTTATAGGAAAAAGAATGACGATTATTTTAGAATTATAGATCCCTCACGTGGCAGAGTGAGTTTACAGAAAAGTTTCTTGTCAGAAGGTTTCCTTTCTGACAACTATGGGGTGGCTATAGCTTTAGCTCCAATGGAAAAATTTGAGCGAGGTGACTTTACCCAAAATTCACTTTGGAAAACTATGAGGAAACTTCAGACAAAACTATGGAGTATATTGAGACTTTATAAGCAAAAATACATTTATGTGTTGTTGCTAACTATGTGTGTGTCTTTATTGAACTGGGCTATGCCACTTTTGTTGAAAACAACAATAGATAATGGTATTATGAATAAAAACGTAGACCATGTCATGAATTTGTTGTTGTATCAGATGATCTTTTTTATAGGTTTTGCTATAGTAAACACAATATCTAGCTTCATTTCCACCAAGATTACATTGAAAACATCCGTAGCATTTTTGATGGTATATTTGGAAAAGATTATCAGATTGCCTATGCAATATTTTGAGGTGTCTCAACGTACAGAGTTGTTAGCGAAAGTTAGTGATTTGTCTCGGATTCAGGAATTCTTTACGAATAGTTTGTCAAATATCTTGTTTGCTATATTGAATATCTTGTTTTTTTCGTGCATCTTGATTGTGCATAATAAGGCTGTATTCTTTATTTTTATGGCATTTTCTTTGATGACATTTTGTTATAAACTCTATTTCTCACAAAAAAAGAAAAGCTATGATTATGTAAATTTTTCACTGCATGCAGATAAAGATAATGTTACTTATGAGATGATGATGGGAATACAGGAAATCAAGTTGAATAATGCTCAGCATGCTCGTATGAACATCTGGAAAAAACTTGAGGAAAAAAGTAATGCTCTTCAGTTAAGGATGATGTATATTGATGCCTATGCTTCTAATGGTGTTGGCTTTTTGGGTAAGTTAAGAGACATCATATTGACAGGTATGTGTGCTTTGCTTGTTATCAATGAAGAATTGAGCATAGGTACAATGGTGATGATTAGCTTTTTGTTAGGGCAATTAGCTCCTTCAGTTTCTCAGTTGTACTCTTTAGTAAATGATGCTATTATGATAAGACTGTCTGCGGAACGTCTGAATGAAGTTTTTGATGCTCCTGATGAATCTGATGAGGCACCGGTGAGTTTGAAAAATAAAGTGGTAAATAAAGGTATTAGTCTTGAACATGTTTTTTTTAGGTACAAAGGTTTTGGTGATTATGTATTGAAAGACATTAAACTCTTTGTCCCTAAGGGGAAAGTTACGGCAATAGTAGGAGCTAGTGGAAGTGGTAAGACTACGTTATTGAAGTTACTTCTGGGGTTCTACTATCCTCAACAAGGAACAGTTAGACTAGATAATGACAATATAGCTAACATTGAGTTGGATTCTTGGTACACGAAGTGTGGGGTGGTTATGCAAGATGGTAAGATATTCAGTGGGACTGTTGCTGAAAATATTGCTATGGCAGATGAACACCCAAGTTTTGAAAAAATGCAACATGCCACCAGGATTGCTTGCATAGATGAGAAAATTAATAAATTGCCTATGAAATATCAAACTCGAATAGGAGAAACTGGTATTAATCTGAGTGGAGGCGAGAAGCAGCGGTTGCTCATAGCACGGGCTGTCTATAAGAATCCTGAGTTTTTTTTCTTTGATGAGGCTACTTCTTCTTTGGATGCAACGACTGAAAAGGTTATTATGTATAATTTGAGGAATTTCTATTCAGAACGTACGGTCATTGTCATAGCCCATAGGTTGAGTACGGTGAAGACTGCAGACAATATAGTCTTTATTGATAAAGGCTATATTGTGGAGCAGGGAACTCATGAAGAGCTAATTGAGAAAAAAGGATATTATTATACATTAGTAAATAATCAGTTAGAAATCAATGAAAACGCAATATGATTATTTGATAGTAGGTTCAGGCTTGTTTGGAGCGACTTTTGCTTATAAAGCTAGACAAGCTGGAAAGCGAGTGCTTGTAATAGATAAGCGTCCGCATGTTGGAGGCAATGTGCATTGTGTAGAAATGGAAGGCATACAGGTTCATCAGTATGGACCTCACATCTTCCATACCAAGAATAAGAACGTGTGGAATTTTGTTAATAAGTTCGTCTCTTTTAATCGTTTTACGCTTAATACTTTAGCCAATTATAAGGGAAAACTATACAATCTGCCTTTTAATATGAATACTTTCCATCAGATATGGGGAGTAAATACTCCTGTTGAAGCTAGAAATATGATTCAAGGTCAAAGATACATGGGAATTGTTACCAATTTAGAAGAACAAGCCCTTTCGCTAGTAGGCAAGGATGTCTATGAAAAATTGATAAAGGGATATACCGAAAAACAATGGGGCCGAACTTGCAAGGAACTTCCTGCTTTTATTATAAAGAGATTGCCAGTACGTTTGACTTACGATAATGATTATTTTTCAGATCCTTACCAAGGTATACCGATAGGCGGGTATAATAAACTGATTGATGGCTTGCTTGAAGGGTGTGAGCTTAAGACTGATTTGGATTTCTTTGATGGGTTACATAAGAAATGGAATACTCTTGCAGAGAAGTTAGTTTATACAGGCAAGATAGATGATTTTTATGATCGTTGTTTTGGAATGTTGGATTATCGTTCTTTGCTGTTTGAGACGGAAATATTGGATGTACCGAATTATCAAGGTGTTGCTTTGATGAATTTTTCAGACAAGGATACTCCCTATACTCGTATTGTAGAGCATAAGCATTTTGAACAATTTGGGGAATCTGTATATAATAATCCAAAGACTGTTATTACTCGTGAATATCCTATAGAATATCAGCCTGGACTTTTTGAACCTTATTATCCAGTGAATGATGAAAAAAATAATAGACTCTGTAGCAAGTATCAAAAACTTGCTAATATGGAGAAAAATGTATTATTTGGTGGACGATTGGCTGATTATAAGTATTATAACATGGATGAAGTGATAGAAAAATCACTTTCTTTGCGTTTTTCTTAAATTATTTAGTTATTTTTGTATTTAAATTTGAATGTTAATAGATATAGGAATTATGAAGCAATTAAAGAATATTATTGTCTTATTGTTTGTTTTTTATCCTCTTTGTATAATCGCACAAGATAGAACTGTGGAATACTGGGGATGGGTCGAAGATTTTGTTACTCATACTGCTATAAATGATGCAAAGGTTAGTCTGATGGATGACGATGGAAACCTTGTTAAGGTGGAAACTTCTAATAGCAGGTTGAATCAAAATGATGGTGGCTTTGTCTTTCGGGTAACTAACAATCGGAAATATACCATTAAAGTTGAGCATGATAGCTATGTGCCACAAAGTATTTCTTTTGACGTAAAGGCTAGCAAACGAGTGAACACCCGTTATCTTCCTACCATTTTCTTACGTAAGAAGAAAAAACTGGATGATGAATTGCAGTTGAATGAAGTAACTGTTACGGCTACCAAGGTGAAATTCTATCACAAGGGTGATACGCTGGTGTATAATGCTGATGCCTTCCAACTTTCCGAAGGCTCCATGCTCGATGCACTCATCAAGCAACTGCCTGGTGCGGAATTGAAGTCGGATGGCAGCATTTATGTTAATGGACGTTTTGTGGAGAGCCTCTTGCTTAATGGCAAGGATTTCTTCAAGGGTAACAATACGGTACTCTTGCAGAACTTGCCTACATACGCGGTAAACTCCATCAAGGTATATGAAAAGAAAACTGACCTGAATCTGTTTGCCAAACGAAAGGTTGAGGAGGATGAATATGTGATGGATGTCAACCTGAAGAAACAATATAATATTGGTTGGTTGGGCAATCTGGATGCTGGTATGGCAAATGATAATATGTATATGGGGCGCTTGTTTGCTTTGCGTTCCACCGATCATTCGCAGTTAGCAATATTTGGCAATATGAATAACATGAATGATTATACTACTCCGATGCAAGGCACTGACTGGACACCGGATAAACTGCCGATGTCTAGATTAACAACAAAGAAGGTGGGAGTGAACCTGAATGTGGATGATAGATTCAACCGATTCCGCTTAAGGAGTAATGCCGATCTTACTCATTATGATAATCATGAGGAAACGAATGCGTATCGCACCAACTTCTTGTCATCGGGGGATACATACGAGCGTTCTATGAATGAATCAAAGTATTGTAATTTCTATCTCAATATGAACAACATGTTGACGTTGACTCCTGGTGGCAGAGAATCTAAATGCTATATGACAATTGACCAAAAAGCCAATTACTCTCGCCGTAAGCAGAAATCCATCTTTTATTCAGCTCTGATGGCTGAAAGTTGGGAAAATCAGGAACAGATGTGGAATCGTCTCTTCCCGATTTCAACAGGTGAGCTGTATAAGAACTTGATAAACAGGGTGGAAAGTAAGAGCCTGAATGACTTGAAGAGTTGGCTTGCATCATTGGACTATAGTTGTGATTTCATCGTAAATGAAGCTGGAGATATGTTGCAGCTTAAGTTTGGTGGTGATGTGTTTGGTAAAGATGATGAAGGATATAGCATTTATAGCCTTGACTATGCTTCTGGCAATGTTGCAGGAAATAATGATTATCGTCGCCGTTATGCACCTTGGTCTTCTAAAGGGTATCGTTATCATGGGGGCTTGGGGTACTCCTTCAATTTTTCTGATAAGTTGTGGGGAGCTGTTCAATATGGTTATGAGCAGAAGTATTCTCATGAAGAGAATAGTCTTTATCGTCTAGACCAACTTGCAGGATGGGGAACTGAAGCTAAGCATGAATTAGGTGTCTTGCCATCAGTTACCGATTATCTTTCAACGATGGATGTGGCTAATAGCTATCAGTATGAAATTCATGCTGATGCGCATAAGCCGTTTGCGGTCTTTTCCTGGCAGGTAGTAGAAGATGCAAAGAATGATATTTTGTTCAAGAGCCAGTGGAACTTCAACTTTTCGCATGAAAATATGCGTTATAGAAGGGCATCTTTAGACAAGGAACTTTCTCGTAATTTTAGTTTCCTGACCCCGGAGCTTACCCTATATTGGAGCGGAAATAGAAAAAACAGAAAGTTTTCTAGTAGTCTGGTCTATTCTATTACTCAGATAGCTCCGCAAATGATCTATCTGTTTGACTATATTGATGATGCTGACCCTCTGAATGTAAAGCGTTATGGAAATGAGAAACTGAAGAACTCTATGTTGCATCATCTGCAATTTGCTTATAATGGAAGTTTCAAGTCTCTAATGTATGATCTTAAATACGATTATGCTTCTACCAGCGATGCAGTGGCTATGGGCTTTATATATGATAGAAACACTGGTAAGCGTACTTTCTCGCCAACCAATGTGACTGGCAACTGGAATACAAACTTGCGCTTAGGATTGAGTGGCAATGTTGATAAGAAGAAACGGCTAATGTTTAATACGGTTACCTCTTGGGGATATGTTAACAGTGTTGACATGATAAGTGATACTGCTACTGAGGAGATGAAGAAGAGTATAGTAAAGACATCCACCATTTCGGAAGATTTGCGCCTGGACTACAAACTGGGCAAGCATTCTTTTGGAGTGAATGGTTATGTTGCCTGTCTTCATTCCTGTGGCGCCCAGAAGAATTTCGAAACCCTTAATGCTTACAGCTATCATTATGGGTTGAATGCTGTGTTGGCGCTTCCTTTCAGGTTTTCGTTTGATACCGACCTTTCTATGTATAGTCGACGTGGATATGATGAGACGGCGATGAACGATGATAACTTATTATGGAATTTTCGCCTTTCCCGACCATTCTTCAAGGGAAGTCTGGTTGTGAAGGCTGATGCCTTTGATGTATTTCAACAGTTGAAGAAGACTGATAGAACCATCAATGCGCAGGGCAGAGTAGAGAAATACTATAATACAGTGCCCCGTTATGTACTCATTCATGCCATTTTTCGTTTTCATGTAGCAAAAGGTAAAAAGTAAGTCTTGTCAAGTAAGCTCGAAATACTCGGCTTATTCAAACGAAGTAAGTCATAAAAAAAACGAAACAGATAACTTGCCAGGCTTCTGTTCTGATTTTTTTTCAGGCTCAGGGGGGATTGTCCTTGGATAGACAGTCTCTCCTAACCAAAATATCTTAATTATACGATACATATTTCAAAAAAATGTATTACCTTTGCTGTATGGCAAAGAAAACTTCAACATTCGATTATGAAATATTGGTACGCTACATGCTTTGGAAGAAAAGAACCCTGCTAAGACATTCCTTCTTACGTATGTGGGAAATTCCGAGCTGGTGAGTAATGAATACTCCGATATATTCCGGGCATCAGTAACACTAGATGACTTGTTCATATAATGGATGGTATTTTAGAGATTAAAAATCGAAAACTGTTTGACGATAAAAGAGCCTCTACTTTATTCAGTAATTTACTGAATATTTAAAGCTTTTGATTCTCATGATAACAGGGAGTCTCGTTACGTGTTCGTTGGAACGAAATACAAGGCAAGTTATCTCGAATTTTCTAACCACATACAGACGGTAGAGGGTGTTACGTCTTTGCAGTATTATCAGCCAAGGTGGGATATGAACTTTGCGATGTCCTATTCTTATAGCAAGAATTTTACGCTCTCTCCGCAAGTTAAGTCTTCGTCGAATTTCGAGAACCCGTATGTATCTATCCAGAAGTTCCTGTTGAAGAAGAAGCTGGAGTTGACATTGACTTATAGTCTTATGTTCCACTTCTTCAATTCTGATATGATAACAGAAACAAAGTCTCCTGGGTTTGAGAGCAGATACTTGGATAAGGCTTTTGATAGGCAGCGAAATAGAATTATATTCAATGTTTCATATCGTTTTGCCGGTGGAAAATCCGTAAGGCAATATAATAGAGATATGTCAACAGAGGATTAGAAATTTAATATTAATTTAAACGAAAAGAACATGAATGATTTACAATATGGATCAAGTGATAGGAAGAGCCCTGGAAATATGGGAAAAGGAAAATACATAAATATTATGTTGAAAAATGGAAAAAATATTAGGAAAAGTTGGATATATCTAAATTTATGGTTATTTTTGCAACAAGAAAACTTTTAAAATCAAAAAAATGAAGAAAGGTATATTCTTATTATTTACATTGATAGCTTGTGCTTTTGTTTTGGCAAGTTGCACACAGAGTGCTGGCTATATGAGAAAACTGCAGGAGGTAGATAGCTTGATGGAACCTCATCCGCAGGCTGCCTATGATAGCTTGTGTCTGTATGGCAAGGGGATGGAACGTGGTAAGTCGCAGAAAATCTCCATGCGCTATCGCCTGCTGATGGCAAAGGTAGAGAATAAACTTTATCTTGATATGCCTTCCGACTCAGCCTTTCAAGAAGTGGTGGATTACTATGAATCCAAGGGAACCTCTAATGATAAAATGACGGCTCATTACCTCATGGGTTGCATTTATCGCGATCAGCAAGAAGCTCCTAAAGCTATAAATAGTTACCGAGAGGCGTTGGAATTTGCAGATACATTAAGTCACGAATGTGACTATCTCGTATTGCTTAGCATTTATGGGCAAATGGCAGATGTTTTTCGAATGCAGTATTTGCATCAAGAAGCTATCAAGGCATTTCAGAAATATAGTTACTATTCCTTTAGAGCAAACAAAACCGATGAGTATATCAGGGGAATCGCATTTATGGCTGCGGAATATTATGAACAAGGTGATACTTTGAAAGCAATAAGATATACAGAAAAGGCACATCAGCTGTACTTGCAACATGGTATGCGCAAGGAAGCCTTTGAAATATATCCCAAACTATATTTCGCCTGTTTATATCGTTCGCAATATCAGAAAGCACATTCTTACATGTTGCAATACGAAAAGGAGTCTGGGCTTTTTGATAAACATAATAATATTGCTGAAGGACGTGAACATTACTATAAAGCCAAAGGAATGTATTATTTGGGAATAAATCAGTTGGATTCCGCCTTATATTATTATAGAAAATTGGGGAATTATGGCTATCGTTATGAAACAGCGCAAGGATTGCTGGAAATATATGGGAAATTGGGAGACAATGATTCTATTCAAAAGTATTCTAAACTTTGTGAGCATGAAATGGATAGAATATTGAATTCTACTCAGGCGGAAGCCACCATTCAGGCGTTGTCATTGTATAATTATAGCAATTTGCAAAAAGAGATAAATGAAGAAAAAATAAGGAAAGAGAGAAACAAATACGTGCTAACTATCATAGGCATTGCTATCTTTCTCTTTTTGTTTTATCTGGTATATCGACATAAGCAAATATATAAGAGAATGTCTGATAGATTATCTGAAGTAGGTGAGAGCTATCTTCAAACATTTAAGAAAATGGAAGATGCTCAAGATGAATTGAATACACTTTTGAAAGATAAAAACTTGTTGATAGAAAAGAAGCAGGAACAAATTTCTTCTTTGACAGAGGAACTTCAGGGCTATAAGGAAGAAATCAGCAAGATGAATAAATCAGAAAGAAAAATGATTCTTATGACCAGCAATATAGTAGAGAGCTTCAATGAGATGACTAGTATGAAAAGAAATAGTAAAAAGCCTGGCAATAAAGATTGGAAAGAACTATATGCTATTCTCCAACAAAGTCAGCCTCAAGTATATGAAAGAATCTCTAGCTGCAAATTAAGTTCCCAAGAACTTCAAGTTTGTGTCTTGACATATTTGGGAATGGATAATACGAAAATATCTATCCTTGTAGATAAGTAACTGTTCAAAATTAATTTTACAAATATGAATAATTCACGAATAAGTTC
>ERZ1034678.592-NODE-592-length-19762-cov-9.161618_pt1 | contig 19762 bp, 30 predicted proteins | sample MGYA00520640_ERZ1034678 | MGnify/ENA primary metagenome ERZ1034678 (study PRJEB33766, sample SAMN09781767) | gut metagenome | biome: gut microbiome | host: Homo sapiens | place: Madagascar | study: EMG produced TPA metagenomics assembly of the PRJNA485056 data set...
GGCATCCACGGCCAGCTGATAGGCGGATTTTCCGTCCTGCCCATGGAAATCCCCGGAGGCGATTCCCTCTTCCAGCTGTTTCAGGGACTTGGCGGCATTATCAGCGGATAGCCCCGCCTGGGTGGCACTGGCTCCCGCACTCCGGGCGGCTTCCGTGGCACTGGCCGCTGCATTCTTCGCCGCCTGGGCATCCTTGGCCACGGCCTGGGTGTAAGGCTTCAGAGGTTCGTCCGGCACGGCTCCGGGTTCCGACATGGAGCGGATCACGTTAGTCTGATATGTAACAGATTTTGCTACTGCCCCATTTTCGCCGAGCCACTGCAATTCTGCCTGACCCCGCCCGGGATAGGCCGTATCCAGCCGATTTACAATCCAATAGACCTTGTCTCCGTCTTCCGTGATGGGGACAAGGTACGGCTTCTGGTCATCAGCTCTTTGGTGTACCAGCTGCACAGCACCTTCTCCCCGCCGGATATTGGGCAGGACTACCCGTGTGACCAGCCCCTCGACCTGTTTCCCCAAATCGATGACCCCGGCTCTGGGCACCACATCATAGGTCACGACATCAGTCATAACGTTCCTCCTTTTTCAGCATCAGTCCGATAAACCCAATGGACAGCCCAACCAGCATTGGCAGGGCTAGAACCACCAGCCACAGCAGCTTAGCCAGCGTTTTCATCCGACTACCACCCCATATTTCGCCAGGATTGTGATGATATCATCCGTCAAAATCTTTTTCAGCTGACCGGGAGGCAACTTGGCGATAGCTGCCGCAATGGCTCTCATGTCCTGCTCTCCGTTCTCGGCGGCACGGATTTCAACCAGCCTTTTCTTGGCTCCATTACTCCACGTCTTCATCCGGCTTAACCTCCAAGATTTCAAGCGCACTCTGCATATCTGCGCCCTCGGCCTTCATTTCTGCGATTTTCGCAAGGATTCTCTGTTTCCGTTCTTCGATGGTCATCATGTCACCCCCAGTGCAGCCTCAATTTCGGATAATGCGGCCTCATACTCGGTAATCTGTTTCTGCGCCTCTTCCAGCTGCTCCTGGGCATCTTCCAGCAGGGTTAGCACTTCCACACCGCCCCGGTAGAATTTACCGTCAATGTAGGTGTCGCCGATAGCAATGGGGCGGTCTGCGGGGTTGATGATGGTATCCGTTTCCGGCTCAGAATCGCTGCACCAAATGACGTTGGTGACGATGCCATTTGTAACGGAAGCCATATTTTTTGCCATTATGCAGCCCCCCTTGTATTGCGGATAATGGCGATGCCGGAGCCACCAGCACCACCAGCCTTACTATTGACTGCACCACCGCCACCGCCGCCCGTATTGGTTTTACCAGACGTTGCACCACCACTCGCATTGCCACCGTCACCACCGCCTCCGTCACCGCCAGCACCGCCGTTGGAAGATGTAGTTGTGCATCCACCACCACCGCCTGCGTACAGTTTCCCACCAGATTCGCCAAACTCTCTGGTAGTGGTGCCTTGGCCTGTTCCGGAATCTTGGTGTGTTCCGTTCCTATGGAAACCGTCTGAACCGTCCGAGCCACCTTTTCCGCCATTTCCGTTAGTGCTACCGGCACCACCGCCAGAGCCGCCATTGCTACCACGGAAGGATGACGCAGATGTATTTGCTTCCCCACCATTAGCGGATGCACCAAATGCGTTAGACGTGCCACCGGCGCTGCCAGCCTTACTATTGCCTACGCCAGCTATGCCCCCGGCTCCAACCTCGATCAGATAGGCAGTTCCAACGGAAACCTTTACCGCTTTCAGGGTCTTAGTATATCCGCCGCCGCCAGCGGCTCGGCTTCCGCCACCACCGCCACCAACCAGGAACACGTCAATTCCATTCTCCGCACCGTTAAGGTTGGTGAACGTCAGCGTTCCGGAGGTCAGGAAACGGATTTTCCAGTTGCCTTGAGATACGGTGATAGGTTGGTCATCGTCACTGACAATCTCAAAATCTCCGGTATAGGTGAAATCTGGGATGGTATTAAAGGAAATCGCTGCCTGGTAGTCCGCCTTGATCTCCACAGTTTTTGTCGCCGTGTCCGTGCCGTTGGTGATGGTGATTGTCCAGGTGCCTTCGGTCAGGCCCCGGAACACCACAAGGCCATTTGCCCCAACGGTCTTACTTTTGACTTTTCCGGCCTTGTTTGCCACGGTGATAGCCGCACCAGCAGGGGCGGTAATAGTCAACGTACAACCACTACCGCCTCCTGCATTTGTCATTCCGATCATACTTTCGTCACCCCTTCCAGCAGATAATTGTGTCAATTTTAACAGGTGCGGACGGCTTGCTATCGGCATAGATATACACACCGCCGTTATAGCATTCCGCCACCGGGGCAAAATTGTTGTCCGTCAAGGCGGAAACGCTGTACACCACGTTTGGGATCATGGATGATAGCACGACATTTTCGCCATCCTTGTTTTTCAGCTCTACCGCCGCCCGGAAAGGGTAATCCTGATAGGTATCATCCACCGCAAAACTATCAACCGACACAATAACACCCGAAAATAGCAGCTTTTTCGATTCCATTGCCTGGTTGGATTCTATCTCAGCCAGCCGATTGGCAATTGCATCAAGCGTATTATTGGCGTCTCGATTGGTTTTTTCCAGGATATTGTCAATCCGGGTTTGCGTTTCCCCCAGCATTGCCATAAACTGTGCTTCTGCTTCTTTGGTGCTAGCTCCAATCCACTGTGACACGATGCCGCAAACGGATTCGTCCTGACGTTCGTCCGTGATATCCGCAGCTGTAATGACCGTAGCACCGGCTTTCACATACACCTGGGCAAGGCTGATCTGCCGTAATAGGTTGCTGTTTGTCAGTTCGGGCGGCACCGCATTGCTTGCCGTGGTGCCTTGCAACACCTTGATTTCTGGCAAATCCGCATAATCAATGGTTTTCCACTCCACAATGATTCGGTCGATTCTGTTCAGCGTGGAGTCAGCGGCGGCCAGCGTCAGCGCTAGGGGGCTTTGGGTGATTTCCTCGGTGTCGTTCCACCAGCAGATTCCGTCCCCATTTTTGTTGGTAATCCAGCCGTTGCCGTCCGATACAGTTACCGCCATACCGCCAGCGGCGGTGACGGAAGAATTTCCCTCTGCGCCGAAAACGCCGGAAGTGCGCCCGTGGAGCCAGCGCATAAGGTCTTCTGCGCCCTGATATTCCAGTTTGTTGTTCGGAAAGCTTTTAATTTCCATTTCTCAAAATCACCTCATCGATTGCGGTCAAAGTCGGTTCGCCCAGTACAATACTGGTGGTTTCCCCATTGCTGTCCAAAGTGTATTTGTACCCAGTTACCTGCGCTTGGAATGCCACGCCGAACCGGTTAGAAATGCAAGATACCGTGTCACCCAGGTCATATTTCGCCCCGAATTCATCGGGATCAATTGTCACCGAAAAGCTGGTACGTTTCAAATATTTTCCCAGGGCAAGAGAAGCTTGCTCCTTTGCCCGTTTTTCCACGGCTTTTTGGGATTCCTTTTCTTCGGCAATAACCGTGTTGCTGCACCACAGCTCCCGCCGGTCGTCGCCTTCCGCTTCGCCGACGGAAGTCTGGTATTCCTTGTCATTGTACTTGTACATGATGTAGGCAACGTTTTTGAAGGTGGATTCATCCTCGTTGATGACTAAATCTGTGCAAGTACCCTGCTCCTCAACAAACGCTACAGCGTGTATCCCCTCAGTTCGGACAATCCCCTTGAAAATCTCAAACGTCCATTTTAAGGCTTTGCTGTCCCAAATCATTCTCCGCCCAAGTTTGCCATAAGCCAGAACCTCGGTGACTTGGTCTAATAATTGCCCGTCGGAAATAACGCTTTCGTCATCATCTTCGGTTTCCGGATCATCCTCTTGGAACGTCTCCGTCAGACCCTTGATGGGTGCCAAGTCAATCCGGCTCAGTCCACGCAGATTGCTGGAAATCAGACTATAAGTGTCTTTCTCGATGGTTACGATTTTTTTCTTGTTCGCAACGCACCGCTTATTCAGCAGCCATTCAGCAGTATAACCGTTTGCGGTAATCTGCTGTTTCGTGGTGTCACTTTTCACATTTACAATCACATAGGTGGTTCCCCGTGCGGTGTTGTAAACGATGTTCCCAGGCTTTAGTGAAACAATGGCATAATCGTCAAGTGGTTCTATGATGGATATCTTGCCGGTATCGTTGTATGCTTCATCCATCGATATGGCAGAGGCAGCGTAAAGGCCGTACCGGGTGGAAAAATCTGCCGGGTAAATTTCCAGGCTCACAGCGCCACCCCCGTTTTCTCCACGGCATAGTCTATGGATACCCGCAGATTTCTTTTCCCACTGTCCGCCTCCGGTTTGATGGAGTTATCGCCAACCCGCAGCCGCCAGAACTTGGAGCCTAGGTCAAGGGCACCTCGGCATTCCCCGTCTACGGATGATGTGACATACACACGGTCGTGGGTGATTTCCACCACAAGCCGTTCACCTGCAACCATGCTTTTTTTTACAAGCAGGTAATTGTTTGTCCGTGCGTCTATGATTTGTGGATTTTCTACATTATCCAGGGCCGTAAAGGTAACCGTAAACGGAATTTCCAGCTGGCCGGAATTGTAGATTGAGATAAACTGCTTTATAACGACCTCGCCGAAACGGTATGGCTTATTAAATGGCTGGTCAGTAATCCACTTTTTCAAGATGAACCGTTTTTCTACGCTACTCAGGGACGCAAAAGCATTCTCGGATTTCATCCAATAGGGGTAGGGGGCAAGCAGCGAAAATTGGAATTTTGCCATTCTGGACTTTGCCTCAATGGTCGGCGTTTCGGTTGGTCGGCATTCCAGGTAGTAGTCGTCGCAATATAGCTTTCCGCCCAGGTCAGGGCGTACCACTTCCAGCAGCCGCTCTTTTTTTGCTGCCTGAGTGTCTCCGACAATAACACCGGAGATATTCACGGGGCGGCTCTGCACGTTGGCAGACCGGATTGTGGTTCCGGTCTGCCCGATGCCCTGCGCCTCGCTGATCGATACGGATACCGCATCAATACCAGTTGGCTTGCTGATAAGATATCCGCCGTCGTAGTCCAGCGTCACCTTTTCGCCATCACTGTTTTGGTAAACAAATGTTTTGGATAAGTTGTTGTAGCCCATCAGATAGCCCACCTCGCTTGCTCAAACATGGCTTGTGTAGCCGCCGCCAGCTGGATAGGGGTCTGTGGCACGGACTGGATATTCTGCACGATGGTGATACCCTGACTGTTGCCCCGTCCCTTTCCTTTGCGCCATTTCTCCGCTTCCGGGGCGTTCAAAATGGCCTCTCCCCGGTGGAGTGTTGCGGGCATTCCGTTGTATGGCACATAATCCATGCCGATAGCACGGCCTTTACTAGCCATAACCACCTGTTCGACATAGACGGTGGTATGCACGTCACCTAAGCTAGACTGCAACGCCTTTGTCATCTGCGACCCGATATCGCCCATGGTGCTCATGATTCCACTTTTGCTTGTGTCAATGCCAGAAATGAAACTGGAAATCGTGGACGTAGCCGCTTCCATAGCTTCCCCGGATTTGTCAAGCCCCTGAATCGTTTCAGCGTACTGGTCAGACAGGGTTTTCATTTTCTCTGCAAACTGGCCGTCCATGTCAGTAAAATTCTGCGCTACGGCACTTTGGGATTCCTTCATGCCGTCCATCATGCTAGTCATGCTTTCGACAATCTTTTTCCCTTCTTCGGTAGTAGCACCGCCTACGGCTTGCAGTTTCTCCACAATCGCAGACGCATAAGCGGAACCGTCCGCCCCGTAAGATTGCAGGGCATCTCCAAGACTGCCCAGACCGTTGTCTGCCAAATATTGCAGATTGTCCGCATACTGATTATTGAAATCAATCTGCGACTGCATATTCTTCTGGATATCGTCAAAACTGGTCTTGATTTTCGTGCTTGCTGCGTCAAATGGCCCGAACCAGCCTTCCACGTTGGACAGCGTAGATTCGTAAGTAGCCTGATACTGCTCAAGCAGGGCAGTAGCGGCGGTGGTGTATTCCTCTGTCGCAGAAGTGAACAGTTGTGCTTTTTCTTCTGCCGATAAACCGGCATTTTCTGTAGCGGTATCCGCCGCAGTAGTGGCATTGGAAAGATCGTTGTATTTTTGCTCTGCGTCGGCAAGGGCAGCTACAAGGGCATCATACTTTGGCGTTCCTGCCAGTTCGTAAGATTCCGCAATCTGCTGTTTCAGATTTTCTACCGCTTGCGCTGCCTCATCTGCCGAAGAAGCAGATTCTACAATTTCACGCACCCCGCTAGCTGGATCGCCGGTTAAGTCTATCGCAAAATCCAGAAGGCCACTGGTAATCGGCTTCATAGCATCGCCGATTGTTGCCATACGCACAGACATGTTGTTTTCAAGCTTTTCCCACTTGGCCTCTTCCGTGTCCGTCACGATAGCATATGCCTTTCCCACCGCACCGGCGGATTCAGCCATCTGCCCCATGATGTCGTTCATATCGGCCAAATTGCTGGTAATAACGTTTGCGGCCTTTCCGGCTTCCTGGGAACCGAACATATCACTTAGGGCAATTCCTGCTCTGTCCGCCTCGTTTTGCAGAATCGTGAGAACGTCCGTCAGCGAATAACCGGAATTCATAAGCTGGGTGAAGGACATTCCGGTTTTTTCTTTCAGAACGTTGGAAGCGGTGGTTCCGGATTTGCCCAACTCGTTCAGCATGCCGCTCAGGTATGTCGTGGTTTCCGCCGTTGCGATACCGTTTTTGGTCATTACGGCGTAAGCACTGTTCAGCGTGACCATATCCACGCCGAATGCTTTTGCTGTAGGAATGACACGACCCATTGCCTGGGCTAGCTCGTCAACGGTTGTTTTGCCTAGGTTCTGGGTAGTTATCAGCATATCCGCAATGGACGTAGCGTCGGACGCTTCCAGCCCATAGGCGTTGATAGCCGTGGTCAAAATATCCACAGCGGTAGCCGCATCTGTAAAGCCGCCACGGGAAAGCTTGATCGCCTGAGTTGTGAACTGTACGGCATCTGCCTGATCGACAGAAGCGGAAATTGCCTGATATACGGCCTCAGAGAAATCAGACAGCGACACACCGGTTTCCATCGACCCCTGCTTGATTGTCTTGAAGTAGGCATCCATGTCAGTCCCGTCAGACAGCAGGGTTTGCACCTTAGAAAAAGCGGTTTCAGCGACGGCAGACTGTTTGACCGCCTCTTTGCCGAAATCTACAAGTGCTTCTGCACCGTTCCGGATCAACTGCGCCTTTGTAAATTTCGGGATTAGTTCATCCAACACACTCCCGAACTGGCTTGTAGAATTCCCAGCCTCGTCCATGGTTCCTGGGATATCCTGCATGGTAGAATCGAAAGAATCCGCTGCCGCTCTGGCCTCGTCCAATGCTTTTTGGTTGGTATCCAATTTCCCAGACAGTTCCTCAATTTTCTCTGCGGCTTTTTGGGTTTTTTCGTCTCCAGCGCCAAGTGTGAGATACAGGTCGGCATAGTCTTCTTTCAATTTTGCTAGCCTGATTTTTTGCTGACCTATGGTGTCCGCCAACTTGTCGGATTCTTTCCCGAACTTTTCAAAAGCTCCACCGGCTTTTTCCGCACCCTTGGCCACGTCGTTCATAGCCTGGTCGCTGGTGCTGCTGATTTTTTTCAGCCCTGCCGAAGCGTTATCCTGGATTGCTACGGCAATAAACAGGTCTAAAAGGTCTATGTGCTGTCACCTTCCATCCGTTCCAGCTTTGTACTGATATCTGCAATAATTTCCTCGCCGCCTCTGTTTTCCTCCGGCTTTGGCGGGTCAATGTAATCTATATACCGATGCCCTATGTATTTACCGCCAAAAGCTTTTGCTACGGTTTCGGTCAGCGTCATAATAGCATCGGATATATAGACACGGTACGCTTTTTCGTCCTGCTGCTGGTTCCAGTGCTCCGAAATCATCCGCAGCAGGGCAGGGAAGGGAAGTTTATCCCAAAACAGGGGATTAACCGCACCCAGAGCAAGAGCGTACCCACTTACGCCAACGCCCTGAGCGAAACGAAAAAACTCATCACGTCATCCCGTGTCAAAATCTTGTTGAACGTGACAACGGCATTTGGAACCTTTTCGCCCGCCTTCTCGACCATCCAGAAAGAATCCGTAAAATCGGCGGTTTCCTTCGGGTGCTCCAGGCACGCCTTTCTCGCCATCTCCAGGATGTATTTTTTGTTTTTGTCCCGCTTGCGCTTTGCCACTTCCGCACATTTTGCCCGGAACTGTTCGTCCGTTTCGCCCTCTTCGCGGACTGCAGGTGGGATTTCGTCCGCCGGGTCGTTGTCCACCTTTATCAGGGCGGAAAAAGTCTCAATTTTTCCCACAAGGGCGAAAGTTGCCGGGAGCAGCTGCTCGTTCGGCAGGTCGAAAATGAACTTTGCCATATTGTCCTCCTTATGCGGCGGTAATATCCTGATTGACGTAGAACTCCATGGGGCACTCCGTCACATTGTTGATGGAAGCATGTCCCTGAAGCTCCACAGTAACCTGGCCTTTCCCGTTTTTGGTGGTTTGCAGGGAGAAGCCAGCGGAAGACAGCACATTTTTCAGGCAAATAGCCGCCATCCCCTTGTCTCCCATGTCTCCAACCCACCAGATTGTGTCGGTAAAATCGGTCAGTTCCAAGATGTCCTTCGGGGTAATCTTGTTCCCGCTTACAGTGGCGGGGCCAATAGCCAGTTTCACGCCGCTGGCAGTCATGGTCACGGCGGTAAAACTCATCTTGCATTCCCAACCGTCCAGCTGTTTCAGCTCCTTGGTGTTGTTGGGGACATTGTCGATATCCTCTCCGTCATCGGTATAAGTAGCCACACAGCTAGCCTGGATACCGCCGGTGGTCGCAAAAAGGATATCTGTATCCTGCGGTTTTGCGGGCTTGTCAGGGTTAAAATTGCTCAGGATCATGCCAGCCCCACGGGGGATGCTTTTGAAAGCGTCAGCCGCAATCTGTGTAAACATCTTTGCCAATCTCGTTTTCCTCCTTATGTGAAATATTCGGCGGTGATATTCAGAACCCGCCGCTTGATTGTGTTTTCCTCATCCGGCACGGCTCGCATAAAGGGGGAGCCACGCAAAAGCCATATATAACCGCCGTCCACATCTACGGTACAACCGCCACGGCCTATTGCCTCCCCGATTTCCGCCCCCTTTGCGGTGGGGATTGTCTCGGATTCCGTCTTATACCAGATGTTTACAGTCAGATTTACAGGCATCTCCCCAAAAATCGCCGTGGCGAACGAGTACGTCATATATGGCATTTCCTGCTTATCCGGGACAGCTGTCTCCGGGAAAGCAGGAATGCCGAAACCGTTGAAAAATTGGTGCAGTGCTTTGTCTTCCGTCACTTACTCAGCACCCACCTTTCGGCGGTCACTTGGCACATATCCAGGGTGCCGAAATCCGGAGACTGCTTATCCGCTCCGTTACTGGTTGCCCGGAAAATTGCGCCGTCCGATAGCCGCTTGAAAACATCATGGAAGGATAGGGGGGTGTTCCTTCTGGTGGTGACGGTGTACACATTGGTAACGCCCTCTTTTTCGGCAATCCGGCTTTGCATGGACGTATCCAGGATAATTGCAGCGTGGAACGCCGCTCCTTCCGTCCATTCCGAAATCCATCCGCCTGCCCCATCCGGTGCGCGCTTAACCTCCATAATGGCACATTCGTCCTGCAAGAAATTATCAAGCAAACTCATATTTTCCTCCACATCCGCAAGCGTGGCGCAAACACTGTCTTCCAGCTCATGCTTTCGCCTGTGCCGCCACTTTCACTTGCTTTGGTGTACGAATACCCACCGAACGATTCGCTCTGATATGGACTTTGCAAAGCCTCAGCGTGTTTATCCTGCCAGACGTTAATTTCATTCAGCAGAATCAGCAGCTCCATAGGGATACAAAGCTCGGTCACGATACCGCTGTAGGTCTCGTTACGCAAATCAGAGTCCCCGTATACATGGATACCGTTGTTTCGGCGGCTTCCTTCAATCAGGTAATAGTCTCCGTTTTCCAGGCCGGGGAGGAGCAGACGCTTCTCCGTGATATCCTCGCCGAAAAACTGCCACTTTTCACCGGGAAAGAAATTCCGCAGGTACATAAGCAGCTCATATAGACTTACGGGCGTTGTCTGCCCCATGTTTCCCCCTCCTTTCACTGACCCTTAACGGCGGTCAGAATGTCCGCTTTGTTCATTGCGGCACTGACTCCGGCAATGCCGTGTTCCTTGGCGTAATCCAAAAGCTGTGCTTTCGTCATGCCGTCAAAGTCCACGGCTTCCGGTGCGGTGTCAGTTGCCAGTGCCGCCCTTAACCCCCCACAGGGGTAACGGTCGCAACGGCAATGCCGTCCAGGTATTCAGCCCACAGCTTCATGCCCATGATTGCGTACATATCGCCGGTTGCATGTCTGTAGTCGCCCTCGACATGCACACCGATCAGGTTGGTTTCGCCCTTCACGGTGTAGTTCAGCCCCAGCTTGGCAAAGTCGCTGTCGCTGGGGTCAACGTAGTACAGGTCGATGTTTTCCACAGGGGTAGCAATGACCTTACCAGCGGCAACATACTTGTCGGGCAGCAGGAACAGGGTGCTGTAGCCCAGGAAGTTCTGGACATAGGTCAGGCCAAACATGGTCTGGGTGGTAATTTCCTTATCGCCCAGGTAGTCATAGAAATCCATGATGTTTGCAAATCCTACGACCTCAGTCACGTCCTTGTCCATGCCCATGAACTTGGCCAGCACTTTTCCCTTTGCCTGTGCAAGTGCCTGCTGCCAGGTCTTGGGGGTCAGTTCCAGGGAACCGGTAGCCAGGAAGGTATAGAAGTCGCCCAGAATCTTGTTCTGAAGAGCAACCAGGAAAGCGTCATCGGTCTTTTCCACCGCAACCTCTGCGCCGTACTTGGCAACGCTCTCGATGGTTACGCTTTTTGCGTACTTGGATACCTCAATGTCGCCATAGGCAACAGGGGCAACCTTCATTTTGGTGAAAGGAATCTCGTCGCCTTCCGCAACGGTGGAACCGCCCTTCAGACCGCCGTCCACCTCTGCCTTATAGGAAACCAGCTTAGTGCCGGGGGCTTTGCGGATAGGCCGCATAATGCCCAGGATCGTGCGCAGTGCGTCCCAGTTGTCGTTGAACCGGGTCACGAAATCCACCTCACGGGCGGTAGTCGTGTACTGCGCAGTTGTAGTTACGTTCGTTTTTGCTGCCATTTCAACAGCTCCTTTCGATTTTATTCATTTTCGCTTGCTAAGCTTTCCGCAAGCGCAGTCTGCCGCTCTGCGGTAGACAGCAGATACCGGCCTTTATCATCCTTCTTGTAGATTTCAGCCCGGCTCTTTACTCCATCCGTGGTATCGGGCGGTGTCTGGGTCTGGGTTCCGTTCTTTTTGACTTTCCCAACCAGCCCCTTGTAGTCGCCGGAAAGCAGTCCGTCCAGAGCAGCGGTGTCCTTGATGGTTTCCCCATCCAGCGTCAGTCCGTCAATTTCAGCCTTTGCGCCCCGGATCACCAGAGCCATGCTCTCTGCGGGAATACCCTTGCCCTGGAAATACGCTCTTGCCGCCTTTTCTTTGGCAGCTGCGCTCTCTTTGGCTTCGATTCCGGTCTTGTAGTCCTGGAAGTCCTTGTGCTCCTTCTCATACTTGGCCTTGTATCCGCCGTCAGCATCCTCCTTTTTCAGGTCGTCCAATTCCTTCTGAACGCCAGGCAGCTTTTCAGCGTCCGCCTTGTAGGTGGCGATTTGGTCTTTCAGGCCGTCCACGGTGTCGGTGTGTGCCTCAATGATGGTGTCGACCTGTTCGTCGGTCAGCTCCATGCCCTTCAAAAGTTTGCGAGTTAATGCCATGACAATATCTCCTTTTCTTCGGGGGAAGTTCTTTTCCCTTTGATATTTTTACCGTAGCATAAAAAGTAGGCCGTGATACACATTTTTCGTTCGCTTGTTCGATTATTTCAAAAAGAAAAACCCCGCAGCGGATAACCGCTACGGGGTAGGGAAGGGGGTATTATGTTTTACATGGCATCAGCCGCTTCGAACGCTTCTACCAGCTTTGGAAACTGAATAGCAAAAAAATCCACCATTTCCTCGTTCTGTGCCCAGCTGGAATTTTCCGCAAGGCCGGATTCAAAGAGAAAAGCATGGATGGTCTCATGTCGCTTATTTTTCCGGATTTGAACCGCTAAATTTTTCTTACAGGTTGGGTCTCCTTCAGAATCAGCGTAGCTATCCACAAGCAATTCCTTCACGGTTTCGTCGCAGATACCGTCCGCATCTTTCAACCTAACATCTTGGCTTTTGCTGGTAATCGTCAGCGTGTAAGCCGCTCCCAGAATGTTAATTTCCTTACTTTCCATTTAGCCGCCTTTCAGCTCTTTTTCCACTATTTTCTGAATTTGCCCGATATGTTCCTCCACAGCAGGGCGAAGGAATGGGTGGGCAGGGCGTTTGCTGGTTCCCTCTTCCTCGAATTGTGCATATTCCACATTAGTACCTATGCGAACCTCATTATCGTCTGTGTAGAATGTGATGCTATTTCTCAGGCGTCCGGTCACAACGTGAGATTGTCCTTCTTTCCATGGCTTGCTCAAATTTTTGACGGCCCAGCCCTGCACCTTAATTCCAATTGTCACAAGTGCTCTGTGTATTGCAAGGCGCAATGCCTGGATGACTTCGTCTGTCAAGTCGTGGGAGTCGATGGTCAGGCGGAAGTCACCGCCGCCGGAGGATTTGTGGGTGTTTTTTGCCATAGTTTCATTTCCCCAGTTCAATGGAAAAAATGTCATTTTCATAAAATTCAACGATATCTTTTGACGTTGTATCAACGATTATGCTTTCTTTTCCATTTTCGTTGTCTTCTGGATAAATATAGTCCTCCACAACACCGGTATAAACATTTCCATTTACTGCGGTGATTTTCACATTTTCCCCATAAAAATCAACTAGATTCATATTCTCATTCCTTTCTTGGGACAATATGCGTTCCGCTATTGGAATATATTATCATTGCTTTTGTAGTTTCTGATTCTGTTTTTGTTTTTGGGTTTATGTATACTCCGATGACTGAATCACTCGAAACACGTTCTTTTTTCTGCCATTCCCCAGACTTTGAAATAACAGGCGATCCGGTGCAGCTTAGTTTGTTTACAAGTTTTTGGGCATCTTCCAAGCCCCCATAAATATAGCTTCTCCCGGGTATATAACCGCTACTGCCTTTAATATGCCGGTTCTGTTTCTGCGGGTTAATACTTGTAGAGACATCCCCGGATATTATAGCATTTTTCACTATCATTATATCATTATTGCTGGATTTTTCAACACTTTCTTGCTCTTTTCCAGCCTTCCACTCCTCATATGTTGTCCCAATCATATGTTTTCGGTGGTCGTCAGAATCGTCATCTTCAAGCCCCTTGATTGCCCCGATAACCGTGCACCGGCAATTGTAAATCAGATACCCCGGTGCTTGTGGGTCTCCGGGGTATCGTATCGATGCCCCATCCACCTCGAACGCCTCGCCAATGTCTACCCGCTGGCCATCGAGTATCCGGTGCTCGTGGCGGGTGCGATCATCCAGGGTGGCAACCCATTCCTGCTGCATCTCGATTCCGATAGATTGCGCATATTTGTAGGTATCGATTCTCCCGGCACATTCCGCCGCTGTGGTTGCCGTCCGGGCGCTCCGGATAGCGGCAGTGCGGTCCATGCCAAGTATCCTTTGCAGCCGGTCCCCGATGTGTGGTATCGACTCGCCTTGCAAAATGCCCTGTGTAATGGCTATATTCAGGTACTGCCGGTTCCACCGCTCATCCAGCGGCACATTGACGGAAGGGAGGGGGAGGATTTCCGGATCTTCCCGAATCATGCGCTCCACGGTGCTGTGGTCATACAGCGTCCAGGATAGATTCACGTTGGCATCCTGCTCGATTTTGTAGGCGGCATAGTTGGCGTTTAGGGCGTACACGTCCGTTAAATCGCCCCTTACAATCTGCATGGCTATTCTATCAGAGTTCACGTAATCTTCCGTCAGCGTGTCAACCAGGGCTTTCAGGCGGCCACTCTCAACCATTTTTCGCTTCCGCCACGCCAGATATTCCGCTTTGGGAAGCTCACCCTTTTCCACAAGGTCGGCTTTCTGCTTGTCCAGGCGCTCAAAATCCTTGTACCACTTTGCCAACTTCTCCCGCATTTCCTCGGATGCCTGCTTGTAGATGGCCACAACACGCTTTTCCATCAACTCTAGCCGCTTGTCCGTTTCCTGGTGCCCGTAGTCGGCCATAGGTTAGCCCTCCGGCGGCTGCTGTTCCTGCCGTTCTTCCTGGGTCTCCTGGCCTTCTTGGAGCTGTTGCGTATTCTGCAACAACTGATTCTCCAACGCCCCCATGCGCTTCATATCGGCCTCGTCCCGGCGGCGCAGGATGTCCGGCACTTCTTCTGGGAGGATAAATGGCAGATGGTTGAGTATGGTTTCATCGTCCAGGAATTCAGCGGCTGAGAGGATCATGTTGGTTTCTTCTGCCTGGTTGATAACCTTGTTCCACGTAAATGCAGGGTGTGGATCATCAATTCCAGCAACGAGGCAAATTTGCTCGATAAAATCATGCAAAAGCCACTCAAAATCCGCACACTTGTTGTCCTGCGGCTGATACGCCGCCGAAATCTCCGTAGCCGTCTTTTCAGCGCCCGCCAGAGCGGCAACGTCGAGCATTTGGGCGTCTTCGTACAAATCCCGCCGCAGAATATCCAGCATTGTTTTTCTGGCTTCTACGGGCACATCCAGGGTGTGAGCCTCTGCTGCCGTGCCGTCGCTGCCGTCAACCATAGTAGCCTTGACGCTCTTCATTCGCTGGACGAACTGCGCTAAGTCTTTGTCATCCATGGCTCCGGTGTTTTTCAGAATCCAATATACACCGCTGGTGTCGTCAATTTGGTTCGCAAAGCCGGACTTGATGAAATCATAGCAATCAATGGAGCCACGCAGACCCACCAATTCGCTTTCGTGGGTGTCATTGCCATAAAGCGTGGCAATAGGAAGCAGGGTGTAGTTCTCATCGCAGACATCTACAACGCCAAGGTCATTTCTTAGCTCTTTCAGGATATATGCCCGCTTCGCCGTTATCATGGTAGCATCGTCGCTGCCTTCCGCCGCCCACTCGCTCACGCCGTCCAGCTCGTATAGCGTCGCCCGGAATAGCGTCTTGTTCCCGGTTTCCCGGAACCAGTACCGGATACCGGCCATCAGCTCCGACGTTTTTTCATCCAGCAGGGGAACGAAACCAGGATTTCCGGGAGTGTCGGCAAAAGAGAATACTTCCAGATGATCCAGGTTCCAGTACCCGAAGGCTACGCCCTGCGCCAGAGCCAGTTTCGCCGCAGTCTGAAGCTTGTTATCAAAATCAGTGCCTAGCTTTTCTTTTTCGTCCATGCTCACACCGTTTGCGCAGATGTAGCCCACTTCTTGCAGCACAAGCCGCCGGAACATCAGCGTTTTCAGCCGGTAGTCGCTGCTCCAAATATCCGGCGTTTTGTTGCCGGACAGGGTGAAAAGGAATTTCTGGAACTTTTCAATGGTGATGTTATGCTTGTTGTAATACGCCATCCCGTCCACAGCGTCCTTGTAGGCCTTGCTTCCCTGATGCTCCTTAACCGCCGAACGTAGAAATCCGCCCAGCGTTCCCTTCGTGATTGCTTCCTGCAAATCCTGATATGTCTTCATTCGTTCCCTCCAAAATATCAAATTTCAGTTGCTTACAAAAATGCAGCAGCTGCCGGTGAAAGCTCAGTGCTTTTCTTTACCTTGTATCGCATGATTGTGTTACAGAAATAACGGATATCATCCATTGCGTGATCGTTTTGCTTCACAACACTATCATCATTCTTTTTTTCATCCCAACAATACAGCCCAAATTCCCGGATGCTGTCCACGCAAGACCGGTGTATCTTGATATTCCCTTCCTTGAGGTAGGTAGCAGTCCGCCGGATCCCATCCAAAACGTTGTTGTTGGCGGCCAAAACCTTGAATTTCCGCTTTTGCAGTGACGTGATAAAGGACGCTGCCGACGGGTCAACGATGATCCGCTTAATTGTGTAGCCACGGGCCATCTCTTCAATTGCGTCGCAGTGTTCTTCGTCCGTTTTGTTCCGGTTACTTTCCCTGCCGGAATAGTAATACTCTCTAATTCTGACTGCCTTGTCTCCGGTGACGCTCCACAGCCCGGCGGAGCATGGATTCCGTGTGCCGTAGTCAACGGATATGTAATACTCCGCTCCTTCCGGGCGGAAATCGGTAATATTGTCCTCTCCGAAGTCGTACACAAGCCCTTCCGCCAGTACCCACAGACCCAGAATATACCGCTGATAGAATACGCCGCTATACATCCGTTCATATCGTTCCCGGATTTTAGGGGCAAGGCTCAGGTTATCCGCCATTGTAAAATGCACATGGAGCGCATTCATTTCTTTCGCTGCCAGCACCCACTTTTTGTTAAACCAGTGTTCGGGGCCAGCGGGGTTGCAGTTAAACCACAATTTGGAGCCGTCCACAGAGCAACGAGCCGTGACCTGCTCAACAAAAGACTGGGGCATCAAAGCTACCTCGTCCAGCAGCGCACCGGCTAGGGTGATGCCCTGGACAAGGGCATAAGAGCTTTCGTCACGTCCGCCGAATAGGTAATAGACATTCTCCCGTCCGCAGCCGTCCGAAACAATGAGCTTGTTTTCCTGCCGCTTTTCGGCAATACGAAGGTCATGTGGAACCCAATCAGAGAGGTGGATTATTACGTTGCGCCGCAAGCTCTGGATGGTTCGCCCACAAATACCGAACGTTTGGCCGTTAAACCGTGACATACTCCACAGGATAAAGCCCACGGCCATGCTGACCGTTTTCCCAGATCGGATAGAGCCGTCGCAGATAATAGCATCTCGTTCCCAGAATTTTGGCTGATTCCACCAAAGCATAGCCAGCTTTTGGCGCTTACTCAACTTCTGGTAAATCATCCGTGTTTATCTCCCCAGTGGCCGCAATGGCTTCCAGCAGGTTATTTTCCTCGCCGTTGCCGCTGTCCTGGCCTCGCTTATCAAAGAGGCCCAGGTGTTTTCCAAGCATTTCTAACGCTCTCATTTTGTCGTACAGTTTGATTTCTCTTTCTGAGGATGAGCCCATTTCACTTTCTGATGTTTTCACCTTAACGGCCTGGATGCACGCTAAATCTTCTTCCGCTGCATCCGCCCGCACCGTGGCACTGTCAGGGTCGATGACATCGTTTGCGTTCACAAAAGCAACTTTCGCCAGCTCACGGAGTACTCTGTCTTGGGTGATTCCGGTACGGCGGGAACGGTGCGCCATAGCCTGAGCTATGGCGTTTGAAATTCTAGTTTTTTCTAGTAGTTCGTGGCCCTGTTTCCCTGCGTTTTCTGGTGCATACCCGGCTCTGATTGCGGCCTGGGTAGCGTTCAAATCAATCAAATATTCATCCACAAATCTTTGCTGCTTTGCCGTTAATTTGACCACAATCTCACCACTTTTCTTAAAAGGTTATTGATTTTTTGCGATATCGTGCTATATGGCAGGGTTTCCCTTTTATCACCATTTTACCTTGCATGAGAGGCAATGATACACATTTCTACAGATACCCCATTTCCTCCGCCACAGCATACACAAACTCCCTGTTCCAGTCCCTTGCCGTGCCTTCCGAAATATGCAGTTGCACGGCGGCACCGGGAATGTTGTACCGCCGTTTTCTGTAAACTAAATCTATCATGGCAAGCCGCTCTTTGCCTCTGTATTGGCTTTCCGTTTTCTCCAATACATTTTTGACAGCCTCGTCAAATTTGGCTTTCTGCGCTGCTCCCTGGGCTTGTGCCATGTCGCAGCCGAAACTACACATTATGGATTTTTTGACGTAATCATGCCATAGATATTTCGGCCTTGACATGGCCTCAGCTCCTTTCTTACGGCTTAATTCTCAGGCGATTGGCGTATGGGGGATTCCACTCAGAAATCCAATTGGCGTAGAAATCGCAATATGACACCGCGCTGGATAATGGCATTGACATTCATTTGCCAATCAACTACCCAGGCGTTAGTGTGGCCGCATGCCGTACATTTCCGAAGTAGCTTATTTGCGGTGTTCCGGTCAAAATCGATTCCCATAAGCTTTTTAAGTGCTTTTTTGTGCGTCATTCTGTGCCACCGTCCCTATCCGTATTTTCAACAGGTTCCCGGTAATACTCCGGTTCTTTCGGCTCCATTTCTGTTTTATAGATAAATTCCGCCCCTAGCGGCACAGCGTCGAAAACTTCTTGTGTAACACGGTATGTAGCAGTTTCCGTCTTCCCGCCTTCCCCTGGGCCTGATATGGTGATTGTCCAAGTATCCGGATAGTAGTAAACATACGGGATAAAGTATGTCATCGTGGACTTTCCGTTGCTTATACAGACGGGAATTAATGCAGTCTGGACATGGGCTGAAGAGAATGTCTTATCCACCACTTCACCCTTGGTAATCTGCTCTGCGCAGCCCGTCAGGAGCACGATCAGAACCACAGCCAAAAGCAGCGATATAATACGTTTTTTCACAAAATCACTCCTTAAAAATTTTCCCGTCCTTGTAAATCTTGTGCCCACCGGCTCGGAGGAGCTTTCGCTCCTCCTGGCCTGGAAATGTTGCCTGACATCCGTAGGCGACCCGCACCCCGTCCCGCTTCACTTCCCAAAAGGGCTTTTTATCCTCCATTGCTCACCGCTGCCCTTTCCGCCGCTTTCCTGTCCCGGTATCGCTGGGCGGCTTGTCTGTCGCAGAATGTCCGCTGGCAATCAAAGCTGCAATAGACTTTCCGCTTAGTCGTACTGTCGCAAAACATTTTTCCACAGTTGGGGCATATTTTGGGAGCACCCTGTGGGGCTTCCACGTCCTCTCTATCGTCCTGAATTGGTGGGTGGTATCCGTGCATTGCCATGTACTTGCCGTAGCTAATCCCTGCCTCCTGGGCGGCTATGGAGCACAGGGTGAGATAGTCTAGTTTCATGCCTTTTCCCATGGCTCCCTCCAATCACAAATCCTCAAAATTCTTGCAACATCGGCAATGTAATTTGCCTCGTTCCGGGAAAGCAGAAACTTCCACATCAGAAGTTTAATAAAGCGTTTACGGGTCATGCGGTGCCTCCTTCCAGCCTGTCCAGGTCTCCGGATAAGTATAAGCACATCGTCTCTATGACAATAAAGTTCCAGCAATCCATGTATGTGAGTTCATTGCTCATTTTGTTCCTCCTTCGGCGGTTCGGGCAGCGGCATCCAGTGGGTGATTTCAATGTCGCTATCCACCAAGTCCGGTTCGTTCCTGCCGTACTCGGCAAGAAAATCTTCGCATACACATGACCACCAATACCACTTTTTCCTGTAATAGACAGCAGTCGCTTTTTGCGGTACGTCCTTAATTTTCCCGTAATACGGCTCTGGTCTGTGATTTACCCAAACCACATTTACAGGCTCAAGTTCCTCCGGCGGTCTCTCACTACACGGAATCCATCTCGTCCGCTCCAACGCCTCCATGCCCATTCGGCAGGCCTCCATCACTGGGTCTATGCTTTCGTAATGCTCCCGGTGTTCCGGGTCAAGGATTTCAATCGCTCGGTCAATCGTCATTTCTTTTCTCCATTTCCAGCCATTTAATAAACTTTGATCTGTCTCTGCGGTACTCATGGATTAAGCTCTCTGCTTTACAGATGTCCCTGAAT
>ERZ1034678.593-NODE-593-length-19722-cov-20.599176_pt1 | contig 19722 bp, 9 predicted proteins | sample MGYA00520640_ERZ1034678 | MGnify/ENA primary metagenome ERZ1034678 (study PRJEB33766, sample SAMN09781767) | gut metagenome | biome: gut microbiome | host: Homo sapiens | place: Madagascar | study: EMG produced TPA metagenomics assembly of the PRJNA485056 data set...
TAAAGCCACGGACTGCTGTTACCATCCAAACCGATTGGGGCGCTTGTGGTTTGAATAATACCCCAAATTCTTATTTCTTGAGTATAAATGATGAGGTAAACACGGTGAGTGGTAACACCCAACAGCTTACTTTGAAGAGTAATAATGATTATACTTTCAGATGCTATAATGGTGCCAGTCATATTACAGTTGCTGAGGCAAGAGCTACTGTAGATGCTTCCACCTTTATGGTAAACGATGCTAATGCTATCAATGGTAATCCTGATGTGTTCTGTTATGGCGTTGCTACCGAGACAGACTTGACGGGTGATAGCAAGAGTTACACTATAGTTATGAAGCGTCTTACACGTAAACTCACATTGACAACTCCCGATTTAGCAGCTAAAACAGCCGAGGGTAATGACCTTTCTGTACAGGGAGGTTACGCCATCCTTACTGGAGCCTATTCAAACTATAATATGGTTTCAGGAGTAGCCAATACTCCAGTTTCTGCTGTATCTGAGATTACTGTCAATGCAGAGGATAAGAGCATTGTAGCTCCATTCAATCTTCTGGGCTTGGATTTGGAAGGTGATATAACCCTTTCATATGTACTCTCTATGTCGGATGGCACTACTCTTAAGGGTTCTGCTGACGTTAAGGATGCTTTGGTAAACTTCAATGATGGTAGTATCGAGGATGTCAATATCAATGTAGAGAATGCAGAATTTGAAGATCCAACCTTTAATTTCCCATATAATTCTATCTATGCATGGGGTAGTGCTACATCTGCAGGCTGGGATTGGAATGACAAGGCTATCGAACTGACTAAGGTAAATAAATATACTTATTCTGCTGAAATGGAATTGAAGGCAGGCGAACTTAAGTTTATGCTTGGTGGTCGTAACTGGGATGGATTGCAGGCTTGGTTGATGGCGGCTATTCCTGGAGCTTCCCTTTCTGAAACAGCTGCCGAGGTTGTCAGTCGTGCAGATGGTGATTCTCACGACTATAAGTGGAGTGTGAGCGCTACCGAAGCAGGCAAATACCAGATAGTTATCAATCTGAAGAAGATGACGATGACAGCAACCAAGATAGATTAACGTATTTTTAATAACCAAACTTGAATAAAGCTATAAATATGAAGAAACATAAAATTTCCCTCTCCGAGCGAGAAGGACTGTTGAGTATTTTGCTCTTAAGTTTAATGATGATGCTTCCTGCATGGCTTTCTGCTCAAACTGTAAAATCTCCAGATGGCAATCTGAGTGTTACTTTCTCGCTCAATGACAAAGGAACCCCGGTCTATCAAGTAGATTACAAAGGCAAGACTGTCATTAACCCAAGTACATTGGGCATTGAGTTGGCGGAGGAAAACTCTTTGATGGATAAGTTCCGTATCAATAAGACGACTACTTCCACATTTGATGAAAAATGGCAGCCAGTATGGGGTGAGGAGAAAGAGATTCGTAACCATTATAATGAGCTTTTCGTTGAAATGGAAAAGCCTTCTAATGGTAGATACATGAACCTTCGCTTCCGTGTATATAATGATGGTGTTGGCTTTCGTTATGAATTTCCCCAGCAGAAGTATCTGCCTTACTTTGTAGTGAAGGCAGAACATACTCAATTTGCTATGACGGGTGACCACAAGGCCTGGTGGATTCCTGGCGACTATGATACGCAGGAGTATGACTACACAGAGTCAAAACTCTCAGAAATCAGAGGCTTGTTTAAAGATGCTGTTTGCAGCAATGCTTCGCAGACCATCTTCTCGCCAACAGGTGTGCAGACTTCCCTTCAGATGAAAACCAAGGACGGCATTTACCTCAATATCCATGAGGCTGCCTTGGTAGATTATTCTTGTATGCACTTGAATCTCGATGATAAGAGCTTGATTTTCGAGTCACAGCTTACTCCTGATGCGCAGGGCAACATGGCGCACATGCAGACACCATGCCATACTCCTTGGCGTACTATCATGGTGGTAGATGATGCCCGTAAGATTCTGGCTTCTCGCTTGATACTCAATCTCAATGAACCCTGCAAATATACCGATACATCTTGGATAAAGCCAGTAAAGTACATCGGGGTATGGTGGGAGATGATAGGTGGTGGCAAGCAATGGTCTTATACTAATGATCTTCCTTCTGTTCGTCTCGGTGTTACCGATTACAGCAAGTGCAAACCTCATGGGCAGCATCCTGCCAATACTCAGAATGTAAAGAAGTATATAGATTTTGCTGCTAAAAATGGATTCTCTCAAGTACTGGTAGAGGGCTGGAACATTGGTTGGGAAGACTGGTTTGGTCATAGCAAAGATTATGTCTTTGACTTTCAGACTCCTTATCCTGACTTCGACCTTAAAGGACTTAACGATTATGCTCATTCCAAGGGCATCCGTCTGATGATGCACCATGAGACTTCGGCTTCAGTTCGTAATTACGAGCGCCATCTTGAGGCAGCATACAACTTGATGAACAAATATGGATACAATTCTGTAAAGAGTGGTTATGTGGGCAACATTATTCCACGTGGCGAGCATCACTACGGACAGTGGCTCAATAATCACTACCTCTATTGCGTTACCGAGGCGGCCAAACACCACATCATGGTAAATGCACACGAGGCTGTTCGCCCTACAGGTCTTTGCCGTACCTATCCTAATCTCATTGGTAACGAGTCGGCTCGTGGTACAGAGTATGAGTCTTTTGCGGGAAATAAGGCTTTCCATACTACGGTATTGCCTTTTACTCGTTTACAGGGTGGTCCAATGGACTATACTCCAGGTATATTGGAGGGTGACATGAATAAGATAGACCCTAACAAGCATCATCACATCAACTCAACTTTGGCTCGTCAGTTGGCATTGTATGTTACTATGTACAGCCCATTGCAGATGGCTGCAGACATACCTGAGAACTACGAGAAGTATGCAGATGCTTTCCTGTTTATCAAGGACGTTGCTATAGACTGGGATGAGAGCCGTTATTTGGAGGCAGAGCCTGGTCAGTATGTTACGATTGCCCGTAGAGCCAAGGGTACAGGCAATTGGTTCGTAGGTTGTACGGTAGGTGAGACAGCTCATCAGTCTAACCTCAAACTCGATTTTCTAACTCCAGGCAAGAAATATGTAGCTACCATCTATGCTGATGGCAAGAATGCAAGCTACAAGGCAAACCAGCAGTCATACGTTATCACTAAGCGTGTGGTAACCAACAAAACTTCTCTTAAGTTGAACGCGGGTGCAGGTGGTGGTTATGCCATCAGTATCTTCGAGAAATAATTAATTTGTTAAAATATAGTCTCCGCATGCTGATACTTTTGTTTAACATGTGGAGACTTTTTTATTTCTTTAAATGATGAGAAAAACTGTTTTTTTACACTTTGTTCCTAAGTATCTACTTTCTTTTGCTCTTTCGTTGTTGGCTGTATACAGCTCTGCCGACAATATATCTTCACTGCTTACGGTGGATATGACTACAGATAAGGCTTGCTATATACCTGGTCAGTCTGTAGTATTTGTATTAAGCGGCAATGTTCCTGCTAATACGATGGTGCGTTACAGGCATGGCTCTGCTATTTTGGAGACCCATAAATTGTCTGAAGTGATGAGCAATAATAAGTGGTCTTGGACTCCCCCAATGACCGATTATCAAGGTTATTTGGTAGAAGTCTATACAGAAACCAATGACCAATCTACTATTTTGGGCACGGTAGCCGTTGATGTGTCAAGTGACTGGAAACGTTTTCCTCGTTATGGTTTTGTTGCCGATTTTGACAATGCTGGTGGGAACATAGACAAGAATGCTAATATTAAGAACGAGATGGCTTATCTTAACAGGCTTCATATCAATGGAGTTCAGTTCCAAGACTGGCAGTGGATGCATCACAAACCTGTTAAATTGGATGCCCATGGCTCACTCATACCTTGGTATCAGGATATCAGCAACCGTTGGGTTGGTGTAGAATATGTCAAGAACTACATAGCAGAGCAGCATAAGTATGGTATGAAGTCTATCTTTTATAACCTTTGTTTCGGTGCATGGAAGAATGCTGTGAATGATGGAGTAAAAACCGACTGGGCTCTGTTGAAAAAAGATGGCTCGGGCAATTTTTATCAAGACTATCATGGTTTGCCCAGTTCTTGGGCAAGTAATATCTATCTGCAGGTGCCAGACAATACTGATTGGCAACAGTATATGGCAGAAAGGAATACAGAAATATACAGCCATTTTGATTTTGATGGTTTCCAGATAGATCAGTTGGGCTATCGTGGCGACGTATATGATGCCCGTCACAAAGTGGTAGATTTGCCTGCGAGTTATAAATCATTTATTCAAGCAATGAAGTCGGCTCATCCAGACAAAGATCTGATAATGAATGCGGTTTCTGGTTATGGAGCAGATAATATCGTCAGTAGCGACGTAGATTTCTGTTATAATGAAGTATGGGGTAATGGCAATGGATATGGAGGTGTTTCCGAAGCCGATTTTGCCAATCTTTTGGGTATTATTCAGGCGAACGACAAGTATAGCGACCATCAACGACAGACGGTTTTTGCTGCTTATATCAATTATGACAAAGCGGACAACGGAGGCTCAGGTGACAAGATGGTGAATACTCCAGGAGTATTGCTTACCGATGCAGTGATTGCTGCCTTGGGCGGCTCTCATCTTGAGATGGGAGACCATATGCTTACCCGTGAATATTTCCCTGCAGCACCATTGGCAATGAGTGATGCTCTTAAAACAGCTATGGTAAGATACTATGACTTTCAGACGGCTTATCAGAATTTTTTGAGAGGCACTACCTCCAAGGCTGCTTATCTGCCTGTGGTCAGTACTTCGTCCAATTATTCTGTAAATGCTTGGCCCCCCAAGAGCTATTCTATCACTACTTTTGCAAAGAAGGTTGGTAATTGTGATGTACTTCATTTCTTGAATTTTCTCAATACTGACGATCTTTCCTGGCGTGATGTTTGGGGAACACGCACTTTTCCAGACAAATATACAGGTATTCCCATAACTGTAACTGCCAATCGCAAGATAGATAAGGTTTGGGCGGCATCTCCTGATAGTCATGCTGGAGCAGTACAGGAGCTTGCTTTCACACAGAAAGGAGATGATGTTTCTTTTGTGCTTCCTTCTTTGGAATATTGGACTATGGTGGTGATGGAAGGTTCCAATGATGAGGATCATGTCTATATCACAGGAGAGGCAGTACAACTCGATGGGCATGCTGCTTACGACTTGGCCTATGCAGTTCCTATGACAAACAAGGGGGAAGGCAAGGTTTTCAAAGTGACAACTTACCTAAAAGCTAATGAATTGTTCAAGTTTACTAATGGCCGTGACTGGAGATATTGTAAGAGTTATTGTGCTGAGTATAAAGATTATCAGTTTAATTCTTTTGTCAGTCTTGCTCATATTACAACCTTGGGAGAGGATTTTAAGTTCATGGTTCCTGAGGCAGGGTATTATGATATCACCATCGACTTAGAGAAGATGAGAGTTTATCTTACCAAGGCTGACCTCTCAGGGCTGTCTGCTATAATAGCCGACAAATCTCCTTCTGGTGAGTTTGCATCTTGGTATTCTGTGACTGGAGTGCCCGTAGACAAGCCACGTAAAGGGATATATGTACGTAATGGAAGAAAAGTTTTGTTTTAAGATGAAGGGTGGATTTGTACCCTTCACCATCTGCCCCCTGTGTTTAATGAGCATTTATACAGAAAAGTCAAAATTACCATCAAGAAGTGTCAACAAAGGGCGTTGTTCATATCTGCCCAAGGCGTTGGGCAAAGTTGCTCATCGTATTGGGCAAAGTTGCTCATCGTATTGAGCAAAGTGCATAGTTGTACGTGATGACTTTTCCTTTACCCTATAGTAACTTTGCAACAAGTTCTTTTGGTATTGTTAGTACTTCTGTAGAGATTATAAACGTTTGTATATAACTTGTATCTTTTAAGTCTGTTATGACTATTAACCGGCTGGTTTTCAGCAAGTATTCCCTTTTATTTGTTTGTATTTTTAGTGAATGCCATTATAACCTATTAATAAAAAGACTATCTTTGCAATCGTTAATGTAAACAAATGCAATTAGTGCAAATAGTCAGACTTAATATTTAAAACCTATTTTATAGTAAAATCATGACAATCAAGCGATTTTTTGCTTTAGCTTTTGCTTTGGTTGTCCTCTTTTTGGCAGAGGCGCAATCTATAGTAGATAACCCAGTGGCATCAAGCGAAGCCATTGTCATAAGTGGCAATGCGCGTTTTACGGTCTTGACCCCCGAGATGATACGTATTGAGTATAGTGAAAATGCTCGGTTTGAAGACCGTGCTACGTTTACTGTGCTCAACAGAAAGCTTGAAGTTCCAACTTTTATAAAGTCAGAGGACGATACCTTTCTTTATATAGAGACATCTAATCTCAAGTTGAAGTATCGCAAGGGTACAGATCCTCGTACTGTACCAGCATCAGCCAATAATCTGAAAGTTGTTGTCAGCAATCATGGCGTACCTTCGGTTTGGTATCCAGGCAAACCTGACCCACAGAATCTGAAGGGTACCTGCCGAACACTGGATGGCTTGATGGGTGACAGTAAGCGCAGTGAGATGGAGAATGGTTTGGTCTCTCGCTCTGGATGGGCAGTGATTGATGATGCCTGGACAGCTACGCGTGCTGATGGAGGAAGTTCTTATGCTCTCGTTTATAATAATGAGGTGGGGTATTCCTGGTGGGCACTCCGTGCTGACGAACATGCTATGGATACTTATCTTCTTGGTTATGGCGACAATTACAAAAAGGCAGTGTCCGATTATACTAAGATTGCAGGAAAAATTCCGTTGCCTCCCGATTATGTATTTGGATATTGGTATAGTAAGTATGCTTCTTATTCGGCACAGGATTATCGTAATATCATGGCAGACTTGAAAATAAACAAGATTCCTACTGATGTGATGATTTTGGATATGGACTGGCATTGGAATGGTAACGACTATAGTCAATCTGCGGGTCGGGGAGGATGGACAGGCTGGTCGTGGAACACTAATTTGTTACCAGACCCTAAAGGTTTGTTGGCTGATATGCATAGTCAGAACTTTAAGACGGCACTCAATCTACACCCTGCTGATGGTATTAACGAGATAGAATCGCCAGCTTATTTCTCTCAGATGCGAAAGGATTTGAATAGCAAGTATCTTGAAGGTAATACCATTAAGTGGAGTTTGGACTATACCGATTTTACAAAGTCGTTCTTTCGTAATATTATCAGAGATCATGAAAGTGAAGGCGTAGATTTTTGGTGGCTTGATTGGCAGCAGTATCTTACCAGTCCTTATACCAAGTCATTGAGCGAGACTTTCTGGTGCAACCATGTTTTCTTTAATGAGGCTACTAAGCGTACTGACCATCGCCCCGTCATCTTTCATCGTTGGGGAGGATTGGGAAGTCATCGCTATCAGATAGGATTCTCGGGTGATGCCAATATCAGTTATGAGGCCTTGGCCTTTGAACCTTATTTTACAGCTACAGCATCCAATGTAGGTTATGGCTATTGGGGACATGACTTGGGAGGACACATGTATTCTAATGATGAATTGGTAAACAATCCAAATTTGGTCTTGCGTTGGATACAGTTTGGAGTATTTACCCCCATCTTCCGCACTCATGCTACAGCTGACGGTAGAGTGGAAAGAAGGATATGGAAGTTCCCCAATTTTCCTACCATCCTTGAGGCTGTCCGCCTACGCTATTCACTTTTCCCATACATATATACAATGGCACGTAAGGCTTACGACACAGGTCTGTCGATTTGTCGCCCACTCTACTATGAGTACCCAGAGCAGGATGAGGCGTATATTTATGACGGCGAATATTTCTTTGGCGATGATATCCTTGTGGCTCCTATTACAACTAAGAGCGGTACTAACGGTATGACAGAAAAGGAAGTATGGTTTCCTGAAGGTCAGTGGTGGAGCGTGGATACCCATGAGCTGATTCAAGGTCCTTGTAAGCGTACCTTGTCATACACTGATGAACAGATACCTTACTTTTTCCGCCAGGGTGCCATTATACCTTATAATCCTGAGACGGTAATGAATGTTACCGAGCGTCCAGACAGAATGATTCTCAATGTTGTGTCGGGAGCTAACGGCGAGGGGACTCTCTATGAAGACGATGGCGACAATCCAGACTATGCTTCCAAGTACGCAGTTGTCAACTTTGCGCAGGCTTGTGAGGGTCAGATGGGCAGATACATTATCTCTTCTCGCAAGGGTACTGTTGGCAGGGTACCTGTTAATCGTTCCTATCTGTTGCGTATCTTCAACACGCCAACTCCTTTGTCGGCTACTGTGAATGGAAAATCTGCAACATATAGCTATGATTCCAACAAGAAGTGTACTACAGTAGAAGTGCCTTATGGCAGTTGTTCTATTAACAGAACAGTTATTGTCAAGTACAGTGAAACCTTGAATACGGGTATTATCAGCGCAAAGGCAGATAAAATGAAGGTTGTGTATGAAAGAAACAGCAAAAAACTGAAAGGTTCTTTTGAAAGTACTAAAAAAAAAGTTGCGCTCGAAATAAGTAACAGTGTGGGCAAGACTGTGCTCAGAAACACTTACTGCAACGTGAATAGTTTTACAGAAGACCTGACATGTTTGTTTCCACAGCTTTATATCGGCAAAGTGGTAGCAGACAATCAGATTTATGTTCGGAAATTCATCAAAGAATAAAACGACTCTCATGAAAAGAATAAGTATATGGCTCTGCGCTTTATTTTCAGTTATGATTATGAAAGCTGCGGATATGTCTAATTCCTTAGAGCTGTCGCAGTTGTATATCATCGGTGACGCTACTCCTTACGCTTGGGATAAACAGAAAGCCGGTGAGATGCAGAAGGTTGATGATGGCGTGTTCCGTTGGTCAGGGCATCTTGAGGCAGGCAAAGAGTTTAAATTTATAAACACACGTGCTTTCTTCAAGCATATTGTGGCAACTTGCTCAGGACAGCTTGTTGGCAAGGGCAGAAGCTACAATCTCAATCTCGAGATAAGTTACAGCCTGGATAGTAACAGAGACTTGAAGTTTAAGCCCTCTGCCACAGGTGATTATACAATATATGTGGATTTGCGAAGCATGCAGATGGCACTCTATGATGAGGAACAGGCTGTTAATCTTCCAGACAAACTTTATGCTACTGGCTCTGCTCTTGACGGCAAGACTGTTGAGATGGAAGTGATGGGAGGTATAGAGTATAAGTTAGCTGGCGACTTCAAGTCGGGCAAAATTATCTTTCGAGATACGCCACAGCCCACAGCTTCCACAAAGTACTATGTCCCTTTGTTTGATGGTGTGGACATAACTTTTGGCAAGGCTGTGAATGCTTCTTTAAAAGAAACCACCAATGGAGATGTAGAGGGATGGAGTGTTGTTGTTCCGGGCAAATATACTTTCTATTTGCGTAAGGATTTACAGTTAGCATACGCCAAGGTGTTCAAACTTTTTAGTACACTCTATTTAGTAGGTGGCTGTTGTTCTGCAGCTTGGAACTATTGGGATGCAAGTAGCCGTTTTACTCCCAATCCATCCAAACCCGAAGAGTTGAAATGGGAGGGATATTTGTCACCGAACTGGAATGATTCCCGTGACGAGCCTAATAAGCTGAAGATATTAACAGCTCCCGATTGGCTCTCTGAGTCTTATCATCCATATGTGGCCGATTATCCTTTGGTTGGCGAATATAATTTCCGTACAACAGGTAGTGACGATTTTAAATGGATTATCTACGATGCAGGTATGTATCGTGTTACGGTCAATACATTGGCAGAAACCATGAATGCAGTGAAGCTGAGCAATGATGCTAAACTGAATGGAGCTAATCAGTCGACAACTGCAATAGGCTGTGTAAAGGAGCCTTCGTTGGTCAAGGTGGCATGCAGCCGTGGTGCAGTGTATGTCAAGTCGGCTGTCGGAGAGGTGGCAGTATCTGTTTACACCATAGAAGGTAAACGTATGGCTTCAGTTCCTGTTGTTATGGATGGCATTGTGGCAGAAGGTTTGTCTAAAGGCATTTATGTCGTTAAGTTAATTGGAAATACGATATGTCTTTCACGCAAAGTCGTGATGGATGAATGAAATGAAAAATTATTAACGCTAATATAAATTTTAAATTAGAAGATTATGGTACAAAAAATTACTCGTTCTTTAATGTGCTGCGTTTTGTTTGCCATGAGTGTTGTGGCTTCTTTTGCAGCAGACAAGTTGATGATTGTCGGTGATGCTGTTTGGGGTGGATGGACTCCTGCTAATAGTGTTGTCATGTTGCCTGATGGCGAAAATGTGTTTAAGGCGACGGTTTATCTGAAAAAGGTAGATGGTGAGACAGTTAAGGAAGGCTTTAAGTTGCTGACTGCTGCTAATTGGGATTGCTTGCAATATCATGCAGGTGACGCTAACGTTGAACTTGAAGAAGGCGTAGCTGCTCAGCTGTATGATAACCAGGAGAATGGTAACGACAAGAAATTCCAGGTAAAGGAGTCTGCTAACTATGATGTAGTTTGCGACCTCAATGCCAAGACGATTACAGCTACAAAGTCTGCTTATCAGGAGCACCCTGTCAATCACAATGCTTTGTGGATGGTTGGTGATGCAACTTCTGGTGGTTGGGATTTTGGCTCTTTAACCCCGATGACACAGGATTCGGAGAATCCAATGGTTTTTAAAGCTACGACCTATTTGAAGGTTGGTGAGATGAAAATAGCTCAGAATAATGATGGTGGCTTTGGTCAGACTTTCTATTTGAGAGATGCCACAGATGATACTAAGGTGGTTTTTGGCGGTGAAGATAACAAGTGGACAATCAACGAGGCTGCTACCTACGATGTGACGGTAAATCTTTCAGACATGACAATCGAAATCAAAAAGCATTATGCCGATTTCGTTGTAGATCATCTGTTTGTGATGGGCGATGCTATCTGGAGTGGTTGGGGATTTGCCAACAGTACCGTACTGCTTCCTGGCGAAGACGGAATTTTCAAAGCTACTCTTTATCTTGAGGCAGATAAAGGATTTAAGTTGATGGCTGAGAGTGACTTCAATGGTTATCAGCTCCGTGCTGGTGAGGCAGATGTTACTTTAAAGAATGGTGTCGCAGCCAATTTGGTATCTTCAGAAGTCAATCGTGAAGATAAGAAATTTATGGTAAGCGAGTCTGCCAACTATGACATTGTTTGTGATGTAAATAATGGTACAATCACCGTTAGCAAGTCAGCTTATCAGGATGCCCATGCCAAACATGCTGAGTTGTGGATGATAGGCGATGCAACTCCTAATGAATGGCAGATAGACAAAGGTGTACTATTGACGCAGGATGCAGAGAATCCTATGGTTTATACCGCAACAGCCGATCTAAAAGAGGGTGAGTTCAAGTTTATTGTCAACAAGTATATGGGATTTGATCAGACTGCTTATGTAAAGGATGCTGCAGACGACAGCAAGGTTGTATATGGTGGTGACGACAACAAGTGGGAAATTACCGAGGCAGGTACTTACGATGTGAAGTTAGATCTTGCCAACATGACTATTACTGTTGCTAAGAAAGGTGCTACTGGCATTTCGTCGGTGAATGCAGATGTAACTTCTCCTGCTGAGTTTTATACACTTGATGGCAAGCGTGTGAATGGTTTTTCTGGTAAGGGAATTTATATCAAGCGTCAAGCTGGTAAGTCTGTTAAGGTAGTTGTTACCAAATAACTCCATTTCTTAATATAGGTATAAGCCCCCATACGTGCTTATGGGGGCTTACATTTGCATTTTTCTCTTCTGACAGCTCATATTCTCATTATACAATAATATTTTCTTTGAATTGTAAAGTGTTGATTGTTAGTTTGTTGTAGAAATACTATTCGTCTTTTCGTTATATATACGTTAGTCTTCTTGTATCATGTTTGTAACGGCTGTAATTTTGCACCACAATTTATGACATACAACTATAATATGAATTAATAAATATGAACAAGTTTTTGAATGTTATGAGAGCCGTTGTCTTGTCGATGGCATTGGGCTCTTTGCTCCAGGCGCAAGCTTCGGTAGCTGATGCAAAGGAATTTCAGATACCTGGCCCCAAGGATAAAGGTATTGCAGGTGCTGCCGTTCCTTATGTACGGTATGATTCTCAGAAGGCATCTTTAGGTGGTGGTGCCACCTTGAAGACTTCGGCGATGATGGATCGTTTCAACATTGCGTCTCAGGCTTCCGAACAGAGTTATGTGGAATTGCCTGGCAATGGTGCCAGTGCAGAGTGGATAGTACATGTCATTGAGGATGCTAATGTCGTAGGGCGTGGCGTTACCATGCGCTTTACCATGCCTGATACAGGTGATGGTATGGGACAGAAAGGCTCCCTCGATGTTTACGTCAATGGCAATAAGGTGAAGACCGTTGACCTAAACTCGTATTGGATGTGGCAGTATTTTGCCAGCGGTAATCCTTCTGATGCTCCTGATGGTGGTGTTGGCTGTTTTGCTTTTGATGAGGTTCACTTTCTATTGGACGAGCCTCTTAAGGAAGGAGATAGGATCAAAATCCAGAGCAGTGGTGCCAATGGCTTGACTTATGGTGTTGATTTTTTGGAGATAGAAGATGTCGTCAATCCTATAGTACGTCCAAGTGGTGCGGTAAGTGTAACCGACTTTGGTGCCTGTCCTGATGACGGAAAGGATGACCTTGCTGCTTTTGTGGCAGCAGTGAAGGCTGCTGATGCTGGCAGCAAGGTGGTATATATTCCAAGAGGTACGTGGCATCTCAGTGGTATGTGGAACATCTACTGCAAGGATGTGAAGATTACGGGTGCTGGTATCTGGTACACCAATATACAGTTTACAAGTGATAAGGCTTTCGGTGGTGGTATTTCTGGTGGTAATGGCAGCAATGGTGGTGCAGATGGCTATTGCAAGAACTTAGAGTTCTGCAACATGTATATCAACTCTAATCTCCGCTCTCGCTATAACCAGCAGGCCGTATACAAGTGCTTCATGGATGTGTTCTGTGCTGGTTCTGTTATTCACGATGTATGGGAGGAACACTTTGAGACTGGTTTTTGGTTTGGCGACTATAATGGTGCTATGGACTATAGCGATGGCGTGAAGGTTATCAACTGTCGCATTCGTAACAACCTTGCTGATGGCGTCAACTTCTGTCAGGGTACAAGCAATGCAGCAGTCTACAACTGCTCCATCCGCAATAATGGCGATGATGGCTTAGCTTGTTGGAACAATAGTTATATGAACGCCAAGGATGAGGAGAACAATGTCTTCGCTTACAACACCATCGAGTTCATTTGGCGTGCAGGTGGCATTGCACTCTATGGCGGTAGTGGTCATCATGTTTACAACAACTACATTCGCGATATGTTCATGGCAGCAGGTATTCACCTGAATACAACTTTTGATGGATATAAGTTCAGCAACAATAAGGGCATTACTTTCGAAAACAACATCCTTGTACGTTGCGGTACCAATGCCGACAGCTGGAATGAAGATTTGGCTGCCGTCGATTTGAAGCAGGATGTGAAGAACATAACGTTCCGTAATACACAGATTTACGATTCTCCTTTCGATGCCGTGCGTACAATGACAGGACCAAGTAATGTCGTGTTCTATGATACTCAAATCTTAGGTACGGGTCTTACCGGTGAGGATATCACCTATTCTTGTGTGGGGCATACTTGTGGCGCCATGCGTATAGCTGATAAGAATGTGAAGTTTAACGGCTTGAAGATCGCCAACTATGGAAGTGACAAGAAAGGCAATAACTCAACTTATCCATTCTGGACAGACAATAATAAAGATCTGGCCCAGTCTTTAGGTGCGGAACTTTTAGGTAATAACGCTTCCTATGTCGTTCCTGAGGCAGGCAAGGTAATCCAGATAGAGCCTGTTGTCGACCCTTGGGAGAATGTAAAGGGTTATGATCTTGAATTAAAAGAACTTTCTTGGAGAAATCAGAACGCAGAGTATAACCTTCAGGAAGGTGACCAGGTCGTTTTGTATGGTAAGATAAAGAATAATTCGGATATAGATATTCCAGAGAAGGCTAATTTTACAGTTGTAGTCAATATTGATGGAGTCTCAAAAGGTTCTGTTACTATAAGCGACGGCTTGAAGGCTCATGAGTCTGTTGACTTTAAACTTACTTCTTCATGGGAAAGTGTGAAGGGTGGTCATGTTGCAGTTGCGACAGTGTGCCCGGATACAGATCTCAAAAATGAACTGACCGAAGACAACAACTCTCGTACCAAGCGTTTCAATGTGTCAGCTTCTGCAGACGATATCAATAAGTTTACACCTGTTACAGGAGGCTACGATCTGGTTGTCACCAAGGTGTTTGTCAGCAACAAGAAGGAAGAGGATGCCATCAATACTGGCGACCACCTCGTGATGGGCGCAGTCATCGCCAATGCGGGTGACAAGGATATTCCTGCAGGTACGAAGATTGGTCTTCAGTTCCAGATGGACGGCAAGACATACGGAACAGGCTTTATCACTTGGTGTGATACTTTCAAGGATGGTTTGAAGTCGCATGCAACGGCTACGTTGATTGCCAATGGTGGCGGTGGCTCTGTGACAACAGGTGGTGCAGATAATTACTTCATCGCTCCTGAGGGAAGTCATACCATTACTGCCTGGATTGACGATACCAACGAATGGAAAGAGGTTGATGAAAATAACAACAAAAAGGATATGACCCTTATGATCCCATTCGGTGGTGTTAAGTATCTTGCTGATACTGACTTGCCTGACGATGTTAGTGGTGAAAATCCTTCATTACCTGTCGTGAAGTCTACAATCGTCAACGGCATCAAGTATGAAATCGTCAACGACTATGCCCAGGTTGCTGGTTGGGACGAACTGACTTTTCCAGCCAATGGTATTGCTGTCATCGAGAAGAACGTAAATATTGGTGATAACTACTATGATGTGAAGCGTATTGCCGGAGGTTACGACGACAAGCTGAGTGGCAGCAAGTGCGACGAGGCGGGTGCGTTCTATAGTTGCAGTAAAATCAAGGGCATCGTTCTGCCTGACGGTATCGAGGCTATCGGTGACCATGCCTTCAAGAATGCAAGCATTGAGTACTTCAATCTGCCTGGTTCGCTTTCCACCATCGGTGCTTGGGCTTTCGAGAATACTCAGTTGACTAATGTGACTTTGCCTTGGACGATTAACAACTTGGGTGAAGGTTCATTCTATAATATTCCAACCCTTACAACCGTGGTATGGACAGCCAATGTGTGGAGCTTCCCTAATATGGTGTTCAACAGTCCTAACGTAAAAGATGTTTACTTCACCTTGCCCTACAGCATTTCAGAGAAGGGTGACTGGACATGGAACAACAATGCATTGCCACGTTTCCATACACGTCCTGCTGGCATCGAATCATGGAAGAGCGCAGGTTATGAGAATATTGACGATCAAGTCATCATCAAACCGGAGGCAAATCTTGTGCCCTATTCGTTCAATTTTGATGTCGATTTCACCGATGTGTCAGGTATCTCAGCCTATAAGGGCGCATACGATGAAGGTAAAGGTGCTGTTGTCTTGACGAAGGTGAACAAGATCGGAGCTCAGAACGGCTTCTTGGTTCGTGTCAATAACGTGCCTGTAGGAGGCTACTCCAAGGAGTATGCAGCCAGGATTCTCGATAATGGTGATGATTGTGATAGCTTTGAGGGTAACAGCATCTGGGCTTCCACAACTCCCACCTACATCACAGATGAGAATCAGTATTATTTTGCTAATGGTTGTTTCAACCGCTTGTCAGAGCCCAGGTTTGTGCCCGGTATGAGTGCTTGGCTCAACCTCTACGACAAGGCAGGAGCTGCAAAAGATGCACTTGGCTTTGACTTCCTTGCACCTCCTTCGTCAACAGGTATTCATTCTGTTCAGGTTGACAACAACGAGAGTGCAGCTTATTATACTCTCAGTGGTGTGAAGATTGCGAAACCTACAACTAAGGGTGTGTATATTTATAAAGGAAAGAAGGTGGTGTTCTAATGGGATTTTAACGGTGTTATAACCGTATTCTAATATTTTAATCTCCAATTGGAATTTCTTTAGCTTTAAGATGAACTTTTTGCCAATAAAGTGGCGTTGTTCCATCAAAAATGTGTATTTTTGCATGCAACATATTGGGTTCTTGAGTTTGAAGAAATTCCAGTTGGAATTTTCGGGTTTGAAGAAGACAATTGTTTTAAGTAAAATGAATATGAATAAAAGAAAAGTTTATGTAGTCCCAGAGGTGAGGATTGTAGAGGTTTGTCAGGAGAATCTGATGAACAATCCTACGTCATGGGATGACGGCAGTGGCAATAAGAAGCCGATTGTCGAAGGTAATCCTGTCGAAGAAAGTGATAACTATGCCAAATGGCATGGTTTTAATGTGTGGGAAGATGATATTAAGTATTGATAATGTATTAAAAAATTATAAGATGAAGATGAAACTCTTTTTCAGAATTTCGGTGCTTGCCTTGTGCATCTCGATGTCCTTATCGTCTTTTGCTGACGATAAGAAGGATGGAATTAGTGTAGAGGATATAAACTGGTCTGATAATAATCAGAGTTTAGGGTCAATTGTCAGCACTTCGAATGAGCCGAAAATAACATATTTGTATGCAACAACTCCCAAAAAGTTTGTGACAGTGGGTGGTCGCTATGGAGCACAGCCTATCCTGGCAGAAGTGGGTATGAACTTCTATGTAGAGAAGGTCGCCGACGATACTAACGGTCGTTATTACATTCATTCATGGGTGAATAACCCTACAACTTCTCAAGGAACTGGAAATGCCGACTATCTTGGTGTCAAGCCAGCAATGGATGATGATGAGCGCATATTTTCGATAACGGGAGATCAAACCAAAAAGTCTATTTATTTGTTTGTGGATCGTGGAAAAGAAAACACTGAGGATAATGGAGACAATTCTTCTCCCGATAGGGTTAAATGGTATATTGAGTCTGTTGGTACCAATAATGGTTATAAAATCTATTCTAAGTGGAAGGACAATCAGGGATATAACGATGATGTAGAGCGCAAGTATTACCTGAGTTATTACCAAGGCCCAGAAGAAGGCAAACCACAGCAGAAATTCCTGGTGGTTACTACAGACGAAAGCAAAGCAGAGACGTTCTATTTCATTCTGATAGATGACTACCATAAGGTCATTAACAACCAGAATAAAAAGTATATCAATGTATCTGGTCTTGTGCAAGATGCTCGTTTCGAACGAAACAACAAAGGTATTAATGGTGAATTGCGTGACGATTATAATGCTGAGTCAAAAAATGTTTGGCAGTTCCGTTACAACAGAGACGAAGATACCTATGTTTTCCCAAATTTGCAGGAAAATGTGCAAGAACTGGCGTATATGACGGCTTGGGTAGGACCTAAGGGTAATTTTGATGGTCAGAAAGGCAATTATTTGATTCAGAAAATCACAGGCTTGAAGCCGGGTCTTTATCGTGTCAATTGCCAAGGTTTTTATTTCAATCCTAATAGTCAGAACGACAGGAACAATACTTCTTTTGTTTTTGCCTCGCAAGACTATATGAATATAAGCAATCAGACAACTCTGAAGACCATTGAATCCGCAGACTGGGATTTGATGCAGAATATGACCTTTAATGGTTCTGAAAAAACAGCGGATGGCTTGAATGGTTTTGAGAATATTGCTATCAAATATTGTGTCAATGCTGGTAAAATATTCGCAGAGAGCAATCCTTATGAAGACAAGGATGTGGACAGTCGTAAGTACGACAACAGTGTGGCAGTCCTCGTAAAGGCGGATGAAGGATCTACAACGGGTACTCTCTACATCGGTGCTGGCAAGAGAGCCAACGAGGGAGGATATTCCTATTTCGACAATTTCCAACTTTTCTATATGGGAGACAAGCAGTGGTATCTCGATGCTACGAACACAAGCAACTCTGAGTTTTCTACTGCCAAGAACATCGGTGATACTTACTACACTCCAAGTGGCATCAACCGCAATCCTGAGGGTGATGACCAGTATAAGTTCCCCGTTATTTACAACATACGCCGCTACTTCAACGTGGGCAAGTGGGAAAGCCTTATTCTTCCTTGCACACTGACGGGCGACCAGGTAAAGCAGACATTCGGAGGCGACCAGGATGTGAAACTCAGTGCCTTTGACAGGGTGGAAGGAACCTGTGTCTATTTCAAGACTGTTGATACTGATAAGGAGGGTATCGTTGCTGGCAAGCCTTATATCATCAAGGTGGGCAAGGAGGCCGATATCAAGACAAAGGAGAATGAATACACATTCCCTTGGGGTAACAATACCATGGTAAAGGTAAAAGGACCTATCTATCAGGTAAAGGGTGTTGTTCCTCCTACATTTACTGGTGATGGCGTGACAACAGTAGAGAAAACTTCTGGTGGTTATAAGGTTCAGTTCCATGGCTTCTATTATGACCCAGGTGCAGCTCCTACGAATGCATACGTGGTTAATAATGGTGATATGTATCATCTCAGTTCTGCTTGGAACAGCTTTGTGGGTACAAGTTGGTATGTCACCATAACAGATGCACAAGGCAATGCTAAGGCGCTCTCGTTCAGCTTTGATGGCGATTCTTCTACGACAGCCATAGAGAACGTGGCAGGGCAAGAGGACGCTGCGGTTCAAACCGATGGGTTTGTTTATAACCTGAGCGGGCAACGCGTGGGTACTCGAAATGATATGAGCAATCTTTCTTCTGGCATATATGTCGTGGCTGGTAAGAAGTTTGTTGTTAAGTAATGTATGAACGTCAAATCATGAATGTAATAGAGAAGGGCATTATTGGCAAGAAGAGCCAGGAGGCCTGTGAGGATGGACTGGTCGTGACCGATGATTTCATCGCCGTGATAGACGGCAGTACGAGCAAGACCCCAAAGCATCTCAATCCGGAGATGAAGAATGGTCGTTATGCCATGATGCTCATCTCTGAATATATCAGACAAGAATTGAAGGCAGATGCCTTGGCGGATGATTTCTGCCAAGGTATCACGCATTATATATGCGATAAAGTGTATAAGCCTTTGGGCGTGGCCGAGCGATTGTTGCAGCATCCCGAGGAACGCCTTACGGCTTCTGCCGTTATTTACAGCAGGGCAAGGCAAGAGGTGTGGATGGTGGGCGATTGTCAGGCTCTCATCGGCGGAAAACTCTATGAGAACGGTAAACCCTACGAGCAAGAGATTGCAGAGAAGCGAGTTGACTTGATAAAGGAAGGAATGCTTCCTGCTGAGGCTCGCAGGCAAATAGAGCCTTTGCTCGTTGAGGCGATGCTTTCGGGACAAAACAAGACTTATACTGTTATTGATGGATTCCCCATCTATCGGGAGGGGGTAAAGGTAGTGTCTGTATCTTCTTCCGAGACTGTTTCTGCCTCTTCCGAGATTGTATTGGCGAGCGATGGCTATCCTTTTCTCAAGCCTACTCTGGCAGAGAGTGAGGAAGCCTTGGCTAATCAAATTGCCAACGATCCTCAAAATATCAGCTGTTTCATAGCTACCAAAGGCCTTGTAGAAGGCAACAAGAGTTTTGACGACAGAACCTATATCCGCTTCCTGCCATAGGCTGTTGGGGCGATAAGGCCAGATAAACGTATATAAATAACATGGAGGGTGTGTCATAAGTCTGTGACGCACCCTTTTTTATTTTTTCCCTTTTCACAG
>ERZ1034678.594-NODE-594-length-19690-cov-46.852559_pt1 | contig 19690 bp, 18 predicted proteins | sample MGYA00520640_ERZ1034678 | MGnify/ENA primary metagenome ERZ1034678 (study PRJEB33766, sample SAMN09781767) | gut metagenome | biome: gut microbiome | host: Homo sapiens | place: Madagascar | study: EMG produced TPA metagenomics assembly of the PRJNA485056 data...
CTGGGATTCTTAGTAGAAACAAGTAACAGCTAAAGAATATGTTTAATTCAAAGGAATACGAGTGGGCCGACATCAACGTTGTCATGGCAGGTCGCCCTGTCACAGGATTCCGCTCCGTGAAATACTCATCGAAGCAGGAAAAGGAAGCCTTGTATGCCAAGGGCAACAAACCGCAAGGTGTGCAGCGAGGAAACAAATCCTACGATGGCTCCATTGGACTGTTGCAAAGCGAGTATGAGGCACTGAGCCAGGCTTGCGGTGGCGACATCCTTGACGCTTCTTTCGACCTTGTGGTGTCTTATGGCAATGCCACGAAGGGTGATGTCATCGTGACAGACATCCTTGTGGGTGCAGAGTTCACTGAGGACAACACCGAGTGGAAGCAGGGTGACAAGTTCCAAGAAAAGGAACTTCCTTTCATCTTTGTGGATAAGAAGAAAGGATAGTGTTTGAACACCATTCAAATAACATTCAAATAATAGAAAAATGAAAATAGATAAGCAAAAAGTAGAAGAGTGGAAGAAGCAGCATGGAGAAATCTTCCAGATAGAGACTCAGGGCAAAAGCTGTATTGTCCGTAAGCCAACCCGTAAGGAATACAGCTATGTGTCAGTGGTGAAGAACCCTATCAAGGCACAAGAGGCCTTACTCAATCAGATCTGGCTTGACGGTGACGAGGAAATCAAGACCAACGATGATCTTTTCTTCGCAGTTTGCTCGCAACTTGAAGACGTACTGGCAATCAAGGAGGCTGAGATAAAAAAGCTTTAGAGGATGCAGAGATAGATGATGTCGAGGTAAAGGACATCCTTTATATGAACACCTTGCTGAGATACAATCTGTTTTTGGATCCTGACACGCTGTCTGATGAGGAATGGGCGTGGACTATCAGGTATTTGATGGAAATCAAAAAAGCAGAGAATAAGACAGATGGCTAAAAGTGTACTTAAATTTCTTATCAAGTTGCAAGCCAACGAAGGCAATGTGCTGAGTGTGGCAAGACGCACGTCCGAGCAACTGGACAACATCACCAGAAAGGCGACCCTTGTGAGGAGTCGCCTCCAAGCAGCCTTCTCGTTCTCCAGCTTGAAGACCTCCCTGATGTCACTCCCTGGAATGGATTTTCTGATGAATCCCTATACCCTTGCAAGTGCAGGCATCGCAGCCATCTCATCCATCGGGGCGCAAGCCGAGCAAACAAGCGTGGCATTCAAGACGCTTGTTGGCAACGAGACGGCAGCGGCAAAGATGCTGGGTGACATCTACAACTTTGCGGCAAAGACCCCATTCGAGCCTCTGGACTTGGAGAACAATGCCAAGATGATGCTTGGATTCGGTGTGAGCACACAGAAGGTGGTTCCGTACTTGAAGCAGCTTGGCGACATCGCCATGGGCGACAAGGAGAAGCTTGGCGGTCTGTCCCTTGTCTTTGGACAGGTGGCATCGGCAGGAAAGATGCAAGGCCAAGACCTGATGCAGTTCATCAACGCAGGTTTCAACCCATTGAAGGAACTCCAGAAGATGACAGGCAAGACATACGCAGAGCTTCAGGACATGATGAGCAAGGGACGTATTGGCTTTGATGCTGTGGCGGCAGCCATCGCCCATGCCACAAGCGAGGGCGGTGCTTTCAACGGCATGAGCGACAAACTGAGCCAGACTGTCAGCGGAAAGTTCTCCACCATGATGGGAAACATCAGGCAAGCAGCCATCGGCATGTTCGATGCGATCAAGCCTGTTGTGCTTGGACTGATGGACATTGTTGGCGCATTGGTTCCACCGATAGCGTCCGCCCTTCAATTCCTTCTGTCCATCGTTGGCGGTGTCATCGGCTTCTTTATGAAGTGGAAGACGGAAATAGCCTATGTGGCTGTAGTAGCTGGTGTTGGAGCCATCGCCTTCAATGCCCAGGCAATAGCCCTATGGGGGCTTGTGGGTGTGATGAAGGTGGTGGCGGCCGTGACCAAGGTGTGGGAAGGCGTGCAGTGGCTGTTGAACATCGCCATGAACGCAAACCCTATAGGTCTTGTCATCACTGCCATCGCAGCCCTTGTCGCAGGTGTGGTCTATTGTTGGAACAAATTCGCTGGTTTCCGTGCCTTTCTCCTGACCATGTGGTCGGTCATCAAGGGTCTTGGCGGTATCATCAAGGACTACCTCATAGACCGCTTCAAGACGTTCCTCAGTGGAATCGGCAAGGTGGGACAGGCATTGGCGAAGCTCTTCAATGGAGATTTCAGCGGTGCATGGTCGAGTGCAGTGGATGGTGTCAAGGACTTGACAGGAATCACCAGCACGACCAAGGCTTTCAAGGCTACCCAACAACTCGCTGGGGGCATCAAGCAAGATTTCGACAAGAACTATGCAAGGGAAAGTGCCAAGGACAGAAAGAAGCCTTCTGACCACAAGATTTCAAGCCCTTCCACCAAAGGAAGCCCAGCCTTCTCATTCGGCTCACCATCAAGTGACGGCAAGGGAGGAAAGGGAGGAAAAGGTGGACGTGGTGGGCATGGTGGCGGTAAGTCCACGGCCGAAGCCCTTGCCACTGGTGGGTCTCGAAGTTCGAACATCCACATCAGCATAGGCAAGTTCTTCGACACCATACAAGTAACAATGAACGACAAGACCGACACGGCAGACCTGGAGCGTATCGTGCTCCAGTGCATGAACCGTGCCCTGTCAATCGCAACAAGTACAGACCGATGAGCACAACAAACAGATTCATACTCCAAAACTTGGCCTTGCGAGCCATGGGACTCACCAAGGTTCCTCCTTATTGGTTGTTTCGAGAGAACAACTTCCATGGCGTGAACCTTGGCTACATGTCAGCGGCCAAGACCATTCCAGACAGTTCGGGCTTTGACGTGGAAACCATGTCGGATGCAGAGCTTGAAGACGTGGTTCGCACGAATGCGACAGGCGTGCCGATGGTCTTGCCCCTTCGATTCCAGCTTGAAGAGTCTGGAGCGCAAGAGTGGCTTTTCCCCATGGAGCCAATGATCAGCGTCAATGGGCAGAACATACTTGTGAGGCGAAACGTCTCAAAGGGCAAAATCAGGGGAAGCATCAAGGAACGTTGGACGCAGGATGACTACAGCGTGAGAATCGAGGGCATCTTGATGGGCATGGATGGCAAGTACCCTGAGGCGGACGTGGCAAAGCTCAGAAGTTTCTGTGAGGCTGGTCACGTGAAGGCACTGAATCCATTGCTTGAGATATTCGGCATCAGCCAACTTGCCATCGAGAGTTGGGACATTCCCTTCACTTCTGGCACTATCAATCAAAACTACACCATACAGGCCTACAGTGATGACATCTACAAGTTGCTGTTGAGCCGTGACGACTTAAACGCATAGAATTATGTACACCATGGCATTTGACATCAGAATCGGCACATACAAGCTCTGTATGATTGACAAGGTGGAAATCCATCGTAGCGTGGAACTACTTGCGGACACGGCTGTCATTACTCTTCCAGCATCAGAGTACAACCATGCCCTCCAGGTCGAAGACAAGCTAAAGCGAGGCGACAAGGTGATAATCACCCTTGGCTACGAAGAGGCAGGACTTGAAACTGAGTTCGAAGGATGGCTTCAACGCATATCCACCGATGGAGGGAACGTCAAGCTATATTGCGAGGATGACATCTTTCTGTTCCGAAAGGACATGAAGAACGAAGTGCTTCAAAAGGTAGCCTTGAAGGATCTCCTTGCCAAGGTGGTCTCTGGGTGTGGTCTCTCATTCAAGGTGGAGTGCTCCTATTCCTGGACATACGGAAAGTTTGTCATCAACAACGCAACTGGCTACGATGTCTTGAAAAAGGTACAGGAGGAATGTGGGGCTGACATCTACCTACAGGATGAGACCTTGCACATACACCCTCCAGGCGAAAAGATGGGCGTGGAATGCTTCTATGACTTCGCCCTGAACGTGGAGGAAGACAACCTCACCTATCATCGTGCGGAAGACAAGAAAGTGCAAGTCATCGTGAAAGCCCTGATGCCAGACGGAACCGTCAAGGAAGTGGAGACTGGAGCAACTGGAGGCGACAAGATAGAAATCAAGTGTGCCACCAATGACGAACCCTCCATGAAGGCTCGTGGCGAGCTGGAGGTGAAACGTCGAAGCTTCGACGGCTACGAGGGAAGCATCACAGGATGGCTCATACCGGTTTGCCGTCCATCTGATAGCGTCACGCTCCATGATGCCGATTATCCCTACAAGGATGGCACTTACTTTGTGACAGCCGTTGACACCGAGTTTTCAAGTGCTGGTGGAAAAAGAAAGGTCAGTTTAGGATTTAGATTGAGTTGATTATGGATGAGTACAGACAACTACAGGAACATTTGAGGGCATTGGCAGGTGGAGGCAAGAGCATCGCCATCTACCAAGGTATAGTGAAATCCGTTGACGGAAACCTCTGTGAGGTGACCGTGGGAGGCATCACCATCCCAGGGGTAAGGCTCAAAGCCTCCGAGATAAAAGACGATGGCTTGATGCTGGTCACACCCAAGGTGGGCAGTGCCGTGACCATCGGCAGCTTGTCGGGAGACCTCAGGGAACTTGTCGTTCTACAGGTTGACCACATTGAGACGATCGTCATCAACGGTGGCAAGCTTGGAGGTCTCATCAACATAGGGCAGCTGACCCAAAAGATCAATGAGCTTGTGGAAACCTTCAACAACCATACACACCAAGTGACCGTGAGCCACCCTGGTGGAACTTTCACAACGGTCAAACCAACGGATTCTGCAAAGTCGTTCAACAAGGGCGACTATGAGGATGAGAAAATAAAGCATTGACATGGAAGGAATACAACTTGAATACAACAAGGATTCTCCAATCCTGGAGCCAATGGTGTCGCATGGCTCTCTTCTGGTGGGTGACGTGCTCAGACAGAACCAAGCCCTGCTACTTACCCTTCACAATGGTGAGCTGAAAGAAAATCCATCCGTTGGCGTAGGCATCAGCGACATGTTGCTTGACAACGATCCAATCTATTGGAGAACGAAAGTCAAGGAACAGCTGGAAATGGATGGGCAAAGCGTCGAAAAGGTGACAATCACCCAAACTGGCATTCAAATAAAAGCAAAATATTAAAAACGAACAAAAATGGTTTTAGAACATTTCTTGAATAAATTGACGGTGGTATTGTCCACTGTGTGGGGATGGCTCCTTGCCATATTCCTGGTCATAGCCAATTTCTTGGCAGGTTACGAGACGATGGTGGGCTTCACGGTGGCAGCGGTGCTGATGGACGCAGCCTGGGGAATCGCATCCAGCTTGAAGCAAAAGCGATTCACAAAGAGCGAGCTTGCCAGGGATTCATTCAGCAAGTTGGCGGTGTATGGTTCCGTAATTGTGCTTTTTATCCTCATTGACAAGCTCATAGGGGCGAGCAACGGACTCACCACAAGTGCCATCTGCATTTGCATCATCCTCGTGGAGCTATGGAGCACATCCGCAAGTATGCTGATCTGTTTCCCGAACATGCCGTTCCTCCAACTCCTGAAGAAGGCTCTTGTGGGAGAAATCGCAAGTAAACTGAACGTAAAAACAGAGGATGTGGAAAACGCCCTCCAAGCATTGAAAAGAAGATGAGAAGAATAGAATTTATCGCAATCCATTGCACGGCTGGCAGCCAAAGCACAACCATCAAGCAACTCGAACTGGAGTTTAAGCGCAAGGGGTGGAAATACCCTGGCTATCATTACGTGATTCTTCCAGATGGTAAGATTCATCAGATGTTGGCCGTGGAGAAGGTAAGCAATGGCGTGAAAGGATGGAACTCAAAGATTATCAACATCGCCTATATCGGTGGCATCGACGCAAACGAAAAGCCAACGGACAACCGCACAGAGGCACAGAAGAAATCATTGGTGAGCCTCTTGAAGCTATTGCGCAAGACATATCCAAATGCGATTATCCAGGGACATCGTGACTTTAGCCCTGACTTGAACCATGATGGCAAGATAACACCCAATGAGTGGATCAAGGCTTGCCCTTGCTTCAATGCCAAGGATGAGTACAAAGACATCTAAAAACAAGACAAAATGAAACATTACATTTATTTACTCCTGGCAGTGATCATGTTTGCCGCCTGTGGTTCGAGCAAGAAAGTGGAGTCTTCGCAGAAGCTTGTCTTGAAGGATTCCGTGAACATTCGGGATTCCATTGTTTTCAAGGACTCCACCATCATCCGATATGAGTTGAACGTGATTGACTCCGTGAACATCAAGGATTCAACCGTGCTGACACTTGACAAGGACGGAAACGTCCTGAGCAAGGAAAAGTACCGAAGCACGGAACGTAACCGAAAGGCAAGCAAAAACGAGTCAACGGCCCAGACGCAGCATGAGACCAACAAGCAAAAGGCAAACGAGCGACATGACCAAAGACAAGACGAACAAAAAGAGATTGTCAAATCTCAGTCTGGCTATATGGACAAAATCTTGAACTATGCCTTTTGGCTTCTTATTCTCACTTGCATTTGTGGCTCTGTATATAACGCTGTGAAGAAAGGCAAAAAAGATTAAGTTATGAAGGCAAAGGTCAAGGACGGACAGACGATGGCAGACATCGCCATCCAGGAGTTTGGCTCATGGGAAGCCATGATAGCCATCGCCCAAAAGAATGGAATCGGCATCACGGACATCCCAGAGCCAGGAACAGAGGTGAAACTTCCAGACGGCACATGGAACAGAGTCATGCAGAACTATTGCAAGAACAATGACGTAAGCCCTGCAACCGCAAGGGACAACGGCAATGTCCGCCTGAGAATCTTTGGCGAGGAATTTACACAAGAATTTGAGTAACATGGCAAGGACTGTATCAGAAATCAAAAAGACGATGACGGATGCCTTCATGGCAGATGCCAACATCCGTGAGAAATATGGGCTAAAAGAGGGTGACACATGGAATCGTTGTTTTTCATCCGTAAGCTTGGAGAACATCATATTCTTCATCGTGGCAGCCTGTAGCCATGTGCTTGAAGCCATCTTTGAGCAATATACGAAGGACGTGGATGAAAAAGTCTCCATGGCCGTGGTCGCCTCTGTGCCATGGTACTACAAGATGGCCAAGGCGTTCCAGTACGGTGACAGCCTTGTGTTGAACGAGGCCACCCAACAGTATATGTATGCCAACATCGACGAAAGCAAGCAAGTGGTGAAGTACGCAGCCGTGAGAGACAGGGGCACGAGCGTACAAATACTTGTGAGCGGTGACAAGGACGGCAAGCCTGTGGCACTTTCAAACGACGTTTTAACGGTGTTCAAACAGTACATGAACAGGGTGAAGGTCGCAGGAGTGGTTCTTTCCATCCGTTCCAAGGAGGCTGACAGAATTGTCATCAGGGCAAAGATTTACGTTGACCCATTGGTCATCAATTCGGACGGCACTATGATTTCCGATGGAAGCAAGCCTGTGGAGAATGCCATAAACACATATTTGAGTGGCATCGTATATGGTGGAACTTTCAACAAGACCAAGCTGACAAATGCCATTCTGAATGTGGATGGAGTGAACGATGTGGAACTTGGAGAATGCTCCTACATGGAGGATGGTGGAACGAGCTACACAGAGATTAAAGGAAATAACTATACGGCCTTGGGCGGTAGTTTCATCGCAGAAGGCCTCACAAACTCATTGAATTATGTGGTACAGAATTGACTTGACGAAGTTGGTGGTACAATTACTTCCACCCATTTTGAGAAGTAAGTTTCTCATAGCCCTGTTGAAGGCTCTCATCTTACCTTTGGCATTCATCTACGACAAACTGATGGAGCATCGTGACAATGTTTCAGAAAAACTTGACATCACGGCCAATGTCATATACTTGGAGAAAATCTTGAATGATGCGTTCTTCCTGTCAGATCGCCAAATTTACATCGAGACGCAAGAGGAAGACTTGACAAGCTATTGGCATTTCAAACATGAGGATGCACCATGCAAGTATTTGCACAAGGATTCAAAGACTGGTGTCATTTTGAAATACAAGGAAGAAAGCAGTTACAAAGACAGTTTCATCGTATGGGTACCAACGTTTCTTTGTACTTCACTTGGCTCCAATGAAGACAAATACAAGGGCAAGAACCTTACAAGGATAAAGGAACTGTTATCGTTTTACAAACCAGCTGGACGCACGTACAGCATAAAATTATACGATTATGAATAAGCTAATTTTTAGTGAGGGCGGTCAGCCTGTTTGCTTGGATGACTTGAAGACACTCCAAGACATGATAGTCGAAACCATCAAGCCTTTGTTGTTGGCCTTGGTTAAGACAAATGTTTTCATCCTGGATGACTATGACTTTAGAAATTCTGAAATTGACACGGAAAAGATGCAGACGAAATTCATCTTGTCAGCAGGCACGCTTGTTGTTGATGGTGACTTTCTCTCATGGCCAGACACCCCTTTGGCCATTGATGATTGGAATCAACCTATATATATATGTGTCAAAAACAAGGAAGAGGATGTCAGAACTTTTGAGGATGGACAAAGTAGAAATTGCACTCAATCCAAGGAGGTTTATGTGAGTACGGATTCAACAGGAGCTGACCAAGCTTATAATTTGTATAATTTGCATCCCTTGCTGGATTTGCTTTCCTCTGCCCTTGGTCTTGGCTCAATCAAGGAAAATGCAAAAGTCACCTTCTTTAATGGATATTCGGGTAAGGTTAAAGTCAACGAGGCAGACAATGACAGACAACTTACAATCAACATCAGTACATCGGCTAAGAGTTGGGACACTTCTGATGGAGCTCTTTCAAAAGGAATGCTCTTTAAGTTTGATGACAGCAACGATAGTGAGTATCTGCAAGGAAAGGTCAGTCCTACATTTGATTATCTTGGAAAGAAATACCAACTTGCTGTTTGTGCAAAGCCTGTTGCTCCAGTAGTCCTTCTACAGCCAGAAGGAGGTTTCCCTGAAGACTTCTATGATGATAGTTATGAATTTCCTATTATTCCTGTATCTGTTACATTCAAATATAGTGAGTTTAAATCAAACAAATAAACTATGGAATCAATCTACAAGTTACAACAGCGTGCAGAAACCTTGCGTCGCAAGACGCAGGTAGATAGCATATCTCCAGAGGAAGTTGGCAGCCTTCATGCCGATACTTTGGCATACCTTGCCGATATGGAGCAGAATGCTGATGGCCTTGGCATTCATCAGGTGTACAAGAGCTATGCAGCAATGAAGGCAGACAGCACGGCTCCTATAGGCTGCAATGGCAAGGCACTTCGCTTTGGCCAGCTCGTAGCCATATACGACGCAAATAATTCCACCCAGCAAGAGAGTGGAAATGTCTATGCCTTCCAAAAGGGCAATGACACAGATCCTTGGTTATTGATGGGTAATCTTGGAAGCATCTATGCCCTACAGCAACAGGTTGACCAGGAAATCATTGATCGAGCCAAAGCGGACACAACTTTGCAAGCCCATATCGACACGGAACAGACCAACCGCACAAATGGTGATGCGGAACTCTTGAAACGACTCCAGGGAACCAGCGACAACAGCAGCGCACTGAGCGACCCATTCGTCTCGCTTGGCAATCTCACAGATGGCGACACCACCAAGGAAGCCCAGCTTCAAAACAAACTTGATGCAGCATGTGCCACCTCCGATAACTTCAAGTTTGTAGGTGAGATGAGGGTGCAGCTCAACGGTGTGAATATACAGGTGAGCCAGTTTGTCATTGGCTATGACCAAGAATATTGCATACAGGTGGCAAGAGGTTCCATCGCCCTCAATGCAGAAAAGCAGATAACAAGCGGAACTGTCTTTTCCGAATATACCAGAACCCACACAAAGGATGAAGGATGGACGGAATGGACACTTTGTGGTGGCAAAGCCTTGGCAGACAACATCCGTGAGAGCCTTGCCGTGGCAAATGCGGCAACCGTGAAAGCCATCACGGACAAGATTGGCGAGGCAGGCGGCATCGCCCCGCTTGACTCAAACAAGAAAGTGCCAAGCTCCCACCTTCCAGAAGAAGTCTATGATGTGGTCATGGTGTCCTACTGGGACACTCCATCTGCCTCCATCGTAAACTCATACAGATATTCATCGGAAAACAAGCAGTTGGAAAGGCTCCAGGATCTCGTGGTGGGAGAAGATGTCAAGCCGACATGGGTGAAGCAGACCATTCGTGAATCTGTCATCTATGTGGATGTCATGGGAAAGGTTCCTTACATCTGGACAGGCAACGACATGGTGCAAATAGCTCCAAAGGCAACCCCTGCAAGCATATTCAATGCCACCAACGAGGTTCCAATCACTGGCTATTACCAACTTTCCGACAGCCAGAACGAGAGCATGTCTGCCATTCATGTGGCATGGAAGGAAGGCAAGGCTGTGAGCGGTCTGATCATTTCCTTCGAGATGTCAGCGAGCATTTGGAAGACTTACCAATACGTGGGCAAGACCGTGACCGAGGCAAACTGGCTCAACACGGACAACTGGAAGGACTTTGGCTCACTCGCAGCAGGTTCCGAGACATACCTCATCATCGACAAGCTTGTGGGCAGTCCAGACGTGGGAAAATTCTGGTCTTTGGAGACCGCTGTCTCAGCCCTCCTGAAATACCAGGAGAAGACTGGTGTCATCTATGCGAAGAAGGGTCTCATCATCTCATACTCCACTGGTGAGAACAAAATGGACACCAAGCAATTCCAGGGTGAGGTGACGGATATTGGCGAAGTGGGTCTTTGGAGTGACTTTGGCGGTGGCTCTAAAATGGAGGCAAAGGATGAGCCTGAAAAGGATGGCAAGGACGCTTTCTCTACTGGAGGCGCATACAAGAACGTTCCTTCACAGATCAAGGTGGACACCGAGACCCAGGGAGTGGTCAAGCTTCAACTTGCCAATTCAGAGGGTGAGGGCATCGGTGACGAACAACAGTTCCCTGTTGGCACAGGCAGCGGTGGTGGCTCTGGTACCATTGTGAGCATCCAGTTTGAAAGCTCACCACTTTATGCCAAGGCAGGAAGCACCGTGCTCATCAAGGCAGCCATCCGAAGCATCACAACGCAAGGAGGTGGCGAGATCTACAACATGATAGAGAAAATCGTGTTGAAGGACAGGGACACAAACCAAGTCCTCGAAACCCTTTCAGTCAACAAGGCTTCGTCGGCATCGGGCGACACATACGACTTTGGCATAGACGTTAGCTCCTATTTCGTGACGGCAACCACCAAGCGTTTCCAGTTGGTGGCATACGATGACGCAGGAAACAACGGTTCGAGAAACATCAATGTCTCTGGTGTCGATGTGACCATCACAAGCGTCCAGACCCTCAACTTCACGCAGAACACCTCGCTTTCCGTCGGTGGATCCGCAAAGAGCATCCCGATGTATAAGTTTGCCAACAACGCCAGCGACAAGGGCATCAAGGCCATTGCGGAAATCTACATCAACAACCAATGGCAGGAACTTGGCTCGTCAATCATCACGGACACTTATTCGCATTCCGTCAACATAGACCCACGCAACTGTCTGGGAACTTCACTGACACATGGAGCCTATCCACTGAGAATCCATGGCGAGGATGTGGGAAGCGGTGTCATTGGCAATTACCTCCATACCTCAGTCATGGTCGTGGAGGAAGGAAACAACACTCCCATTGTAGCCACAAGATGGTACACGGACGAAATCCAAGGCAAGCGCAAGCTCTACGAGTCAATCTCCATCGACTATGCGCTATATGTGGCCAACGACAACAACCCCAAGGCTGTGATTCTTTACGATGGAACGGTACAGAACAGCAGCGTGGCGTATCGCTCGCAGACATACACGTATAACAAGCAGGTGCTTGAAAGCGTACATGATGGCTCCAAGACCATCGACGTATATGTGGAATGTGGGGATTCCGTATCACAGGCAGCATCCTTCGTGATTGACGGAAGTCTGGTCGATGTGGAGGAAGTGAGCACACAGCGAGTGTTCAACATCACCATGGACTCACGCTCGAACAGCGAGGAAGACAAGGCCATCAAGGACGGTGAGACCTCCATCAACGTGGAAGGGTCAAACTGGAGCACCAATGGCTTTGTCAAGGATTCCTTTGGTACTTCCTCCTATGGAACGGACAACGACAAGGGCATCATGTCCCTACGTATTGCTGAGAACATGAAGGCGGTGTGCGACTACAAGCCTTTTGCATCCAACAGCATTGAACAGAATGGAATGGCCATCAGCTTCACGGTTAAGGTCAAGAATGTGGAAGACAGAAACGTGAAATTGATAGACTGCCTTGGCGACAACAAGGCGGGCTTCTATCTCACTGGTGAGAAACTGGTCTTCACCTGTGATGGCGCAACGGCAACCAACCCAGATGACCTTGGAGCGCAACAGACAGCCGTGGTGTATTACGCCCAGGACACAGTGACACGCTTCGACATAGTGATAGAGCCTTCTGCCATCGCCCCATACTCTGGTATAGGAAGCATCAAGATATTCCGAAATGGTGACGAAGCTGGTGCTTGTTACTATGACGCAGGGAAGTTCACCACAAACGAACACACCATCGACTTCGACGGTACCAGTGCAGACATCTACCTGTATAAGATTACGGCATGGGCTACATACTTCAATTTCCGCCAGGCACTCAACAACTACCTTGTGGGCTTGAAGGACACCAAGGAAATGCTCAGTGAGTATGAGAAGAACCTGGTGATGGCATCGCAGACAGCTGAGGGAACGACCAAGGACCGCCCAACCATGCAAGCCTGCATGAATGCAGGGCTTTGTTGTGTCACACTCCTTAAAAATGCCGACACGGACAACATCGAGCAGAACTATCCTGGCTATCTGGACAAACTTGATGGCGACAAGAAAACCAAGGCTTACTTCGACTGGATAGTCAGGTTCCCAGACCGTCCATGGCAAGACTTCAAGGTGCTGATGGTTCCAACCGTAAACCAAGGCACGACCTCTTCACTCCGTCCTGTCAAGAACAAGAAGGGCAAGTTCAAGGGCTGCAAGGTCATCTTGCTCCATACAGAGGAAGACTTCACAGGTGAAGACTTGGAGAAATTCAAGCTATGCGAGAAGATGGCAGCCAAGGGCAAGATTCGTGTGAAGGAAGACGGCATGTGGTTCAACGTGGCGACAATCAAGGTGGACTACTCCGACTCTGGTGGCGCAAACAATGGAGCTACGATGGAACTGATGAACAAGCTCCAACGTGCCCTTGGTGAAGGTTATATGACACCAGCCCAGAACGCATACAAAGGAAGTGAGACACTAAATACATCCATCGACTCAGTTCCTTGCGCACTTTTCAGGACGGACATCAACTCCGTGGATGCCACCAATGAGTCATACGCCTACTTCCATGCGAAGGCCAATTTCAACGTGGACAAGAATAATCCTTCTTTCTTTGGTTTCGAGAAGGTTGACGGCTATACGGCAGACTGCCTGAACTATGGCGACTTCAAGGAACTTGTGGCAGCAAAGGGCCAAAAGCTCACGGACTTCAAGGATGAGGTGATGAAGGACACTTCCTCGCTCGTGGCTGGAAACATCTACATGCTTTCCGAGTATTGCGGTCCTTCCAACATATTCATCGAGAACGATGGAACAGGCTCCATGATAGAGACCACGGCCGTGGCAGACCCAACGGAAACATCGAAGAGCCTTGCAGAGGTCAAGGCGGACAAAGTGACCGAATATGACTGGACGGCAGTCTATCACACCTCTGATGACAAGTACGCCAAGTATAGCGGTGGAAACTGGATGGACACCACTGGCTCCATGACCTATGACAAGGCTACGAGAAAGTGGACTGTCACTGGAAAGGTTCTCAATCCAACGACGTGCTATGAGTATCTGAAATATGATTATCTCTGTTGGTTGAAGGGCGTGGACAGCGTGGATGACATGATGAGGATTGACGAGGCGACAGGCAAGCCAGTCTGGCTTTCCTACTATGAATGCCGATACCCTGACGATGATGACTTGAATGCCCTCTATGAGTCTGGGAAGAAGGTTCCATACGACCTTTATAATTTCCTCTTGTTTACACAGCAATGTAGCAACGACCTCACAGAGGCAGATGGCGACATCACCCTTGATGGGGCAACGGTGAGCGGAACAAAGGAGAACCGTCTTGCCAAGTGGTCGCACGAGCTTCACAAGTTTGCCAACGTCCGCAGCACCTTGTGTTATGTATGCGCAAGCGATTATATCCTTGCAGTCGATCAGCGAAGCAAGAACATGATGCTGTCTTTCTACAAGGACACGGATGGAAACAAGAGAGCCTACTTCAACCACTGGTATGATGGCGATTGTGTCTGGAACTATGACAACGACTGTGGTCTCACTGTTCCTTGGGACTTGGATGCCGTAAATGACCCTAAGCATTATTACCAGGGCTGGAACAGCGTAATGTTCCAGCAGTCATACAAGGCGGCAGTCTTTTGGCTTGATGGAAATGGGGAAAGCGCAGTCACCTTGCATGACATCGCACAGGACATGCGAAATGCAGAGGCAGACGGCATGAAGATATTCTCAGCGCAAGGTTGCACCAAACTGTGGTTGACAGACCGACTCAGCAAATGGGCAAAGGTCATCTCATCGTTCGATGGCGAAAGAAAGTACATAGAGAACTCCACCGCTGGAGCCAACTATTACTATGCGGTTCATGGGCTACGTCTTGACGATCTCCCTGAGACATTCAGAAAACGCTTTGCCTATCGTGATGGATATTACCAAGTGGGCGAACTTTACCAAAACCCATTCAAGATGCGTGCCGTCGGAAGCGACATCACCATCAACATCAGAGCTGCCAAGGATGGATTCTTTGGAATAGGCGTGGATCGTGCCGACGCTTGCGTGGACAGTTGCTATTTGAAGGCAGGTGAGAGCTACACGCTCAGAAGTGGAATGACGGCAACTGGTGCAGGAACCATGCTCTATGTGTTTGGAGCGAAGAACCTTGCCTTGCTTGACCTGTCTGGTTGCACCCCAAAGGCTGAGAGCTGGGACATCTCCAACTGTGAAATGTTGCAAGAACTGATTCTTGGTGGCGAATATTACCAGACCGTGGAAGGAAGTGGATCCATCACTCAACTGAACCTTGGAAACAAGCCGTTCCTCACCTCTATTGACGTAAGAAATACAAAGATTACGTCAATTACGGCTACCTATTGCCCACGATTGAAGACAGTCCTTGCCAAGAACTCACTTCTTTCATCAATAGACCTCGCAGAGACCTCGCCAATCGAGACGCTGCAACTACCATCTACGATGACAAGTCTCTCTTTCAAGAACCTTCCAAGGCTTCAATATCCTGGAGGCCTCTCCTTTGATGGCCTTGATGGTGTGAGAAGTGTGCTTGTGACAAATAGCCCCAAGATCAGCAGTACCCAGTTGTTGCTCGACTGTATCAATGGTGGTGCTAACATTAAGTTCATCCGTTTGACGGACGTGAATGTATCTGGAGTATCAAGCATTCTCCAAACATTGAAGGACAGTGGAGCCGTTGGACTTGACGTGAATGGCACATCTTATGGTGAGAGCGGAAAATGCTCAGGCTTGACAGGCCGATGGATAATGACAGACTTCATCTCCAAGGAGACGCTTGAAACATTGCAAGCCTACTTCCCTGAGTTGAATGTATATAACAGCCAATACAGTGGAGTTGTCTTTGATGACACGGTGAACGACCCTCAGAACATCACCAACCTTGATAACAAAACAGGCTACGACTACAGCAACGAATATAAGGCATCCGCACATGTCCTGCAAATTTGGAATGACATGAAGCCAGTCATAGGCATCTACGACCAGGGAAGTTCCAAGATGAATTGCATTCCTCTGGATGAAAGCGACTACTCGAAGCTTGCCGACGGTCGTTCGCTTGAAAACACATACGACAAGGGTGAGTATGATGCCTTCATGTATATCGGGCGATACTGGTACAAGGGCATCAACGACTACAAGCATGACAGAAAGTACTTGTTCTATTCGAGCCTACAGACAAAGCCGATGTCAAGTGCAAGTGTCACAAAGAAAGTAAAGCTAACGGAAATCATGCTCATGGCTGGTTGTTCCGTTTGTACAGACTCCATTGACACAAACATCTACGATGATTCTGGAAACCTTAAAATAGACAGCTCATCGACGTTCGTTCGCACCAATGCGAGCTACAACGCATACAAGATGGATGTGGAAGGCATGAAGCAGGTACGTTGGCCTGGGGTGACAAGCAGCCGTATCGGTGGTGTGTTCGTCAAGGAAGATGGATCAGTCATCGACATATACAACTTGACAGGCATGGCATCAGATACAGACTTCATGGAAGGCGACTATACCTTCACATCGGTTCCAGATGGCTCAAAGTATTTCATCTTTGCCGTGAAGGTAGTCAATGCGGATGGAGAAGCACTTGCAGTTGACAGTTCTGAGTTGGAGGCTATCGAGCCTGACTGGGTGGAGCACAAGCCAGAACTTGTCGGAATCTATGAGGCAGCCATGCTCAACGGAACCCTGAGAAGCGTGACTGGTGTCGCTGCAAAGTTAGGTGACAACAACAGCAACACATACACAGGATGGACGTATGACAGCGAGGGAAACGTGCAGAACATAGACCCTACAGACATAGCCGATCTTACCTTGCACTATACCTACAAGGACTTCCAAAACTTGGCATGGCTGAGAGGTAAGGGTTATCAGATGATAGACTACGAGACCAGCAAGGATGTGGCAAACCTCTTCTATGCACTCATTGGAAACCGTGATGCACAGGCAGTGTGTGGCTATGGTCGTGGTGTTGGCTCATCAAGCAGCAATGGATGGACTAACAACTATAAGACAGGCTATTGGAACTCCATCGGAAAGGCAAACAGTCCTTGGAACAATGGCATGGGAAACAAGGTGCTCGGCATAGAGAACTTCTTGGCTTGCAACTGTGAGTGGATGGACAACGTAGGTGTGAACATCAAGAGCTTCACAAGTTTCAAGAAAAGCAAGATGGTTGCAACATCGGGTGATCCCTTGGATTGTGTCTGGCATATCTATGACCCATTCACTCAAACAGAGAGAGCCGTGCAAGGCATCAATGCCAACGGCTATTGCATCGGACGTGTAAGATTTGGAAGACATGCTGATCTTGTTCCAACAAAGCTCACAAGCGACAACAGCAAGTGGAATCAGAACTACACGGACATCTATTGGTATAGCCATAGCAGCGGTCGTGTCCTGTATCGTGCCGGCAACGGTGCGAATGCGGGTGGCGGTCTCGCTTGTGCGTATGCGCTCTACGCTTCATCGTACTCGTATGCGGGCATCGGCACTCGTCTCGCCTTCAAGGGAGCGATAGAGCTGAAAGCAGCGTGATGGCGGAAAAGCGTCAAAGCGTAAGGTGGAGACCTTCTAAAAAAGGTGCTCCACCTCAATTTACCGCCCATGGCGGTCGATTTTTGAAAAATTTTATGTACCTTTGCAGTCCCCAAAGGGGAGGTAGAGGGGTTCAACGGTCGTGTCCTGTATCGTGCCAACAACAATGCGAATGCGAATGGCGGTCTCGCTTATGCGAATGCGAACAACGCTTCATCGTACTCGAATACGAACATCGGCACTCGTCTCGAATTAAGAACTACCTGTCTTTAGACAGCTTCATCGCACCCATGCAATCGGCAACGTGCTTGCCCATCGTACATGCGAGAACCCCGAGCCTCGGCAACAGCACAATATTGTGGAAAGCCGAAACATAAATAGGAGTCCTGAAGGCTTATGAATGATTTTAAGACATTGAACAATTTGGTCCCGGAGATTGTCTCAATCGAAAACCTCAACGAAAGTTTTGACTATGTGGTGAAAGATCTGAAGCCAGAACAAGAAGAGCGACTAAGAAAGAAAGAAGAGACAATCAAAACATATCTCCGTGAACACATTATGGATGGTACTTTCCGCATAACAGGTTTCAAAAACCTTCATGTGAAAGATGGTCCAAAGGAAAGAGATGTACAAGCACCTCCGGTTGTTGATAGAATTGGCTGTCATGCAATTATGAGTGTCTTTGAAAAGTACGTATATCCAACGGTGATTGAGACTTCTGCTGCAAGCATTAAGGGAAGAGGTATGCACTATCTTCACCATATTGTTGAAAATGACATACATGAATGTGAGGAGCATTTATATTACTATCAATGTGATATATATCATTTCTATGACTCCATAAATCAAGATTTGATGTATGAAGATTTGAAAAAATACGTAAGTGATCCTGTTGTCTTAAAAATCTTTTCAAACTTTGTTCATTTGCTACCCAAAGGGCTTTCAAAAGGACTAAGAAGTTCGCAATGCTTTGCAAACCTCCACTTGTCACCCATAGACCATTATATGAAAGAAGTCGTAGGAATCCGCTATTATTACAGATATTGTGATGACATAGTAATGATGTCAACTGACAAGCGAGAACTTTGGAAGTGGCGAGACATTTTGCATAGAGAACTTGATAAACTTGGACTGAATATCAAACCAAGTGAAGCAGTGAGACCTGTCAATGTTGGACTTGATTATTTGGGATTTGTTCATTACGAGGATTATTCCTTAGTAAGAAAAAGAACCAAGCAGAAAACAGCCAGGCATCTTGCCAAGGTCAAGAGTCGCAAACGAAGGCAAGAAATCATTGGATCTTTCAAAGGAATGGCTTGTCATGCAGATTGCAAACATTTATTTTTCAAATTAACAAATAGACGTATGAAGAAATTTAGTGAACTGGGTATTACATATACTCCAGAGGATGGAAAGAAAAGATTCCCTGGCAAGGCTGTCAGACTGAGTGCCATTGTCAACAAGGAAATCGAAATCCACGACTATGAGAAGGATGTGAAGACCTCACAAGGTGAAGGTCGTTACATCGTAAGCTTCAAGGATGCCAAGACTGGAGAATGGGCAAAGTTCTTCACGGCATCTGAGGAAATGAAACAAATCTTGGACAAAGCAAGTGACATTGAGGATTGTTTCCCATTCACAACAGTGATTGAGAGTGAGGTCTTCGATGGAAACAAGGTAAAATACCGCTTTACTTAAACAAGGTTTGAACGGCAGTTTATTTACTTTTAAACAACAACAGAAGATGGAAAAGATTTATGGTTCTCCAATTCGTCAAGACGGATTGATGAAGGTTGGTCGAAACCGTTGGGATTTGTTCTATGGATTCGGCAAGGATGATGACAATGAAGTTGGCTGGAACTGGCGCAAGACATTTGATCATCAGCCAACTTTGGAAGAGGTGAAAGATACTATTATCACTCAGATCAATTCAAACGCTCAGAAAGCGATATTGGAGGGCTATGAGTGGAATGGTCATCAGGTGTGGCTATCTGATGAAAATCAGCGAAACTACACTTTGGCTTATGGCTTGGCCAAGGATGGTGATTTGAAGTCAATGCCGACTGTCAAACTTGGTTCTGATGACAATCCTCTTCTATACACATTCAAAGATATTGAAGAGTTGACATCCTTCACTCTTGGAGTTCAAGCACACATACAAGGTTGTCTTGAATCAGCTTGGAAGGAAAAGGAAGAAATAGACTGGTCTTTGTTCGATTAAAATCATTAAAAAAGCACTCAAACTTGCTGTTTGGGTGCTTTTTTAATTCACATTTCGTTTTTGTCAGTGGAAAACACATTTCGTTTTTGAATGCGTGCGCTTTTGGTTTTGCCGTGATTAG
>ERZ1034678.596-NODE-596-length-19661-cov-19.259461_pt1 | contig 19661 bp, 31 predicted proteins | sample MGYA00520640_ERZ1034678 | MGnify/ENA primary metagenome ERZ1034678 (study PRJEB33766, sample SAMN09781767) | gut metagenome | biome: gut microbiome | host: Homo sapiens | place: Madagascar | study: EMG produced TPA metagenomics assembly of the PRJNA485056 data...
CGTTGTATTGCTCAGTTATTGCGTAACGAAAGCCCCAGGGCGATTGACTTCACCATCACCCACGGTAAGGGGCGTAAGGGAATCATTATCCGCACCAAAAAACAGAGTCCGTTAAAAAAGGCTCTGACCTTTCTGAAAAGCCGGAGGGTATGGAAATGACAGTGATGACGCTCAATCTCGTTGAAAAACAGCCAGCAGCTATGCGCCGGATAATTGGCAAGCATCTTGCCGTCCCTCGCTGGCAGGATACATGTGATTATTATAATCAGATGATGGAGCGCGAACGGCTAACGGTTTGCTTTCATGCACAGTTAAAACAGCGTCACGCAACGATGCGTTTTGAAGAAATGAACGACGTCGAACGTGAACGACTGGTTTGTGCAATTGATGAATTGCGTGGCGCATTCTCAAAACGCCGTCAGGTCGGCGCAAGTGAGTATGCATATATTAGTTTTTTAACAGTCAGTCAGCGTCGTACTTTATTTATGCATGCGGGATTGACAGAAAAAGAATTCAATCAGCCGTACTGGCGAATTAATGAAGAATCATGTTACTGGCGTGATGCTTTATTCCGTGCATTACGTGAATTATTCAGTCTGTTTGAGTATGCACCGACAATTCTGACGTCGGTAAAACCAGAGCAATATCTGCATTAAATAATTAACCAGAGTTTTTAACGCACTTAATCGTGCGGGGCTTCTTTTTGCCTGGAGAAAGTCATGCATACAGTTTCTGAAAATCAGTGCGGTAAATACGCATTACTGCTGCAACAGGCCAGAACCGAAGCACAGGCCGACGCTGCGACGCGCTTTTCTTCTCATCTTGACGCCATGATTCGCCACATCACAAAGGCGGAGTTATCCCGCGTGGAGATAGTTGAGCTGCTCAGTCAGGAGTCGGAAAAATTTCACAATATCGGATTGTCTCGCGGGGAGGTGCTTTGATGTCCTGTTCTCGTTCGGTTGTATTACTGAATAACGCCTTAAAAATCGCCGTTATGAAAAATGGTGATTTGTCTCTTATTCAACTTGGTATTGATAAAGAGAAGCGCGAAATAACTGAATCTGTTATCGCAATTTATCAGAGTGAATTAAACCTCCTGTCTGATGTGGTCAATTTACTTGTTAAACGCGCTGTATTCCACAAGCAAATTTCCTCCGTGGATGAACTGACGAAATTAACGACAGAAATCGCCAGTTATTGCGCTGATGAATTTAAAAAACTGAACGACAAAAGGAACTGGTAATGCCGGACAACGTAGATTTTATTCAGGAACAACAGGCTGAATTACTGGAGCGCCAGATTAACGCGGCAAGGGTAAAACATTGCGGTGCTTCTGCGCTGGTTTGCGAAGAGTGTGACGCGCCAATACCTGCTGCCCGTCGTGCGGCTTATCCGTCAGCCACGCGTTGTGTTTCCTGCCAGTCAGTCTTTGAAGCAAAAAACAAGCATTACCGGAGAATGGCATGAGTATTCGTATTGAAATTGGCGAACGTTATGTCGTTACCAGTGACAGCTTTCAGTTTATTCTCCACGAGAAAAAGAGAGCTGAAAGCGGTAAAAACGCCGGTCAGGAATGGCTGGCGGTGGTTGGTTATTATCCGAAATTAAGCCAGCTCGTTTCCGGCCTGATGCATCACGATATTCTGACCGGAAGCGCAAAGTCTTTTGCTGATTTAAACGCGCAGGTTGAGCAACTCAGCAGGCGTTGTTCAGAGGCTTTTGGCTCATATGGCCGTTAAAGCCTCCGGGCGTTTTGTCCCTCCGTCAGCATTTGCCGCAGGCACCGGTAAGGCGTTTACCGGTGCTTATGCATGGAACGCGCCACGCGAGGCTGTCGGGCGCGAAAGACCCCTTACACGTGACGAGATGCGTCAGGTGCAAGGTGTTTTATCCACGATTAACCGCCTGCCTTACTTTTTGCGCTCGCTGTTTACTTCACGCTATGACTACATCCGGCGCAATAAAAGCCCGGTGCACGGGTTTTATTTCCTCACATCCACTTTTCAGCGTCGTTTATGGCCGCGCATTGAGCGTGTGAATCAGCGCCATGAAATGAACACCGACGCGTCGTTGCTGTTTCTGGCAGAGCGTGACCACTATGCGCGCCTGCCAGGAATGAATGACAAGGAGCTGAAAAAGTTTGCTGCCCGTATCTCATCGCAGCTTTTCATGATGTATGAGGAACTCTGCGATGCCTGGGTTGATGCACATGGCGAAAAAGAATCGCTGTTTACGGATGAGGCGCAGGCTCACCTCTATGGTCATGTTGCTGGCGCTGCACGTGCTTTCAATATTTCCCCGCTCTACTGGAAAAAATACCGTAAAGGACAGATGACCACGAGGCAGGCATATTCTGCCATTGCCCGCCTGTTTAACGATGAGTGGTGGACTCATCAGCTTAAAGGCCAGCGTATGCGCTGGCATGAGGCGTTACTGATTGCTGTCGGGGAGGTCAATAAAGACCGTTCTCCTTATGCCAGTAAACATGCCATTCGTGATGTGCGTGCGCGCCGCCAGGCAAATCTGGAATTTCTTAAATCGTGTGACCTTGAAAACAGGGAAACCGGCGAGCGCATCGACCTTATCAGTAAGGTGATGGGCAGTATTTCTAATCCTGAAATTCGCCGGATGGAGCTGATGAACACCATTGCCGGTATTGAGCGTTACGCCGCCGCAGAGGGTGATGTGGGGATGTTTATCACGCTGACTGCGCCGTCAAAGTATCACCCGACACGTCAGGTCGGAAAAGGCGAAAGTAAAACCGTTCAGCTTAATCACGGCTGGAACGATGAGGCATTTAATCCAAAGGATGCGCAGCGTTATCTCTGCCGTATCTGGAGCCTGATGCGCACGGCATTCAAGGATAATGATTTACAGGTCTACGGTTTGCGAGTCGTCGAGCCACACCACGACGGAACGCCGCACTGGCATATGATGCTTTTTTGTCATCCACGCCAGCGTAACCAGATTATCGAAATCATGCGTCGCTATGCGCTCAAAGAGGATGGCGACGAAAGAGGAGCCGCGCGAAACCGTTTTCAGGCAAAACACCTTAACCGGGGCGGTGCTGCGGGATATATCGCGAAATACATTTCAAAAAACATCGACGGCTATGCACTGGATGGTCAGCTCGATAACGACACCGGCAGGCCGCTGAAAGACACTGCAGCGGCTGTTACCGCATGGGCGTCAACGTGGCGCATTCCGCAATTTAAAACGGTTGGCCTGCCGACAATGGGGGCTTACCGTGAACTACGCAAATTGCCTCGCGGCGTCAGCATTGCTGATGAGTTTGACGAGCGCGTCGAGGCTGCACGCGCCGCCGCAGACAGTGGTGATTTTGCGTTGTATATCAGCGCGCAGGGTGGGGCAAATGTCCCGCGCGATTGTCAGACTGTCAGGGTCGCCCGTAGTCTGTCGGATGACGTTAACGAGTACGAGGAAGAAGTCGAGAGAGTGGTCGGCATTTACGCGCCGCATCTCGGCGCGCGTCATATTCATATCACCAGAACGACGGACTGGCGCATTGTGCCGAAAGTTCCGGTCGTTGAGCCTTTGACTTTAAAAAGCGGCATCGCCGCGCCTCGGAGTCCTGTCAATAACTGTGGAAAGCCTGCCAGCAGTGATGCTTCGTTACCGGCTCCCACACCTTCTGAACACGCCGCAGCAGTGCTTAATCTGGTAGATGACGGTGTTATCGAATGGAATGACCCGGAGGTTGTGAGGGCGCTCAGGGGGGCATTAAAACACGGACTGAGAAGACCAAATCGCCAGCAAAGAAACGGAAGCCCGTTAAAACCACATGAAATAGCGCCATCGGCCAGACTGACCCGGTCGGAACGAATGCAAATTACCCGTATCCGCGTTGACCTTGCTCAGAACGGTATCAGGCCTCAGCGATGGGAGATTGAGGCGCTGGCGCGTGGGGCAACCGTAAATTATGACGGGAAAAAATTCACGTATATGGTTACTAATGAGTGGTTCGGATTTCGAGATGAAGAGTCATTTTTCATGTAAAACACTTTAAAATTCAATGCAATGAAAGCATATCCATGTTGCATTGATATGCCTTTAACTTATTATATATTTGTTTTATATGAAAAAATATCATATACAGGGGGAGCAAATACAACGGTTTACTTGTTATGATGCAAACATTGGTTAGTTAGTGAGATATATCGCCATCAATTGGGTATTTTTACCCGTGGAAAGTTAACGCTTTCTAACACTTACCCCGCGCAACGCCCCTGCCAGCGACAGGAGTCACAGGATCAGGAGGTATGGCGTATGGGTATTCGAACCCTTTGGGCGACCAAGGGTTCGTGGAGCAGGGGGCTAGTGCTGTTCAATCTCATCCTTATGAGGGCGAACCATAGTGTTGGAGCAGACATACCGTTTGCACACTATGGGCATAAGGAGCAAATCATGAAGAATGATAAATTAACCAACGAACAGCAGGCGCAGAACAAGTCAAACCTGAAAAAGTGGGCTGGTTACGCTTGGAAATTAATCAAATGGGGTATTAGACTGTTTGATTTAGTTACTCGAGCACTGGACTACTTCGAAGGGGGTGATGAGTAATGCGTCCTCCCTAGTTTCAATAGCATGGAGTTGCCTATGTTACATAAAGCCCTTCGTTTAATAAGGCAATACCATAAAGAATCAATAGTTGAGTTATCTTCATCTTTAGGTATTCCAAAAGACAAAATAGTATCGCTTGAAAGCGGAGTTTGGTCACCGTCGATTGAAGTCTTAGAGCGTTACGCCTCCCATTTCGACATACCAGTATCCTCTTTAGTATTCTTTTCGGAATCATTAGGCACGCAAGGCCGTTTGTCTAAGCGATTGCGTTTAAATTTAGCCGGTAAAGTTCTGGATGTTCTGGAGTGGGTAAGTAATAAAAATGAAAAAACGGAAAAAGCTTAAAGTTAATACTAAAAATAAATCTTATGACATAATGGATTCGCCATTTTATAAACTCAAAAGTAAAAGAAAACTGGCGAATTTGCTTTGTGTTAGTCTTGATGATTTATACTCTTTGAGAAAAGATGAAGGAAACTATTCCGTTTTTGAGCAGCTTTCTAAAAAAGGGAAAGCACGAAAAATACAAAAGCCTTTAGAAAAACTAGAACTTGTACATACACGAATTGCAAGTTTGTTATCGCGGATTGCTTTGCCAGAATATCTGCACTCAGGGAAGAAGAAGTGCTCTAATGTGACGAATGCTAAAGCTCATCTTAATAATGAAAAGATGATGACAACAGATATTAAAGCTTTTTTTCCATCAACTACAAGAGGGATGATATTTTCTTTTTTCTTTTCGGTGATGAAAATGTCATCTGATGTTGCTGATGTTTTGTCTCACATATGTACTTGTCATGACCGATTGCCAACAGGTAGTCGCATCAGTATGCCGTTGGCATATTTTGCAAATTCAAGAATGTTTGGTGAAATATATCAACTTTGCCAAAAGTTACGAGTTAACATGACTGTTTATGTTGATGATCTCACTTTTTCAGGTAGTAACGTAAATCGATTGTTCTGCGCTGTAATTCGTAAGATCGTTAATAAGCATGGGCATGTTATACACCCAACGAAAACAAAACTATATGCCAGAGATAAGCCTAAGTTGGTAACTGGAGTTATTGTATTAGGCAATGCATTAAAAGTTAGGAATGAGCAGCATTTTTTGATGGCTAGGGAAATAGATTATTGGAAAATAATTAAAGACGCCGAAAATGCGAGAGAAACAATCATTGCCAAAAAGCTCTTTGGTCGTTTGCATTCAATGGGAGTGATTGAGCAACGTTACAAATCTAAGGTGCTTACTTTAAAGGCTAATACTGCAAATTAACATATTGAATGTATTGCATAATAGCATCAATAATTAAAATAACTTTGGCGTTAGTAACGCCGCCAGTGCAGGAGTTTACTTTCGGTGCAGGCGGCGTTGATTAGAAACCTCAGAAAGTAGTTAGCTATGAAGCTGACGTCACAAAATTAACACCAAGAGTCAACAGGTTTGTCACTGCTCCAGCAATGACACCTGGAGTCCCGTCTTTTACTGCACTGATAATTTTATCTCCCATCGTTTCATTACCGCCAAGTGCTTCGGGTTTTTTGTTGAGCACCGCGAGTGCTTTCTCGGTCAGGCGCACATCATGAAAACCGGTCTGATGGTCTGTTCCGTACAGAATATAGCCGTTTTCGCTTAGGAAAGTGAATGTGCCATCAACCACACTACGCAACTGATTCAGTGCTTTCATTTCTGGTGAGTTAAGTTGGTCAAAGTAGTCATCAGGTAACGCGGCGTTAAATTTTTTGTAGGTGATGACTTGTGGTACAGGAAAGTTATCCCATAGCACCGCAAAGATTTCAGCCGTCTGCTGGTTAAATAATTCGAGGTTTTTGGACATGCATAATTCCCTTTCATCAATTAAAGACCCTTATGCCGACTGGGCAAAGAGACTCACTGTAATGGCCTCAAATAACGACCTGAGTTCCCGCGAAGTGGAAAGCTACACCGAAAAAATGGTCGAGCAAGCCAGTAAAGATGAGCTTACGGTCGTTATCAAACACCTTTTAAACCACATCAGAATGAACAAATAAAAGGATCTTTATCAATATGTTATCTCTCATTTATGAAAATCCGTGGACGACGGTTTTTTTGCTGATTGTTGCCACTTGTTGCCTTACCAGTATTATTGGCGCATTGCGCGGCCAGTAACCACAATGAAGTCGACTCAAACCGGCAACCTGAATGCCGGTTTTTTTATGCGTTTTTTCAGTATGTTCTGCCATTTTTAGCTCTGCATGCATTACTGCATCGAATCGCATGCGTTTTCCTTCCCAGTCACGTGTGAGCGCCGCCGGTACTGGCGCGCCTTCGGCGTGTTCGTGCATCTGCATTAAAACCGCCCCATGAAGCGGGCGGGCGAGGCGGGGAAAGCACTGCGCGCTGGCGGTGGTGCTGATTTTATTTTTTCAGCGTCTGAGCGCGTCGTGATGGCGTTTAGATTGTTCGCCGGGGCGTTGGTGTGTCTGTGGGATGTTTTGTGCGGTGGTGAGCGTGTGAGGGCGTGATGGCGGGTTGTAAAAAAGCCGCCCGCAGGCGGCGATGTTCAGCCGTTGTCAGTGTCCAGTGAGTAGTTTTTAAAGCGGATGACCTCCTGACCGAGCCAGCCGTTTATTTCCCGAATCCTGTCCTGTAGCGGGATAAGTTCATTGCGGACAAAGACCTTTGCCACTTTCTCAATATCACCCAGCGACCCGACGTTCTCCGGCTTGCCGCCCATCAACTGAAAGGGGATGCGGTGCGCGTCCAGCAGGTCAGCGGCGCTGGCTTTTTTGATATTAAAAAAATCGTCCTTCGTCGCCACTTCACTGAGCGGGATAATTTTAATGCCGTCGGCTTTCCCCTGCGGGGCATAGAGAAACAGGTTTTTAAAGTTGTTGCGGCCTTTCGACTTCACCATGTTTTCGCGAAGCATTTCGATATCGTTGCGATCCTGCACGGCATCGGTAACGTACATGATGTATCCGGCATGAGCGCCGTTTTCGTAATACTTGCGGCGGAACAGCGTGGCCGACTCATTCAGCCAGGCAGAGTTAAGGGCGCTGAGATATTCCGGCAGGCCGTACAGCTCCTGATTGATATCCGGCTCCAGCAGGTGAAACACGGAGCCGGGCGCGAAGGCTGTCGGCTCGTTGAAGGACGGCACCCACCAGTAAACATCCTCCTCCACGCCACGGCGGGTATATTTTGCCGGTGAGGTTTCCAGTCTGATGACCTTACCGGTGGTGCTGTAACGCTTTTCCAGAAACGCATTACCGAAAACCAGAAAATCCAGCACAAAGCGGCTGAAATCCTGCTGGGAAAGCCACGGATGCGGGATAAATGTCGAGGCCAGAATATTACGTTTGACGTAAATCGGTGAGCTGTGATGCACGGCAGCACGCAGGCTTTTTGCCAGACCGGTAAAGCTGACCGGTGGCTCATACCATCTGCCGTTACTGATGCACTCGACGTAATCCAGAATGTCACGGCGGTCGAGTACCGGCACCGGCTCACCAAAGGTGAATGCCTCCATTTTCGGGGCGCTGGCGGTCATTTTTTTTGCCGCAGGTTGCGGTGTTTTCCCTTTTTTCTTGCTCATCAGTAAAACTCCAGAATGGTGGATGTCAGCGGGGTGCTGATACCGGCGGTGAGTGGCTCATTTAACAGGGCGTGCATGGTCGCCCAGGCGAGGTCGGCGTGGCTGGCTTCCTCGCTGCGGCTGGCCTCATAGGTGGCGCTGCGTCCGCTGCTGGTCATGGTCTTGCGGATAGCCATAAACGAGCTGGTGATGTCGGTGGCGCTGACGTCATATTCCAGACAGCCACGACGGATAACGTCTTTTGCCTTGAGCACCATTGCGGTTTTCATTTCCGGTGTGTAGCGGATATCGCGCGCGGCGGGATAGAACGAGCGCACGAGCTGGAACACGCCGACACCGAGGCCGGTGGCATCAATTCCGATGTATTCGACGTTGTATTTTTCAGTGAGTTTGCGGATGGATTCAGCCTGAGTGGCAAAGTCCATGCCTTTCCACTGGTGACGCTCAAGTATTCTGAATTTGCCACCGGCCACCACCGGCGGTGCCAGTACCACGCATCCGGCGCTGTCGCCACGGTGTGACGGGTCGTAACCAATCCATACCGGGCGGGAGCCGAACGGATTGGCGGCAAACGGCGCATAGTCTTCCCATTCTTCCAGCGTGTCGACCATGCAGCGTTGCAGCTCCTCGAACGGGAACACCGACGCCTTGTCGTCAACAAATTCACACATGAACAGGTTTTTAAAATCGTCGGCGCTGTTTTCACGTTTGAGCTGCTCAATGTCGAACAGCGTGCAGCCGCCTTTCAGCGCGTCCTCAATGGTGACAATCTGCCGCCACTGGCCGTCCGCACAGAGAAGCCCACCGGCAAGGGCGTTATGACTGACGTCGATTTCCACGCGTTCGGCGGCGCTGGCGCGTCCCCGGTTGAACAGTTCACCCGACCAGAACGGGTAGGCGTCGTGCGCCAGCGTGGACGGGGTGGAGAAATAGGTCGAGCGCAGGTGACTCTGTGAGGCCATACCTGATGCCACCTTACGCAGTACCTGAAAATTCGGGATCCAGAAAATCTCGTCGACGTACAGGTCGCCGTTATGGCTCTGTGCGGTGTTGGAGTTGGTGCCGAGAAAAATCAGTTTTGCGCCGTTATTGCCCAGGGCAATCGGGTCACCGGTCAGGTCAACATCAACCAGCCGGGCAAAGGCGATGATGTATTCGCGGAACACATACGCCTGCGTTTTACTGGCCGACAGAAAAATCTGGTTATGACCGGTTTTCAGGGCGCGCAGCAGCGCCTCGCGGGAAAAATAAAACGTCGCGCCAATCTGGCGGGATTTCAGGATATCGCGGATGCGGTGCTCAAGCCCGGCGCGATACCAGTGCAACTGATATTCGAAAGACTGCTCAAAGAAAATCTGCTCCAGCTTTTCGATAGCCTCGTCACTGAAAAAATTCTTTTTCGGTTTGCGCCTCCCGCCTTTGTTGCGGTTAGCGATGTTCGGATTAAGGTCTGCCTCGTTGCCGGTCTGGCTGTAGCGGTTTACCCGTGCCAGTCGTTCAATCTGGCGTCCGAGCAGGTCAATTTCCTTGAAGTCACCGCCGGTTTTCTGCGGTTTGATGATGAGCTGGGTCAGCCGCGCTTCCAGACTCATTTCGACACGGCTGATGGGGGCAACGCTGTCCCAGCCGTCGCGCTGTTTCCAGCTCTGCACCGTCGGGCGTTTCATCTGCAACATGGCGGCAATCTGCGGCACGGAAAATCCCTGCCAGTACAGCAGCGCCGCCTGACGACGCGGGTCGTGTAAAAGAGTGGTGTCTGTGGTGATGGTCATGAATACCTCGCCGTGATGAATACACGGCAAGGCTACTGAGTCGCGCCCCGCGATTCGCTAAGGTGCTGTTGTGTCAGTGATAAGCCATCCGGGACTGATGGCGGAGGATGCGCATCGTCGGGAAACTGATGCCGACATGTGACTCTTCTAATCACTATTCAGGACTCCTGACAATGGCAAAAAAAGTCTCAAAATTCTTTCGTATCGGCGTTGAGGGTGACACCTGTGACGGGCGTGTCATCAGTGCGCAGGATATTCAGGAAATGGCCGAAACCTTTGACCCGCGTGTCTATGGTTGCCGCATTAACCTGGAACATCTGCGCGGCATCCTGCCTGACGGTATTTTTAAACGTTATGGCGATGTGGCCGAACTGAAGGCCGAAAAGATTGATGACGATTCGGCGCTGAAAGGCAAATGGGCGCTGTTTGCGAAAATCACCCCGACCGATGACCTTATCGCGATGAACAAGGCCGCGCAGAAGGTCTACACCTCAATGGAAATTCAGCCGAACTTTGCCAACACCGGCAAATGTTATCTGGTGGGGCTGGCCGTCACCGATGACCCGGCAAGCCTCGGCACGGAATACCTGGAATTCTGCCGCACGGCAAAACACAACCCCCTGAACCGCTTCAAATTAAGCCCTGAAAACCTGATTTCAGTGGCAACGCCTGTTGAGCTGGAATTTGAAGACCTGCCTGAAACCGTGTTCACCGCCCTGACCGAAAAGGTGAAATCCATTTTTGGCCGCAAACAGGCCAGCGATGATGCCCGTCTGAATGATGTGCATGAAGCGGTGACCGCTGTTGCTGAACATGTGCAGGAAAAGCTGAGCGCCACTGAGCAGCGCCTTGCTGAGATGGAAACCGCCTTTTCCGCACTTAAGCAGGAGGTGACTGACAGGGCGGATGAAACCAGCCAGGCATTCACCCGCCTGAAAAACAGTCTCGACCACACCGAAAGTCTGACCCAGCAGCGCCGCAGCAAGGCCACCGGCGGTGGCGGTGACGCCCTGATGACGAACTGCTGACCGGCGTCAGTCAGTCCGGGAAAACCTTCACGATTAACCCTTAATTTCAGGAAAAACTATGCGCCAGGAAACCCGCTTTAAATTTAATGCCTACCTGTCCCGTGTTGCCGAACTGAACGGCATCGACGCCGGTGATGTGTCGAAAAAATTCACCGTTGAACCGTCGGTCACCCAGACCCTGATGAACACCATGCAGGAGTCCTCTGACTTTCTGACCCGCATCAACATTGTGCCGGTCAGCGAAATGAAAGGGGAAAAAATTGGTATTGGTGTCACCGGCTCCATCGCCAGCACCACAGACACCGCCGGTGGCACCGAGCGTCAGCCGAAGGACTTCTCGAAGCTGGCGTCAAACAAGTACGAATGCGACCAGATTAACTTCGATTTTTATATCCGCTACAAAACGCTTGACCTGTGGGCGCGTTATCAGGATTTCCAGCTCCGTGTCCGTAACGCCATTATCAAACGCCAGTCCCTTGATTTCATCATGGCCGGTTTTAACGGCGTGAAGCGTGCCGAAACCTCTGACCGCAACAGTAATCCGATGCTGCAGGATGTGGCGGTCGGCTGGCTGCAGAAATACCGCAATGAAGCCCCGGCGCGCGTGATGAGCAAGGTCACTGACGAGGAAGGGCACACCACCTCTGAGGTCATCCGCGTGGGTAAGGGCGGTGATTATGCCAGCCTTGATGCACTGGTGATGGATGCGACCAACAATCTGATCGAACCGTGGTATCAGGAAGACCCTGACCTTGTGGTGATAGTGGGACGTCAGCTACTGGCGGACAAGTATTTTCCCATCGTTAACAAGGAGCAGGACAACAGCGAAATGCTGGCCGCTGACGTCATCATCAGCCAGAAACGCATCGGCAACCTGCCGGCGGTACGCGTCCCGTACTTCCCGGCGGATGCGATGCTCATCACGAAGCTGGAAAACCTGTCCATCTACTACATGGATGACAGCCATCGCCGCGTGATTGAGGAAAACCCGAAACTCGACCGCGTGGAGAACTACGAGTCAATGAACATTGATTACGTGGTGGAGGACTACGCCGCCGGTTGTCTGGTGGAAAAAATTAAAGTCGGTGATTTCTCCACACCGGCTAAAGCGACCGCAGAGCCGGGAGCGTAACCGATGACGAGTCCCGCACAGCGCCACATGATGCGGGTCTCGGCAGCGATGACCGCGCAGCGGGAAGCCGCCCCGCTGCGACATGCAACTGTCTATGAGCAGATGCTGGTTAAGCTCGCCGCAGACCAGCGCACACTGAAAGCGATTTATTCAAAAGAGCTGAAGGCCGCGAAAAAGCGCGAACTGCTGCCGTTCTGGTTGCCGTGGGTGAACGGCGTGCTGGAGCAGGGCAAAGGTGCACAGGATGACATTCTGATGACGGTCATGCTGTGGCGTCTGGATACCGGCGATATTGCCGGTGCGCTGGAGATTGCCCGTTATGCCCTGAAGTACGGTCTGACCATGCCGGGTAAACACCGCCGCACCCCGCCGTACATGTTCACCGAGGAGGTGGCACTTGCGGCCATGCGCGCCCACGCTGCCGGTGAGTCTGTGGATACCCGCCTGCTGACGGAGACCCTTGAACTGACCGCCACGGCTGACATGCCTGATGAAGTGCGCGCAAAGCTGCACAAAATCACCGGTCTGTTTCTGCGTGACGGTGGTGATGCCGCCGGTGCGCTGGCGCACCTGCAACGTGCGACACAGCTCGACTGTCAGGCAGGCGTCAAAAAAGAGATTGAACGACTGGAGCGGGAGCTGAAACCGAAGCCGGAGCCGCAGCCCAAAGCGTCCCCCCGCGCCCCGCGTAAGACCCGGAGCGTGACACCGGCAAAACGTGGACGCCCGAAAAAGAAAGCCAGTTAACAACCGAATGCGCCCCGCGCCAGGGCGGCACGCCGGTCAGTGACGGTGAATCACCTGACGCTGTACCGGCGTCCACCGCCCGACTTTTCAGAGGTAGTCATGATGACGCTGATTATTCCGCGAAAGGAGGCTCCCGTGTCCGGTGAGGGTACGGTGGTCATCCCGCAACCGGCAGGCGACGAGCCGGTGATTAAAAACACGTTCTTTTTTCCCGATATCGACCCGAAGCGCGTCCGGGAACGTATGCGCCTTGAGCAGACCGTCGCCCCCGCCCGTCTGCGTGAGGCCATCAAGTCAGGCATGGCGGAGACGAATGCGGAGCTGTACGAGTACCGCGAACAGAAAATTGCCGCCGGTTTTACGCGTCTGGCGGACGTCCCGGCGGACGACATCGACGGTGAAAGCATCAGAGTTTTTTACTACGAGCGCGCCGTGTGTGCGATGGCGACCGCGTCGCTTTATGAGCGTTATCGCGGCGTGGATGCCAGTGCGAAAGGCGACAAGAAGGCTGACAGCATTGACAGCACCATTGATGAACTGTGGCGGGATATGCGCTGGGCGGTGGCGCGTATCCAGGACAAGCCACGCTGCATCGTGAGTCAAATCTGATGAAGACCTTTGCGCTACAGGGCGACACGCTCGACGCCATTTGTGTCCGGTATTACGGGCGCACTGAGGGCGTGGTTGAGACCGTGCTCGCCGCAAATCAGGGACTGGCTGAACTGGGTGCGGTGCTGCCACACGGCACCGCCGTCGAACTGCCCGACGTTCAGACCGCGCCCGTGGCTGAAACTGTCAATCTGTGGGAGTAACGCATGACAGCAGAAGAAAAAAGCGTCCTGTCGCTTTTCATGATTGGGGTGCTGATTGTTGTCGGCAAGGTGCTTGCCGGTGGTGAACCCATCACCCCGCGTCTGTTTATCGGGCGCATGTTGCTCGGTGGTTTTGTCTCGATGGTTGCCGGTGTTGTTCTGGTGCAGTTTCCTGACCTGTCACTGCCTGCGGTGTGCGGCATCGGCTCCATGCTGGGTATCGCCGGTTATCAGGTGATTGAGATTGCCATTCAGCGCCGCTTTAAGGGCAGGGGGAAACCGTAATGCCGGTAATTAACACGCATCAGAATATCGCCGCCTTTCTCGACATGCTGGCCGTGTCCGAAGGGACGGCGAACCATCCGCTGACGAAAAACCGGGGCTATGACGTGATAGTCACCGGACTGGATGGAAAGCCGGAAATCTTCACCGACTACAGTGACCACCCGTTCGCACATGGTCGACCGGCGAAGGTGTTTAACCGTCGCGGTGAAAAATCCACGGCCTCCGGTCGCTATCAGCAGCTTTACCTGTTCTGGCCGCACTACCGCAAACAGCTTGCCCTGCCGGATTTCAGTCCGTTGTCACAGGACAGGCTCGCCATTCAGTTGATCCGCGAACGCGGTGCGCTGGATGACATCCGGGCGGGACGCATTGAGCGCGCCATTTCACGCTGTCGCAATATCTGGGCGTCCCTGCCGGGTGCCGGTTACGGTCAGCGTGAGCATTCACTGGAAAAACTGGTCACCGTCTGGCGTACCGCCGGCGGCGTACCGGCTTAAACGGAGTAAATACCATGAAGAAATTATCCCTTTCACTGATGCTGAACGTGTCGCTGGCGCTGATGCTGGCACTGTCCCTGATTTACCCGCAGAGCGTGGCCGTCAATTTTGTCGCCGCCTGGGCGATTCTGGTGACGGTTATCTGTGTGGTTGCCGGTGGTGTCGGCGTGTATGCCACTGAGTATGTGCTGGAACGCTACGGGCGGGAGCTGCCGCCGGAATCGCTGGCCGTGAAGATTGTCACGGCGCTGTTTTTGCAGCCGGTGCCGTGGCGCAGGCGGTCAGTGGCTCTGGTAGTGATGGTGGCGACGTTTATCTCGCTGGTCGCTGCCGGGTGGATTTTTACTGCGCTGATTTACCTCGTGGCGTCGCTGTTCTTCCGGCTGATACGTACGGCCTGCCGTCAGCGTTTTGAGGGGCGGGAACCATGTCAAAACTGATGATTGTGCTGGTTGTGTTGTTATCACTGGCGGTGGCGGGGCTGTTTCTGGCGAAGCATGAAAACGCCAGCCTGCGCGCCTCGCTGGACAGGGCAAACAATGTCGCCAGCGGGCAGCAGATGACCATCACCATGCTGAAAAAACAGTTTCATGTTGCGCTCACCAGGGCAGATAAAAACGAGCTGGCGCAGGTTGCACTGCGTCAGGAACTGGAAAACGCCGCGAAGCGTGAAGCACAGCGCGAGAAAACCATCACGAGGTTACTGAATGAAAACGGAGATTTTCGCCGCTGGTACGGCGCTGACCTGCCTGATGCTGTGCGCCGGTTGCACCAGCGCCCGGCCTGCACTGACGCCAGTGATTGTCCACAACGCCTGCCCGAAAGTGAGCCTTTGCCCGATGCCGGGTAGTGACCCGGAGACGAACGGTGATTTAAGTGCCGATATCCGGCAGCTTGAGAACGCGCTGGCACGCTGTGCCAGCCAGGTAAAAATGATTAAACACTGTCAGGACGAAAACGATGCTCAAACCCGACAGCCTGCGCAGGGCGCTGACTGATGCCGTCACGGTGCTGAAAACCAGTCCCGAGATGCTGCGGATATTCGTGGATAACGGGAGTATTGCCTCCACACTGGCGACGTCGCTGTCATTCGAAAAGCGTTACACGCTCAATGTGATTGTGACCGACTTTACCGGTGATTTTGACCTGCTCATCGTGCCGGTGCTGGCGTGGCTGCGGGAAAATCAGCCCGACATCATGACCACCGACTAAGGCCAGAAAAAGGGCTTCACGTTTTATGCAGACATCAACAATGACAGCAGCTTTGATATCAGCATCAGCCTGATGCTGACCGAGCGCACGCTGGTCAGTGAGGTGGACGGCGCGCTGCATGTGAAGAATATCCCGGAACCCACGCCGCCGGAGCCGGTCACCCGCCCGATGGAGCTTTATATCAATGGCGAACTGGTGAGCAAGTGGGATGAATGAGTTTAAGCGTTTTGAAGACCGGCTGACCGGACTGATTGAGTCGCTGTCACCGTCAGGGCGTCGGCGACTGAGTGCCGAACTGGCGAAACGTCTGCGGCAGAGTCAGCAGCGTCGGGTGATGGCACAGAAAGCCCCGGACGGCACACCCTACGCGCCACGCCAGCAGCAGAGCGCCAGAAAAAAGACCGGTCGTGTTAAGCGAAAAATGTTTGCGAAACTTATCACCAGTCGTTTTTTGCATATCCGCGCCAGCCCTGAACAGGCATCAATGGAGTTTTACGGCGGGAAGTCACCGAAAATCGCCAGTGTGCATCAGTTCGGTCTGTCGGAAGAAAACCGGAAAGACGGTAAGAAAATTGATTATCCGGCGCGTCCTCTGCTCGGCTTTACCGGTGAGGATGTGCAGATGATTGAAGAGATTATCCTGGCTCACCTCGACCGTTAGTTGTGCCATTCCCGACACCTCATCGTCACATTGCCGCCGGTATGACCCGGCGGCATCCTTCCCGTTATGAACACTCTCGCAAATATCCAGGAACTCGCGCGCGCACTGCGCAACATGATCCGCACCGGCATTATCGTCGAAACCGACCTTAACGCCGGTCGCTGCCGTGTGCAGACCGGCGGCATGTGCACCGACTGGCTTCAGTGGCTGACCTGTCGCGCCGGACGTTCGCGCACATGGTGGGCACCTTCCGTGGGGGAACAGGTGCTGATTCTGGCCGTGGGCGGTGAACTCGACACGGCGTTCGTTCTGCCGGGGATTTATTCCGGCGATAACCCCGCGCCGTCTGCGTCGGCGGATGCCCTGCATATCCGTTTCCCTGACGGGGCGGTGATTGAGTATGAACCCGAAACCAGTGCACTCACGGTAAGCGGAATTAAAACGGCCAGCGTGACGGCTTCTGATTCTGTTACTGCCACGGTGCCGGTGGTCATGGTGAAAGCGTCAACCCGCATCACCCTGGACACACCGGAGGTGGTCTGCACCAACAGGCTGATTACCGGCACGCTGGAAGTGCAGAAGGGCGGGACGATGCGCGGCAACATTGAACACACCGGCGGTGAACTCTCATCAAACGGTAAGGTACTGCATACCCATAAACACCCCGGCGACAGCGGCGGCACAACCGGGGGACCTCTATGACTGCGCGTTATCTCGGAATGAATCGCAGTGATGGCCTGACTGTCACTGACCTTGAGCATATCAGCCAGAGTATCGGCGATATCCTGCGCACACCGGTCGGCTCGCGGGTGATGCGTCGTGATTACGGCTCGTTGCTGGCGTCAATGATTGACCAGCCGCAGACCCCGGCGCTTGAGTTGCAGATTAAGGTCGCCTGTTACATGGCGGTGCTGAAATGGGAACCCCGCGTCACCCTGTCATCCGTCACCACTGAGCGCAGTTTTGACGGGCGAATGACGGTCACGTTAACCGGCCAGCACAACGACACCGGCCAGCCACTTTCGTTAACCATCCCTGTGAGTTGAAACCATGCCGATTATCGACCTGAACCAGCTACCCGCACCGGATGTGGTCGAGGAGCTGGACTTTGAAACCATTCTTGCCGAACGCAAGGCGACACTGATTTCCCTTTACCCGGAAGACCAGCAGGAGGCGGTCGCCCGTACCCTGACGCTGGAATCCGAGCCTCTCGTCAAACTTCTGGAGGAAAATGCTTATCGTGAGCTTATCTGGCGTCAGCGTGTGAATGAGGCCGCACGGGCGGTGATGCTGGCCTGTGCTGCCGGTAATGACCTTGATGTGATTGGTGCCAATTACAACACCACGCGCCTGATTATCACCCCGGCAGATGATTCGACTATCCCGCCGACACCGGCAGTGATGGAGTCTGACACCGATTATCGTCTGCGTATTCAGCAGGCGTTTGAGGGCTTAAGCGTCGCCGGGTCGGTGGGAGCCTATCAGTATCATGGTCGCAGTGCTGACGGGCGTGTCGCGGATATCTCTGTCACCAGTCCGTCTCCGGCCTGCGTCACTATCTCCGTGCTGTCACGTGAAAATAACGGCGTCGCATCCGAAGACCTGCTGGCCGTGGTGCGTAACGCCCTTAATGGCGAGGACGTCAGGCCGGTGGCCGACCGCGTGACCGTGCAGTCTGCCGCCATTGTTGAATACCAGATAAACGCCACGCTTTACCTTTACCCTGGCCCCGAAAGCGAACCCATTCGCGCTGCTGCCGTGAAAAAACTGGAAGCGTATATCACAGCACAGCACCGGCTGGGGCGTGACATCCGTCTGTCTGCCATTTATGCCGCTTTGCATGTGGAAGGCGTGCAGCGTGTCGAACTGACTGCACCTCTGGCTGACATTGTGCTCAACAGTACGCAGGCGTCTTTCTGCACCGAATACAGCGTCGTGACCGGAGGCTCGGATGAGTGATTCGCGCCTGCTGCCGACCGGCTCATCACCGCTTGAAGTTGCCGCCGCAAAAGCCTGTGCGGAAATTGAAAAAACGCCGGTCAGTATTCGTGAGCTGTGGAACCCGGACACCTGCCCGGCAAATCTGCTGCCGTGGCTGGCGTGGTCATTTTCGGTTGACCGCTGGGATGATAAGTGGCCGGAAGCGACAAAACGCGCTGTTATCCGCGATGCGTATTTCATTCACTGCCATAAGGGCACTATTGGTGCGATTCGCCGTGTGGTGGAGCCGCTCGGCTATCTGATTGAGGTGAGGGAGTGGTGGCAGCTCAACGAGGAGCCGGGGACGTTCCGCATCGTTGTTGGCGTGCTTGAGCAGGGTATTACCGAGGAAATGTATCAGGAGCTGGAGCGTCTCGTTGCTGATGCAAAACCTGCAAGCCGCCATCTGACGGGACTGGCTATCAGTTTAAGTACAACCGGCAACATTTTTGCCGGTGCGGGATGCTATCACGGCGACGCCCTGACGGTTTATCCCTACACCCCGGAGGCCATTATTGTCGGAGGGGATTATTTCCCGGCCTCGGCCATTCATTTAATTGATAACCTGAGAGTAAACGCATGACAGTGAAATACTACGCCATTCTGACTAATCAGGGCGCAGCACGGCTGGCTAACGCGACGATGCTCGGCAGTAAGCTGAATCTGACGCAAATGGCCGTTGGTGATGCGAATGGTGTCTTGCCGACACCAGACCCGGCACAGACAAAACTGATTAACCAGAAACGCATCGCGCCGCTGAATCTTCTGAGTGTTGACCCGAACAACCAGAGCCAGATTATTGCGGAGCAAATCATCCCTGAGAACGAGGGCGGATTCTGGATCCGTGAGATTGGGCTTTATGATGATGAAGGCGTACTCATTGCGGTGGCGAACTGCCCGGAAACGTACAAACCGCAGTTGCAGGAAGGCAGCGGTCGTACCCAGACTATCCGCATGATTCTGGTTGTCACGAATACCGAAGCCATCACGCTGAAAATCGACCCGTCGGTGGTACTGGCGACCCGTAAATACGTGGATGATGAAGTCCTGGAATTAAAGCTGTATGTGGATGACCAGATGAGAAAACACATTGCCGCACAGGACCCTCATACCCAGTATGCACAGAAACATAATCCGACATTTACCGGAGAACCAAAAGCGCCGACGCCTGCCGCAGGAAATAACACCACGCGGATTGCGACCACTGCGTTTGTACAGGCCGCTATTACCGCTCTGATTAACGGTGCGCCTGACACGCTGGACACACTGAAAGAAATTGCCGCAGCTATCAACAATGACCCGAAATTCAGCACCACCATTAACAATGCGCTGTCAGGTAAGCAGCCACTGGATGAGACGCTGACTCATTTGAGTGG
>ERZ1034678.607-NODE-607-length-19503-cov-98.705368_pt1 | contig 19503 bp, 20 predicted proteins | sample MGYA00520640_ERZ1034678 | MGnify/ENA primary metagenome ERZ1034678 (study PRJEB33766, sample SAMN09781767) | gut metagenome | biome: gut microbiome | host: Homo sapiens | place: Madagascar | study: EMG produced TPA metagenomics assembly of the PRJNA485056 data...
TTGTTTGACGAGATATGTTTTGCCGATTCGTCTTCTGCCATAGATGGCGATGAATTCTGGCTTGTTGGAATTGAGGCAATTCTCTATCAGCTCAATTTCCCGTTTTCTTCCAATGATATTTTGCTGCATATCTTTTTTAATTTTGATTTTCTGCAAAGATAATGCAAACGAGCGCAATGAAAGCTTGCTTTCAGATTGCCGAGTGCAGCTTATCTTATGCAAAGATAATGCTAAATCGTGAAAAAACGATGGAAAATTGGGAAAAAGTGCCGATAGTGGTGCCAAAAGTTGCTTTTTTAGGCACTTTTGGCACCACTATCGGCAATTGTCACTGTATTTATGCAGTTTTAGGCTGTGCGTAGATGTTCTATGGTTATGTCAATATAATCAGGATAAGTTACGGTAATGTGTCTACTTTTTCAGTTCATCAGTTGGTCTCTTTATGCCCTCCGGTTGGTCTGTTTGTGCCCGTCACACGGGCATCCGTAGCCCACCACGTGGGCATTGGCAGACCGTGTGCTGGGCAGCTATTGCCCATAGTGTGGGCAATAGTTGCCCAAATATAGATTTTGTTTTTGGGCAATATTCTTTAGGGTCTTTGCGCTGTTTAAACTATCTTTTTGCGCTGTTTAAACTGACTTTTCTTGATGTTTTAATAGTCTTTTCTCGTGCATCGTGCTGTCTTTAATGATACTTCTACTGTCTATAATGATACTTCTACAGTCTATAATGATACTTCCATGATACTTCTTTCTGCTTTTTCCGAGAAGTCTCATTGAATGTAAATACTTATGTATTAGTAATATATTATGATATTTCTGGCGAAAAATGAGACTATGATACTTTTCGAGAAAAAATATCCATGTGCGTAAAAGCGGATAGATGCTATTTCTTAGGTTTATTTGTACTTTAAACATGTTATTAAAATTATATTATTTTCTTATTACAACTCTAGGATAAACGAAATTACTGATATGGCAAAATCCTGAGCAACTTTTTGTTGCTCAGGTACTTTTGAAAAAGCCAAATTGTAGTGTTGCGAAAAATCGAAAAACAACGCATTTACTGCAAAAAGCACATTTTTTTGTTCATTTTTTTAAGATTTATCTTCTTTTAAGAAGAACTGGCAGAACTCCTTTAATTGTTGTTGCATTTTTTCTTGAGGAATTAAGATACGCTTATATTCCGCCACCATCGTCGGACTCATACTGCGACTCATAGCATATTCAACAACAACCTTGTCCGCATCAGGACATAAGATGATGCCTATAGAAGGGTTCTCGTTGGAACGTTTCACGTCACGGTCAAGAGCTTCCAAATAAAACTCTAATTGTCCAAGGTCTTGAGGATGGAATTTGGTTTTCTTCAATTCCACCGCAACAAGTGCCTGGAGACCGCGATGAAAAAACAGCAAGTCTGCCTTGAATGATGATGCGCCAACCCCTTTGACATGTTGTTCTTGTCACTCAATAAAGTTTCATAAGTTTGCGTTGTAATAGCTCTTTGAAGTTCTTTATGGCTTAATCTTTCTTTGTGTGCATAAAGTATATAAAAGAGCCGTTCCTCAAAACTTCTACATCTGCCCAATATGTCATAATGATTTAATAATGTGGTCAGAAAAAGAATCTTTGGGAATTGTCCAGATGACATCTGGACAATTTGTTTGCTCATTGTTGGTTTAAAAGAAAATCGTAACATTGCTGCTATAATAGAAATATTAATAACATAAGGATTATGAAGCAGGTAGATTCTTCCAAGTTTACTCCGCAGGAACAACGAGAGTACGAAGCCAGCAAAATGGCATATCGTGATATCAAGAATTCGATAGATACTGCTAGGCGTGAAGGAAAAGAAGAAGGACTTGCTGAAGGAATGGAGCAGGGAATGAGCCAGCGTTCAAATTCCTATTTGTTGTTATTGGGATTTGTTTATGTAAAATTGCCAACGCTTAATATATATAAGGTAATTACTTTGCTTGGTAGTTACAATTTAATGAATCCGTGTTAAATAAACGTAAAATCGTATATCGGTTTTCTTATTTTCAGCTTTTTTTTCTTATTTTTCAATTTGTTTCTGTATTTTTGCATTTGATTTAGTGTCTGATGTTGTTACATAATAAGTTACTTTTGTGACAGTATCTTCAACTGGCATTCTTTACTAAATGGAGTCTTTGATAATAGAAGACAACATTTGAGATTTTATCTTCTACTGAACTAACTGTAGAGCAAAATGAACGCATTGCCTAATGCAGACAACCGAAGAGGCGGTAAAAATCCCTCCAGTGTTGGACTTACCTCCGACACCTCCCCCGAAGTTCAAGGTCTAAAGACCAGGAACTCCCATACAGGGGTGTCCTCGGATTGTGTTTCAAATGGAAAGAAGCAATGGTTTGTTCTGCGTGCTACTTATGGTAGAACAGAAAAAGCCCTTGAATATTTTAAAGCCAAGAATGTAGAGACATACTTGCCGATGCATTATGTCATTAAAGAAATAAATGGGAAGCGAAAACTCGTTCATGAGCCTTTGCTTCCCAATCTTATTTTTGCATATATGACTCGCGAGAAGTCGCATGAGTTTGTAAAGAAGCCATCCGTTACTGCTTCTTGGCTTAAATACTATACAGACAAAACTAAAGAAGTAGAGAAAGATACAGGAAAGAACCCTCCTGTTACGATTCCCGACAATGAAATGACAAATTTCATCAAGCTGACAAGTGTAAACAGCGAGCATATTATGGTAGTACCACCAAAACGTTGTCATTTCAAAAGTGGTGATCTGGTCAGAGTGATTGATGGTCCGTTTACCGGAGTCGTTGGACGTGTTGGAAGAGCTGCTGGACAACAGCGAGTGTTTGTCGTTCTTGAAGGTGTTTGTACTGTGGCAACAGCCTATGTACCAAATGACTTTATTCAAATTATTGAAATATTTTAAGCTTAAAAGAAACTAGTCATGCAATATACTGAATTTATCCATCCTGAAGATGCTGCAGCACTGAAGGCATTAAAGGCCATACCAATGCTTTCAACAATAGTGAAGAAAGTTATGGACATCGGTGCCGAGCAGTTACAGACAGGATTAAATATGGCCTCAAAGGTAAAACTCTCTCCCACACAATTGCCTCGGCTCTATAACATTCTGCCACCAATATGTGAACGGTTGGAAATTAAGGAGCCAGAATTCTATCTGGAAATGAATCCGGCTCCAAACGCTTATGCTTTTGGTGACACGCAGACTGCAATCACCATCACATCAGCCTTGGTGGATATGATGTCAGAAGATGAACTGATAGGAGTGGTTGCGCATGAATGTGGACATATCGCCTGTCGCCATATGCTCTACCATACATTAGCACAGGTGATTGCCAATGCTTCAGGAATGTTTGAGACCTTGGCAAAGTTAGCAGTACCTATTCACTATGCATTAATGTACTGGCAACGCAAAAGTGAATTGAGTTGCGACCGTGCAGCTGCCTATATCGTTGGTCCGAAAGCTACGGCATCTATGTTGGCACGTCTGGCAGGTGGTCCGAAGTCAATCACCTCTGAACTCAACCTTGAAGAGCTAGCTGAGCAAGCTGATCTCTATGATGCTTTCTGCAAAAATGGATTGTGGAACAAGACATTGCAAACTTATGCCGTAATGGATCAAGACCACCCTTTCACTTCCGTTCGCGTCAGAGAAATGCTGAAATGGACTGAAAGTGAAGATTACCAAAATATGATAAAGAATAATCCCGTATGTCCTCATTGCCATAAGGCGATAGACATTTCATGGAAGTTCTGTCAGCATTGCGGACATAAACTATAAACAAAGAAATACTTATTATTATGAATATAGCTCCATTTTTAGCCAAAGCCTGTCAAGAACTTGACAAGGCGATGCAAGGAACTTTAGATGGTACCAAGATTGCCTGTATCAGCGAAACAATCAGCGGTTATGCCATAGCTGCAGCTATAGCAAGTGGCGTGGCTGGTGTTGCCCCTGGATTTGCAGGAGTGGCTGCGGCATTGACCCAAGCAGGTTTCGTATGGGCTACATACGTCAAGATCAACAAGACTCTCGGCATCTCTATGTCTGAGAATACAGCAAAGTTCATCGGTTCTGCTGTTGTCACAAACTTGATAACAAGTGCAGGGGCCTTTGTTGCCGTGCTCATTGGTTCATCTATCGTTTCCATTATTCCTGGTGGTCAAGTAGTTTCTGTAGCTATGAATGCTGCCCTTGGTTATACCATTGTATATGTCTCTGCTATCATATATCTGAAACTCATTACCCGAATGATGCAGCCCGACGGCACCCTAAAAGTTTCTGAATCCGATGACACCAAACACATCATCCGCAACATCATCAAGGAATCAAATATCAAGGATATGGTTAAAGAGGGCAAAGCCGCCTACAAGCAAGCAAAGAAAGATGGCAGCTTCGACAGAGCAAAAAATGCGAAGAAATGCCCGAAGTGCGGAGCGGAAGTTAAGAACGGACAGAGGTTTTGCTCGGAGTGTGGAACAGCATTATAATTATGAGTTGTATGAGTTGCACAAACAATGAGATATGGATATTTCTTTCTCATTCAGACAAAGATTATGAGAAGGTACGACTTGTTCGTAATATCCTTGAAGAGGAAGGGTTACGACCATTAATGTTCTTTCTATTATGTCTTGAGAATGAAGAGGAAATTAACGACCTAATAAAACGTGAGATAAATTGTCGTACACGTTTCATTCTTTGTGATAGTGAAAATGCTCAAGCTTCTAAATGGGTACAGAAAGAGATTGAATACATTAAATCAAAGGATAGAATATACGAAAGGGTAGATTTGAATGCACCTATTGATAAAATAAGGCGGCAACTAAAACTTTTTGCCAGAAAAACTCGATTGTTTGTTTCATATAATAGAGAAGAGTTCGAATTAGCAAAACTGTATGCACTTCGGATGAAAAAATATGATTTTAATGTTTATATGGATATGCTTTGGGATTATAAACAGCCGTATATGCAGAATTATGCAAAGGAGACAATACGGAATCTTGAAGATTCTACTAATGAAGGGACCGTAGTTGCTTTTGTCAATAAAAGAATTTTAGAAACACCCGACAATATGTATGGCTCATGCCGATATGAAATTATTAGTTCTTTACAATTATGCAAAAAGAAAGGGATTTCCCCAAGTATTCTAACGTTTACTAAAGAATCCTCTTTGATAAAAGAACTTTATAGGGATAAGGCTCTGTCGCCAATATGTAAAAGAAAAATTTATTGTTTAGACTCGATGTCTTTAAAGCAGAAGTGCGATTTTGCTGTAGAACAAACATTGCATACTTTAATGACGAAAGGAACAATTTTCACATTGGCATTTAATCTAAAAAATGGAATTAATTGCATAAAAGATGTAGAAGAAGCTGATTGGATATATAAGACCTTTCAAAATAAATGATAAAGATGAATTATGATATTTTTATATCCTGCAAGAGTGAGGATTATCCTGTTGCAAGAAAAGTATACCAATATTTAAAGGGGCAAAAATATAGTGTCTTTTTGGCTGATACAGAATTGCGCAAGAAAGGTAACGCTGAATATGGTAAAATCATAGATGAAGCATTGGATACGGCAACACATATGATAATTATAGCTTCAAATCCAGAATACATTCGTTCAACTTACGTGGAAAGTGAATGGCGTATTTTCATGGAGGAGAAAAGAGCAGGAAGGAAAACAGGAAACATCATCACCATAATCAATTTCCCAATTTCTGCATTACCCATAAGTTTACGGGTTTTTCAATCTTTTGTGATGAATGATTTTGTAAAAATTGCAGATTTTCTTCCGATAAGTAAGCCTAATCAATATAATCTTTTTGTAAAATTAAAAGATAGTATTGAACTACGCTACGTCAATGGAGAATATGTTATTATAGACAAAACAAAAATAGACTTTGATACTATTACATCATTAAATGAAACTGCGGTTTACCTATTTAGAAAAATCCAAGGTCGTTATTTCAATTCTATGATGTTAGCCAATTTCTTACAAGAAGAGTATGATGTAAACAATTATCAAGCAGAACTTGACGCACAACAACTTATAAAAGAATGGATAAAATTAGGATTTGTTGAATTTAAAAAATATAACGAATAGTTTTTGTTCTATGACAGACCAAAAAATAATATCCTCCCTCATCGCCCATGACCCTAAGGTGACTGCACAATTCTTCTTTAAGGAATGTCGGCCATTGTTCCTTAGTGTCATCAGGCGAGTGTTCGGGACTCAGATTGTTGATTACGATGAGATAATCAGCGAAATATACATACTCCTTATGGAGAACGATGCGAAGAAATTACGCTCGTTTAAGTTTGAAAGTACACTATACCAATGGCTAAAGACCGTTGCTATAAGACATTGCCTGTTGCTGAAAAGCAAGGCAAAAGTGATAGATGAAGAGAGCCAAGAACCTCTTAGCAATAGTCATCGTGAACTATCGTTGGCGGAAAGCTCACAAGCACGAATGGATATGGAGACTTTATTAAGACAGATGAAGAACCAACGTTACGCCTTGGTGATCCGTCTGCTGATGATAGAAGACAAGACACCGGAAGATGTGGCACGGCAATTATGCGTGACCGTGGACAATCTCTATAATATCAAACGCAGAGCGATACAGGCTCTCACCGAAGTTGCACTTAAAGACAAAAAGCATTATGAACGATAAGCATATTATTATATCAGATGAACTGTTGTCTGCCTTCTTGGACGGCAACACGTCAGCAGAAGACACCATGTGTGTATTGAAAGCTGCGGAACAGGATAAGGATTTACAGGAAATTATCCGCATCGCAAGTGATGTGGATGAAGATATGGCAACCTTGAAACCTGCCATAACAAAACCTGTCCCAATGACAGCTATGGCAGCCAAACAAAAGGAGAATTATCTTTGCGACATAGAATGTGAGGAATTCGTTCTTCATCAGTTTGGTATAGAGACCACTCACAAGACGCTCCTTGACGAAGCCTACCGCAACTGCTGGTTAAAAGACAAAGGTATGCCACTATATAATATAGGGAGACTCTTGGAGAAGAACAATCTGTCTGTCAGCCGTCGCTATGACTCTACAACTGAAGACATTGCTCGCCTTTTGGCAAATGGCAACCAATTGATAGCCGTAATTGACAACTCTCAATTACTTCATGACGTGGCAGAGGACACTACACAGCCCAACCATGCCGTAGCTATCAGTTCAATTTCTATAGAGTCTGATGAAATAATCCTCTTCAATCCTTATACCGAAGAGGAACTTACCACCTATCGCCTATCGTCATTTGTCAAGGCTTGGGCGCAATCCAACCATTATATTGTCGTGGTGAACACCACTGACCGCTTCGTTTACGAGCCATATCCAATAAGTCTTGATGACGTACAGCTCGACGACGACCTTACCGAACTGCAAGAGGCCATAGCTGAGAATGCTCACGAGATATGGGCAAAAGCACGCACCGACCAAGGTTGGACATACGGTCCTGAGCGCAACGACCAGAAGAAAGAAACGCCCGACATGGTACCTTACTGCAATCTGCCAGAAAGCGAGAAACTATATGACAGAGAAATGGCGATGCAGACGCTGAAATTGGTGAAGAAGTTGGGATTTGAAATTGTAAGAAGAAAATAAAAGAGAATGAATATGAAGCAACTAATAGTAAATCCGTCTGATACAATTCAAGTTTTGACAGATCATTCAGAAGAGAATGAAGTCCATTCTTTTTTGTCTCATATTGCAGAATGTTTTTCAAAGTGTATTGATTCTTGTTCTCAGAAAATATTGGAATCTAATTGGTTGGATGGTGTTAACATAGTTATAGCTTTATTGGCTATCTTATTTGCTGTTTCGATATGTAAGCCTAAAGTAAAAGTCATGCTATTCCGCCATTTGAAAATCCAAGCGTTTTTGATATGGGTGTGTGGTGTGATTCTTTACATGGTAGGTTTCAATGAGCATGGCAGTGCAGCAAGTAATGTCGCTTTGTTGCTTCGTTCTAGTCTTTCATCAATGGAGATGTTCGTGTCTCATTCCGACTTGATAGAAGTGAATGAGAAATTTCATGATAATCCTACCTATATGGCATTGTTTGCATTAACCCATTTCTGTGCCGTTGCCATTAGTGCTATCTTCATTCTTCGTTTGTTTGGCTTCCGCTTGGTTTCGTGGGTGAAAGTGATGAAGGCGTATATATGTAGCTGGTTGCCATTGAATTGCAATTATTACGTCATGTTTGGTGTGAATTCCAATACGCTGATGCTCGCAAATAGTATCCACAAGAAAAGAAAGGAAGAGAAACAGCGTATTATATTCATCAACATGCCTGAAAAAGGGCATAGTCATGCAGCTACACGTTTTTCTTTCAGTCATTTCTTTCATTCCGACAGCAATGGAATTGATAAGTATCTGGAAGATATAGAAATGATGGGGGCATTGCTTTTCAATTCTTCTCGTTCTTTTGACAATCCTATTCTGAAACATAGTATAGATGATGTATTCAAAGTATTCCAAGCCTTGGATTTCTCTTGGATAGTACGAATCCCATTGCAGAATTTGTTGCGGAATTCTGCTACAAGAAAAAACAAAAAGTTCAATGGGAGTAATGTTGAATTTTTCTTTTTGTCAGATGAAGAAAAGGATAACCTCATAGCAGTTACTGTGCTGCAAAAAATACAGAAGAAACAGATAGACTATAAAAACTTTTCTTTCAACTGTTATTGTCATGCAAGAAAAAGTCAGAACAATGCGGCTATGCTCAACGAAGGAGCTTTGGCATTCAAGGTGCATATCATTGACACAAGCAATTTGGCTGTATTAGATTTGAAACGAGATAATAGATACCATCCAGTAAACTTTGTTGAAAAAGACACTAATACAGGCACTGTTAAATCAGCTTTTACAGGCATGGTTATAGGTTTCGGTGAAACGGGGCGTGATGCCTTCCGTTTCCTCTATGAGTTTAGTTCTTTCACAAAAGACAATCAAGGTAATCCAAGTGCAAAGAAGATACATGTTATTGACAAAGACATAGATGATTTGAAAGCAGAATTCCTTGTGGAAGCTCCAGCTCTAAAAAACAACTCGGAGATAGAATGGTGGAATGTTAAATCTACCCATTCGGCAGGATATTGGGATAAGTTGAAATCTGTAATCCAAGAGCTGAATTATGTCGTGATTTCCGTGAAGGACGATGAGGAGGCTGTTGACATTGCCACATCAATCTTTGAATACGCATATAGGTATAGAGAGAATCTTTATCGTTTTAAGATATTTGTACGCTTGCGTAAATCCATGCGTGAAGATTTCTTGTGTATGCACAAGGAGTTCTTTGATATCATCATTCCGTTTGGCTCTGTGAAAAAGGCATTTTCCTATGATGTAATCAATATGGATGTACTTGAGAAATCCGCAAAACAATTTAAATATCGGTATGACATCGTATGTAACAAGAAAACCTACGTTCCTTCAGTTGATGATGAAGAGAATGCTGTAGAGGCTTGGCTGAATCGCCGATTGACTTATCTTAATGAGACCGATAGGCTGAAGCGCAAGGAAAACGAAATCAAGGTATGGTATCAGGAGGAGCAAGACCGTTCCAACGCATGGCACGTCTACACAAAGGTTGCCCTTGCCAAGGATGGCATCACATTAGAGACGTTGTTGCTTGATTCCAACAAACAACTTCTGCATAATCTCTGTGACTGCGAGCATCTACGCTGGAATGCGAAGATGGAGCTTCTTGGCTTTGTGGCTGCAAAGGAAGAGGACACACTGTTGTTAGAAGATAAACCTAATGGTAATTTACGTGGTGCTTGGAAGAATTTCAGGCTTCGCCGACATGAATGTATTGTAGATTGCCGAACCTTGCATTCTAAGCCTGTGCTTGCAAATACCATTCAGTATGATGAGTCAACGGTAAGGTTGAGCTTTGAGATGAAGGATGAAGATAAGGACAAGAAATTATAAAACAATACAATGAAATAACTCGGCTCAAAAAGAATTCAGATGAAGAGACAGATCGCACCCCAGACAAAGATAAATTTGATGGAATATCTTCATCTTTGCCGGAAAACTTAGTACTGTGAAGATACAAGGAAAGTCTGTATGGAAATTCATCGGTAAGTTTTTTTGCTAAAAGTCTGATTAAGTGAATAGAATCAATCTTGTTTGAATTCTAGGGCGTGAAGACTTTGTTCAATATTTAACAGTTGCAGTTTTTTCAGTCTGCGACCAGGTAATATCGGATTGGCAATATGCCAACATATTCGATAAGTGAGACCAATAAAAGAATGCTTTTATATTGTCGAGCGAAGAAAATGTATGTAATAATTGATAAACAATTGATTTTTTACATCTCGATATATAGGCACTTGCAAAAGTGCCTATACAAAGGACTATGCCCTAAATTGAGTAATAACTACTAACATCCACAGGTTGATATGGAAAAAGCAACCATGAACATTCACGCAATCAGCATTGAGCCTCGTACGGAATATCCTGATGACATGAGTGAAATGTATAATTTTGAGAAGATATAATTATAAAAAACAATACATTATGACAATATATCTCGTTATCCTTGCTGCTATTGCGCCAGTAGTATGGCTGTTGTGGACTATCTACCGTAAAGATTGTGCGCAGCCAGAACCTACCAAATGGTTGATGAAAGCATTCGTATATGGAATATTGTCGGTATTTCTGTCGTTTCTCGTCTCAATACCCACAAGCATCGCGCTGAACTTAGATATTGATAAGCAGACTTATTCATCCATAGTGGAGGCGGTAACAGACTCGTTCCTCCTGGCCGCTATTCCCGAAGAACTGGCAAAGTTGTTCATGCTTTGGCTACTACTGAGGAAAAATCCCTTCTATGACGAACACTTTGACGGTATAGTTTATGCCGTATGTATAGGTTTGGGCTTCGCTGCATTGGAAAATATTTCCTATCTTTTTGGAGGAATAGAAGATTGGTCGTGGATAAGTATTGGTATTATGAGGGCATTTATCTCCGTTCCTGCTCACTACTTTTTTGCCATACTCATGGGCTATTATTACTCCATATATCATTTCGGTATAGACCGAAGTCTAAAAGCCAAAACAATGATATTTGTTGCTCCTATTGCAGTCCACGGCATTTTTGACTCTATCCTATTCTGTATGCAAATAGATGAGTCTCTGAGCGGATTGCTAATGGTTCTCTTCGTTATATTCTTTACAAAAGTAAAAAAGAAGGCGAATGAGAATATGACCAAATTACTGGAACAAGATAATTGATAATGCTACTTATATGAAACAGAAATATGATATTTTCATCAGTTATAGGAGACGAGATGCCGGCGACAAAGCTGAACATCTGAAAGATCTTCTAGAACCCTTCTATAAGAACAGAATAAGTTTTGATAGGGAGAATCTGTCGGGAAGATTTAATTCACAGTTGATACAGCGAATAGATAATGTCAAGGACTTTCTGCTTGTATTGGGTAAAAACTCGTTATGCTACTCTGCGGATGAGTTTTCCGAGAATCAAGTCAATCTGTATAAGGAATTGAGTTCTCTTTCCGAAGAGGATTTTTCCAGGAGAATCATAGAGGTTGAGAGGCATACTCCCGTTGATTATGTGCGCATAGAGATTGGAAGGGCATTACGCCGGAAAGACCTTCATATTATCCCGGTAGTGCCGGAGCGTTCATCAGAGTACAACTTAGCATCGTTGACTCTGCCAGAGGATATAGTACAAATCAAAGGTTACGAGGCAGTGTTCTATAGTGATAGCCCCGATGCCCTGTTCAAGGATGTACTACCCAAAGTGAGGAGACATCTGAAAAGCCGTGCAGACCTTATAGTAAACAAATCCGTCTTGGCTGTCATTTTCTGCGTTCTAATTCTTGCCATAGGATTTGGTACTCATTTCTACCTAGAGAAACAGTGTGAAATAAAGCTTGAATCGCAAAGAAGAGCTATGATGTATAACCTTGAACAGCAATATCAATCGTATGGGCTTAATTTCTGTGGTAACGACACCCTGACGATTTCTGAGATGGCCGCAATAGCCGACATATTGGACAAGATGCAGGATGTTATACCAGACTCCTTGAAGATGGGGATGTTTGAGGTGACAGTTGGTCAATGGGCACGAATCATGAAGCAACCGTATGCTGCAGAAGACTCCTTGATGCCCAAAACGAATGTATCATTTGGAGACTGCCTCAATTTTGCTGACAAGCTATATACACTGACAAATATTCCGTTTGAGCTGCCTATGGAAGAGGACTGGATATATGCTGCAAGAGGAGGAGAAGAGGGAGCGGCCTTTACAATATATTCAGGTAGCAATAATGTAGACAGTGTCGCTTGGTACAAAGGGAATTCCGGAGGCAAAAAGCATGAATGCAACGGTGCATTATACCCCAACCAGTATGGATTATTCAATATGAGCGGCAATGTAAGTGAAATCTGCAATTCGTCTTTCTACGAAGATGCCACAGATGAAAAGCAGATGGCTTGCAAGGTGTTGCGTGGAGGTAATTATTCGTCTTCCGCCGAGGATGTCACAATCAATGCGCGTGCGCCCATTGACGGAAACTACAAAGGCAATGAGAGAATTGGATTCAGATTAATAATAAGACAAGAAAATTAAATTTAACTATGAAACATTTATTGTTTTTTTTATTAATGGCTTTGTCTGTAACACTTAATGCACAGGAAATTGAAACTGGCAGTATGAATATTGACGCCGTATTTGAAGCATGTGCTACAATGCAAGAGTCATTGGAAAAAAATGATACGTCCGCACTTGTTGCTGCCTCGGCAAAATTAAAGGAAGCAAAAGCTACAGCATTCAGTTCTCTTTACTGTAAGGATGACTCTATATCATCTCTCGAAGGTCATTTCGTCTTTTATGAGGCCTTTGTGGATAGTCTTGTCGCAGGTAAAGATGCCTACTCCAATGCAGACCACATCAACCGTTTGGCAACGCATCGTGGACAAACAAGCGATGGAAGCATTCTCACCAAGACCTGTTTCGTCAAAGCAGGCAAAAGCACAAGATACACCTTTGCTTCACTTGGGCGACAAGAGTTGGGTATCATCACAGAACCTGAAGGCAGGGTGTATGTCCGTGTCCATGTCACTAACAAAAACGGATATGATGCCCGGTACAATGACGACAAGAATGCGATAAATGGCACCCGCCGCTATCGCAGGGTATTTGATTTGCCTAAAAAGCAACGCAATATCGTAGCGTTGGAAGTAATCAACAGAGGAAATAAAGACACTAGTTTTGTAGTAATAAGCAATTAATTTTTAGAGCAATGAGAACGGATTGTTAATAATGACAATCAAATACTGAGCCATAGATTGAGAAAAATGTTAATAAAATAAATTCGCGATATGTCCAAGATATATTTCTTTAAGAAGAAGCTTTTTGCCTTGCTAATAATTATCGCAGGATTGTCATTATCGGTCAAGGCTGCAGCAAATAGTAAACAAGTTCCGGATTCTGTGTTGACAAAATTGGTGCAATATCCGGAATCAATTTCCTCATATTCATTAGAAGAATTAACGAGGAATATGGATCAAAAGAGAATCAGCCAGTGGTGTAATATTCTCTGCTCTATGAATCCCAACAGTATCAATAGGAATATTATAAAATGTCACTATTTCCCTTTATGCAGAAGTGTTATTGAAATTTATAGTCGAGAATCTGAGATTTTACAAGAAATTGCCAATAACAGAACATTTCCAACTGAAAGTATATATGCAGCGGATAGTATCTCTACGAGTCGAGACATCATATGCAGATTTATGGAGTATCAGCGTGTATGCATGGCGATGAAAGAACTTCCTCTTGAGAGAATAATCACACCGATATTTTATGGGGATATGAGAATGATAGAATCATTTATTTGGGGAGACAATATATATATGGATACAATAGATCCTGTACCTAACAAACTGATAACCCATATCAATAAATTGTTTGATGTGAAGATTTCTTCATTGGAAAAAGAACTGTATGGAATATTGCTGAAACGAAGCAATGACTCAAACTTTCTGATTGATAATTCCTATCTATTATTAAATGCTTCCACATATTTGTCTCAATCCCAAATGGGCCTCGTTGTAGGAACTGTTTCTGCAGCGTATATAAATCAAGACAAGAAACAAGAGTTGTTTGACTTGTTTAACACCGTTTTTTCCAAACGGTTGGGGAATGAGTTGTGGCATAAGCTAAAGCCAATTATAACTTATCAATTTTCGGGTATGCTGGAAGTTGAAAAAGTCAAGGATTTTCAACATTGTAGAGATTCTTTGTTGTCTCAACACGTAAAGTTTGCTCAATACTATCCATACAAATGTCCTGATAATTTAAGGCAAAACGTAGCTTACAAGGAATACAATAATAAATTTTACAATGCTATTGATTACATCTTTACTGCTTTCATAAAAAAGCATTCTGTTAGTCAATATCCTCTTAATTCCACAATCTTTAATATCTTTGGCTGTGGCAGTCAAGAAGATTTTTTGAGAATTTATACAACAGAAACACTTAAACGGTATTATGATGATAACAATTTCCTTATGTGGGGGAAAATTGAAGGAATACGAGAGTATATGGAAAGTGCATCAAAATATCCTGTTGATGTCGCCTTACATATACTAGAATGCTATGGACCTATTAACGCACCTAAAGCAGTTAGTTTTATTCGCAAAACCTCCTTAACCTCTTGGACAGACCTGCAGATGATGGCTCCCCAGCAAAATATAAATGAACTAGGATTGATAGCCGCATCTGTACTTGCGTATTCATTTGCTTCTGCTTATAATGAAGCACTCTATCCAGAAATATTGAAGTATGTAGAATGGGTAGAAAAAAATATCGGACAGGCAGAAGTTGATAAAGATGGTATTATTTATAATATAGCATCAGCCCTCTCTTTAATGGAGAAAAATCATGAGTCAAATGTTTGGATTTCAAAAGTTCAAGTTGATAAAAGTGAATATAAGCAGGAATTTTATAGACTGCTTTTGGAAAACCATTGCGAGATTGGTAATACGAAAGAAGCTATCAAAGTTGCATCAAAAAAGGATGGATTCTCCTATCAAAATATTGTTCGGCTTCTAATTGCAAAAATGAGAGAAGGCAAAGAGAAAGGTCTTGGGGAATTATTAGCAGTCTTTACATCTTCATTATCTGATGATTTTAATTTATTCTCATTTATGAATTCTGAGGATCAGGATTGGGCATCATTTGTTGCAAAACATCAAATGAGAAATCTATGGCAGGATATGGATATATCATTATGGTTAAAAAAAGAAGAAGACGGAAAACAAACCTTATCACCATACGAACCATATATCGCTGCAATGCGTTATAATTGGGCCTTGGCTTCAAAGGGAGCATTGCTGCGTTCAAATAAATTTATGAGGGACATATTTCTAAATAATATGCCTTCTGAGCAATACCAGTATTACCGACAAGCTTTAGACTTTGAGGAAGAAAATTACCAAGAGTTCAGTTTGAAGAGTAGGCTGGATTCATATGTTTCCGAACAAGCAAAAATGATATTATTGGATTATGTGAGGAAAGACACCACCCTTACATTGCCACAATTTGATTATAACATCGTGCGGAATCAATTGCAAACAGAAGATATTGCCATTGAATTGGTAAGGAGCGATGGGAATTCTTTTGATGTAACTATGATTCGTAAGGATTGGGGATTTCCTAAATTCGTCAGCCTATATAGAAGCGAAAAAGAGGATCGTTCCCATCAACTATGGCAGACTCTGATGCCATACCTCACAGATGTTCATAGAATATATATTGCATTGGACGGTGAGTACAATTTCGAAAACATTGAGTTGTTTACGGATTCGATGGGAATATGTATGGCTGACAAATACAACATTTACAGAGTGTCAACGACCTTAAACATTCCTAAAGATGTGTACATGTCAGATATAAAACAATCCGTTTTGTATGGCAACCTCAATTATGCCGACCCAAACGAATCTTCTTCCGAAGGAGAGAACGAAAATATCATTTTGGATGAAAATAAAAAACGAGGAGCTATTAATGACGTCTGGATACAATTGGAAGACACAAAAAAAGAATTGGCTGCAATCAGTAAAGTCCTGACTGCAATGAATATTCCATACAAAGAATTTCAGGGAGAATGCGGAGACAAAATGTCATTTATAGCTTTGAACCGACGAAAGATAGACTTGCTTCATTTGGCCACTCATGGTTTCTACAATGCTGAGGATATGTCAGACGAAGATGAGATTCCAGCAATGAAACGAAGTGGTATAGTATTAGCCAACTCCGCATACGATTTATCGTATACGAAACGATCGGGTACTATATTTGCAAATGAGATTGCCAATATGGACTTAAACTCGGTGAAACTTTTGGTTTTATCTGCCTGTGAAACGGCACAAGGTGACCTTGGAGATGATGGCGTGTTTGGACTTCAAAGAGGATTCAAACAAGCGGGAGCCGGATGTATAATTATGTCACTAAGAGAAGTTAATAGCATTATGACAACAGAATTGATGCAATCTTTCTACTCTTTTTTTGCCAAAGGACAGTCTGTCCGAGAGGCATTCAGAAACGCCCAGAGGCAAATATCAGCCAGATACAAGACAGATGATTGGAAATCCTTCATAATTATAGACTAATTTAAATTAATATACGGTGAAACAGTTTTATTTACAATTGATTTTTTTATTGTGCAGTATGACCACCTGCGGACAAGATTTATTAGATTTCAGGATGTGCGATGTGTACAAAGGAAAGGTGAAATCTATCGTTGTAACATCACCAGAAAATATGCAATCTGAAATGAAATTCTCTGTTGATGGAAAGATTAAGTCTATGAAAAACCCTATGTTTCAAATAGACTATGAATGGAATAGCGATAACGAATTAAAACTTAATGTTAGTAATTCTCAAGAAGCGCAGAGCTTTTATATTTATATCAATGAATATCGAAAGGATTATTATGACTTTGACATGGGTGAGGGGAACGTTAAGATTTGGTTTAGAGACAATGGAAGCCTTGATAAAAAGGAGATAACACAGAATGGCAATAAAATGGTTTCAACATATTATTACCACAATGATTCGGATTTGTACCCATATAAAATTGAGAATAAAATGGGTACTCAAACACAAGTAATTTTTGTGTGTATTGAGAAAAAAGATTCAGAGGGTAATGCTGTTGTTTTTACGCAATCATGTAATGGCTTTACAGTCCAAGTAAAAAGAAAAATCACTTATTATGACTAAATAGGATAAGTACTCAAATTAGGGCTTAAAATCAGAATCGTTACCTTTGCTGCAAACTAAAATCAAAAGATTATGTATAGCAGTGAAGATTTAGAGAGATTTTATTTCCAGTACCAGACGGAAGCAATGCCGAATGGAATCTCAATCGAGCAGTTCTGCCTGAGAAACAAAGTACCTTATAATATATTCTATGAGCCAACTTGGAAAAGTGGCTTGAAAATTTTAATTACAGTCCGTAAGCAAAATAACAAAGCTTTTCATTTTTGAACTTAAAAAAGTATACGAGTAGCCAAATAGCGTATATTTTTTATCTGCTTATCACCTATCTAAGTTTCAATTTGATAGTGCTCTGACTTTTTCAAGTGGATTCATGAACGAAAGACTTGTAAACTATAATAGAACAATATCAATATGGTATCTCGACAATACATATTCAACAAATCAACGCTGACTGTTAAGTTCGGCAACATCATTGACACCAAGGCAGAGGTCATTGTCAGTTCCGATGACTGTTATGTGACAATGGAAGGTGGTGTTTCCCGCGCCATTCTCCGTGCAGGAAGTGAAGCAATTTTAAAAGATGCTCAAAAGATGGTTCCTGTGCCATTGGGTGATGTAATTGCAACAACAGCTGGGACATTAGAGCATCAGAAGTATGTATATCATTGCATCACCATTGACAAGAAACGCAGGATGCAAATGCATGCCAGTCAGGTTACAGAGGAGGATGTCTTAAACTATCTTCTCCAACATGCAGTTGACAAATGCTTCCAATTGATGCTGGCAATGGAAATCACTTCAATTGCTTTTCCTGCTATAGGAGCAGGTGCGGCAAGAATACCCATTCAAAAGGTAATTGAGCAGATGTCTATTGCCATAGCCCGCAATCTTGCCAATACAAACAAGACACTGAATGTAGAACTATATCTCTACGATATTTACAACCTCTATTCAGAGTCGGACTATATTACCTTATTCGAGAGTCTTGCGGCAAAAGCGGCATTGGTAGAGTACAAGAAAAGTTTAGCAAATGAAGATGAAGGTCAGGAATTAATTCCTGTCAATAAACAGATTACTCTTCCTTCGCGTACTTCAATGAAGCATCAAGTATTTATCAGTTATTCCCGAAAAGATAAGGATGTAGCAGACGGACTCTGTGAGGTATTGAAGGAGAATGGCATAGAGTATTGGATAGATAAGGAAGGTGTTTACAGCAGTTCCAATTATAAGGAACTTATCGTGGATGCCATTGACGTATCCAAAGCTGTTATCTTCATCAGTTCTTCCCATTCCAATGCTTCCATCAATGTTGTTCGTGAAATAGGTTATGCCGTAAACATGAATAAGCCTATCCTCCCCCTTATGCTTGACGATGCTCCATACGCCAAAAGCATTCGTCTTGACATCTCTGACATTGACCAAATAGACTTCAAGAATCCGATAGCATCAAGTAAGAAGTTGGTTACGAGTTTGATGTATGTGTTGAACAGATAGAATCTTATAATGGAGAGTTAGTTGTCATTATGAATAATCGTTAGTGCCCGATTTTAACGGGACACTAATGATGCAAAATAGAATAATAATAGACCAAAAATCATATTGAAAAGAAACCAATGGCGGGCTGTCGCAGAAAAGGCTATACGAGAAATTGCTAAAGGAAATGTGAAGTAACTTGTCTATTGCTCAGTTTAATGATCAAAAGGACAAGTTTCTTAGTAAATCCAATACAATCTTGGGAAAAATCACGAAAACGAATCATGAAGATGTAACGTACTACAAGTGTTTGCTCCATGAGTACACCAAAGACATTTTATTCGTGATATGCGAGGATTTTCTTGAAGAGATAACGGGGCACCATATAGAGAATAAAGCTTTTGATAATCAAAAAATATGCAACACCAATTATACCCTATATTTATCTCCTACAGACACTCTGACACTGCGGATAAGGCGGAGCATTTGCTATCGCTTCTGAAGTCGTCAGGGTACAGAGGAAGAGTGAGTTTTGACAGGGAGAATCTAAGCGGAAGATTTAACTTGGCGATACTCAAGCGGTTAGATGCGTGCAAGGACTTTATCATTGTTTTAGGACCTGATACGTTCAAGCTATTGCCATTGATCCCAGTTACATCAGCAAAGCTGGCAAGAAGACTCCACATATCGGTCGTTTTTGGTCAGGAT